>WPCG01147531.1_pt1 | contig 14856 bp, 15 predicted proteins | sample 5403311 | NCBI WGS metagenome assembly WPCG01 (sample SAMN12869467, study PRJNA574797) | sludge metagenome | isolation source: wastewater treatment of Control | place: China:Beijing | collected 2019-05-17 | reverse complement strand
GGCCACAGTGCCTGGCCATTCTTGTCATCGGCTCGCTGTTGTTTGCGGTGGCGCTGCTGCGCTTCCGCAGCACAATCAGCCAAATGGCCTGATCGGCATGAGTATGGAACGACGCCGCCCGCGTTCCCCTGGCCGCCCTCGCGGCGGTGCTGATTGCCGCGACCGTCTGCTCGCGGCAGCGCTTTCCGCGTTCACCCGGACAGGCTACGAAGCCGCAGGATTGCGTGCAATCGCCGATGATGCGGAGTGTGATGTCTCCATGGTTGCTCACCATTTCGGCAGCAAGGCTGGTCTGTGGCGGGCGGTGGTCGAGAGTGTCGGCCAGCGTCACGATCTCTGGTTGCGCGAGGTTGCAGTGCTGGTGAATGGTGACGGGGCCGTCGTCGGGCGCATCAGGGCGCTGATCGACAGCATGATCGACGGTCTGGTCGACGTTCCGGGCTATGTCAGCTTCGTCAATCGCGTGCTGGCGGAACCGGGAGAGCGGAGGGATACCTTGGTTGAACGGGTGATCCGCCCCGGCGTGGAAGCCTGTACGCCGTTGTGGCGAGAAGCGATGGCGGCTGGTGTAGTGCGCGAGCTCGACCCTGTTGCGCTGCACATCGGTCTCTTTGGCGCCTGCACAATGCTGCTGTTGATGATTGACGTCTGCGGGCAGCTTGGCGGGCGCGAACTGGGCGTCAGCGATCTGAAAGCGGAGGTCCGCGCAGCTATGCTCAGCGAGTTTTCAGGCGGGTTGTCAGGCTGACCCGCCCGCCGCCCCCGTTGGGGGGCGACGGGCTGCAGGAGGTCTAAGGGTCAATGCCCGGCGAGCTTGTCGAGCTGCGGGCGCAGCTGCGCCAGGGTGGCCTTGAAGCCGGCCAGGCGTTCGCGCTCCTGCTGTACCACCGCGGCGGGGGCGCGATCGACGAAGCTTGCATTGCCGAGCTTGCCTTCGGCCTTGGCGATCTCGCCTTCGAGGCGGGCGATTTCCTTGGTAAGGCGTTCGCGCTCGGCGGCAAGATCGATCTCCACCTTCAGCATCAGGCGGGTTTCGCCGACCACGGCTACCGGTGCCAGCGCATCGGCGGGAATATCGGCCACCAGGTCGACTTCGGCGAGCTTGGCGAGGCCGGCGAGGTAGGGCAGGTAGGCCTGCAGGGTGGCAGCGTCACCGGCGACCACCAGCGGCAGGCGCTGGGCGGGGGAGATGTTCATCTCGTCGCGCAGGTTGCGGCAGGCATGCACCAGCTGCTTGAGTTCGGCGACCTGGGCCTCGGCGCCTTCGTCGATGCGCGCGCGGTCGGCCACCGGGTAGCGCGCCAGCATCAGGCTGTCGGTATCCTTGCGCGCCGCCAGCGGGGCGACGGTCTGCCACAGCTCTTCGGTGATGAAGGGGATCAGCGGATGCGCCAGGCGCAGCACGGTCTCCAGCACGCGCAGCAGGGTGCGGCGGGTGGCCCGTTGCTGGGCTTCGTTACCGGTCTGGATCTGGATCTTGGCCATCTCCAGATACCAGTCGCAGTATTCGTCCCAGACGAACTCGTACACCGCCTTGGCGGCGAGGTCGAAGCGGTAGGCCTCGAACTGCTCGGCGACCTCGGCCTCGGTGCGCTGCAGGCGCGAGACGATCCAGCGGTCGGCAAAGGAAAACTCGCGTGTGGCCTCCGGTGCCATGCCGCAGTCGGCGCCCTCGCAGTTCATCAGCACGAAGCGGGTGGCGTTCCACAGCTTGTTGCAGAAGTTGCGGTAGCCCTCGCAGCGCGCCAGGTCGAACTTGATGTCGCGGCCCGGGCTGGCCAGCGAGGCGAAGGTGAAGCGCAGCGCATCGGTGCCGAAGGCGGGGATGCCGGCGGGAAACTCCTTGCGCGTCTTCTTCTCGATGCTCTGCGCCTGCTTGGGGTTCATCAGCCCGAAGGTGCGCTTGGCGACCAGTTCGTCGAGCGAGATGCCGTCGATGAGGTCGATGGGGTCGAGCACGTTGCCCTTCGACTTGCTCATCTTCTGGCCTTCCGCGTCGCGGATGAGGCCGTGCACATAGACGTGCCTGAAGGGGATCTTGCCGGTGATGTGCTTGGTCATCATCACCATGCGGGCGACCCAGAAGAAGATGATGTCGAAGCCGGTGACCAGCACGGTGGAGGGCAGGTAGAGGTCGAGGGCGTCGTTGCTCTTGCCCGGCCACTCGGGCGTCCAGTCGAGCGTGGAGAAGGGCCACAGCGCGGAGGAGTACCAGGTGTCGAGCACGTCCTCTTCCTGGCGCAGGCGGCCTTCCTCGTGACGGGCGTGCAGCATCGCCAGACGCTGGGCGAGTTCCGGATACTGCACGGCGGTTTGGCCCTGGCTCTGGCGCGTGGCGACTTCGGCCTGCAGGCGGGCGATCTCGGCTTCGAGGTCGGCCTTCCAGGCGTGGATGGCGGCTTCCTCGCTGGCGGCGACGTAGATGCGGCCTTCGTCGTCATACCAGGCCGGGATGCGGTGGCCCCACCACAACTGGCGCGAGATGCACCAGTCCTGGATGTTGTTCAGCCACTGGTTGTAGGTGTTGATCCAGTTCTCGGGGTAGAACTTGATCTCGCCGGAGGCGACGCATTCGAGCGCCTTCTCGGTGATGCTCTTGCCGTCCGCGCCGGGCTTGCTCATGGCGACGAACCACTGGTCGGTGAGCATCGGCTCGATGACCACGTTGGTGCGGTCGCCGCGCGGTACCTGCATCTTGTGGGCCTTGATCTCCAGCATCAGGCCGAGGGCTTCCAGCTCGGTGACGACCTGGGTGCGCGCGGGGACGCGGTCCATGCCGACGATGGAAGCGGGCATCGGCACGCCGTCGAGGCTGCGGCCATCGGTGCTGTAGCGTTCGGCAATGGCCGGGATGGAGCCGTCGAGCTTGAGCACGACGATCATGTCGAGCTTGTGGCGCTGGCCGACCGCGTAGTCGTTGAAGTCGTGTGCCGGGGTGACCTTGACGCAGCCGGTGCCGAATTCGCGGTCGACATAGTCGTCGGCGATGATCGGGATGTGGCGGCCGGTGAGCGGCAGGGCGACGGTCTTGCCGATCAGGTGGGCGTAGCGCTCGTCTTCCGGGTGCACCATCACCGCGACGTCGCCGAGCAGGGTCTCGGGGCGGGTGGTGGCAACGGTGAGGCCTTTCAGCTCACCAATCGGGCCTTCGGAGAACGGGTAGAGGATGTGGTAGAGCTTGCCGTCCTCTTCCTCGGACACCACTTCGAGGTCGGACACCGCGGTGCCGAGCTTGGGGTCCCAGTTCACCAGGCGCTTGCCGCGGTAGATCAGGCCTTCGTTGTAGAGGCGCACGAAGGTCTCGGTGACCGTCTTCGACAGGCCTTCGTCCATGGTGAAGCGTTCGCGCTTCCAGTCCGGGCTGGTGCCCAGGCGGCGCATCTGGCGGGTGATGGTGCCGCCGGAGTATTCCTTCCACTCCCACACCTTCTCGAGGAACTTCTCGCGCCCGAGGTCATGGCGGCTGATGCCCTGGGCGTCCAGCTGGCGCTCGACGACGATCTGGGTGGCGATGCCGGCGTGGTCGGTGCCCGGCTGCCACAGGGTGTTGTCGCCGCGCATGCGGTGGTAGCGGGTGAGCGCGTCCATGATGGTCTGGTTGAAGCCGTGCCCCATGTGCAGCGTGCCGGTGACGTTGGGCGGCGGCAGCAGGATGCAGAAGGCATCGTTGCGGGACTTGTCGAGTCCGGCATCGAAGTAGCCGCGTGATTCCCATTCGGGGTACCAGCGCCGTTCGATTTCGGCCGGTTCGAAGCTCTTGGCAAGTTCCATGATGTGCTCGGGGTCTTTTTCAGGCAAAGGGCGGATTATAACGGATGGCGCAGGGGCCTCCGTGCTGCGGCAGGTGTGCAGGGGCAGGCGCGGAGCCGGTCAGTCGTCCTGGCGCTGGCCGTCGAGGTGCGCGGCGATGCGGTCGGAGAGGCGGGGCAGCAGCGTGGTGCGCAGGTGTTCGAGGGCCTGGCGGTGCAGGCGCTCGCCAAAGGCGTCGAGTTCGCGCGCCACCATCTGCGGCAGTTCGCGATCGAGCCAGGTTTCGATCTCGCGGGTGAGTTCGGTGTCGAGCTCGATGAGGTGTTCGGTGAGGAGATCGTGGAAGCTGGGCACTGGCGCCACCGCCGTGGCAGCGGGAGGTGGCGGAGCCGGCGGGGTCGCGACGGGGGCGGGTGGTGTTTCGGCGGCGGGCGGCGACGGGGCTGCGGGCGACAGCGGGGTAAGCGCGGCGAGGTCGATCTCGTCTTCGTCGACGACATCGGTGAGGATGGGCAGGTCGTCGGCGTCGACCGGTTGCACGGGGGCGTCACTGCCGCTGCGGTGACGGCGCAGCAGGGCATCGGCCTGATCGAGCAGGCGGTCGGCGGCCTCGATGTCGGCGTCGTGGAGGGCGGCGGGGGGCTGCCAGGGGTTCACAGCGGCTCCCTGCGTTCGGCGTCGAAGAGCTGGATGGGCAGTTCGCAGCGTTTGTAGTGGCGGTAGCGTTCGCGTCCGGGGGCCTTGTCGGCTTCGCTGTGGCCGACGATCTCGATGATCATGCGGAAGCGTTCGAAGTCCGGTGGCAGATCGGCGGCGAGATTGAACAGCAGGTCGTCGTGTGGCCAGGGCAGGGGCGCGTCGCTGCGTCCGATGAGTACCGGCGTGTGTGCCGCGAGGGGGCTGTCCACCATCACATGGGGGACGAAAGACTGGGCGTCGAAGCGCCACAGGGCCTGATCGAGGCGGGCGGCAGCGGCGGCGTCGCTGACCCGCATGGCGACCCGCCGTCCACCGGCCTGCGCGCGTGCGGCCAGTTCGCAGGCCAGCGCCAGGCGGTCGGGGGTGTTGTGATAGAACTGCACCCGCGGCACGGTGCTCAGTGCTCCGTCACGCCGGCGCGGGTGGCAAGGAAGTGGGCGAGCAGCGGCACCGGACGCCCGGTGGCGCCCTTGGCATCGCCAGATACCCAGGCGGTGCCGGCGATGTCCAGGTGCGCCCACTTGTAGGCCTTGGTAAAACGGGCAAGGAAGCAGGCCGCGGTGATGGTGCCGGCGTAGCGGCCGCCGATGTTGCCCATGTCGGCGAAGTTGCTCTTCAGCAGTTCCTGGTATTCCTCCCACAGCGGCAGCTGCCAGGCGCGGTCGCCGCTTTCGTTGGCGCGCGCGAGAAGCTCGGCGGCGAGCTCGTCGTCGTTGGCCAGCAAGCCGCTGGGGATCTTGCCGAGGGCAACCACGCAGGCACCGGTGAGCGTGGCGACGTCGATGACGCAGGCGGGCTTGAAGCGCTCGGCGTAGGTCAGCGCATCGCACAGGATGAGGCGGCCTTCGGCGTCGGTGTTGAGGATCTCGATGGTCTGCCCGGACATCGAGGTGACCACGTCGCCGGGTCTGGTGGCGCTGCCGCCGGGCATGTTCTCGGTGGTCGGTACCAGACCGACGACGTTGATCGGCAGTGCCATGCGGGCGATGGCCTTGAAGGTGCCGATGACGCTTGCCGCACCGCACATGTCGTACTTCATCTCGTCCATCTCGGCGGCGGGCTTCAGCGAGATGCCGCCGGTGTCGAAGGTGATGCCCTTGCCGACCAGAACGACCGGTTTGTCCTTCGCCTTGCCGCCCTTGTAGTGCATGACGATGAAGCGCGGCGGCTGATGCGAGCCCCGTGCCACCGACAGCAGGGCGCCCATGCCGAGCTTCTCCATGTCGGCGCGATCGAGCACCTCGACCTTGAACTTGAACTGCTTGCCGAGCTGTTGGGCGGTTTCCGCGAGATAGGTCGGGGTACACACGTTGCCGGGCAGGTTGCCCAGGTCGCGCGCCAGCGCCATGCCCTCTGCGCTAGCCTGGCCGCGCCGCACCGCGGCCTCGAGAGCCGCGTCGACCTTGCCGGAGATACCCAGGGTGATGCGCCTGACGCCACGCTCACGCTTTGCCGGTGTGGCCCGCGGGGCGTCGAAACGGTAGGCGCCGTCGGCGAGCAGGCGGGTCAGCTGCTCCAGCATCCATGCCGGCTGGCGGCCGGGCAGCGCGGCTTCGCCGAGGAATACCGCAGCCTCACGCGCAGGGCTGGCGGCAAGGGCCTTGGCGGCGGCGCCGACGGCATCGCGCCAGGCCTTCTCGCCCCAGGCGTCGCGTTTGCCGAGGCTGACCAGCAGGATGCGTTCGGCGGCAATGCCGTCCACGTCGTGGAGCAGCACCGTGGCGCCGGCCTTGTCGTCGAGGTCGCCGCGCTTGAGCAGTTTGCCGAGGCGCCCGCCGCTGGCCTTGTCGAGCGCCGCTGCGGCGCCGTCGAGCTTGCCGTCGGCACTCACGCCGACCACCACGGTAGCGGTGGCGAGCTGCGCCGGGGATGCCGTCTTTATGGTAAATTCCATCGCCTCTTACCTCAGCTGGACGCTTGTTGCATAAATGCTGCCGATTATGGCCCTTTCGCGGCAAGGCCGTCAAAACCCGCTCTGCCGCGCGGCATTGAGCGCCGGGGTCGCCAGCGTCCGTCCGGCTTCTCCGCGATGATCTTCCAGCGCGCGCTGCTGCGCGAGTTCTCCCATTCCGCGGCGGCGGTTTTCGTCGCGCTCTTCGCGGTGCTGATCACCACGGTGCTGATCCGCATGCTCGGGGATGCCGCGGGCGGGCGCGTACCCGCCGACGCGGTGTTGGCGTTGATCGGTTACGGCGCTCTGGCGCGCCTGCCGGTGGTGCTGTCGCTGACCCTGTTCATCGCCGTGCTGATGTCCCTGTCGCGCAGCTACAAGGATTCCGAGATGGTGGTGTGGTTCGCCGCCGGTGTGCCGCTGACGGCGTGGATAGGGCCGGTGCTGCGCTTCGCCGTGCCCATCGCGGCCGTGGTGGCGGCGGGGTCGCTGTACCTGGGGCCGTGGGCCGAGCGCATGAACATCGATTACCGCGACCGTATCGAGAGCCGCGACGACAGCGCGCGGGTGGCGCCGGGGGTGTTCCGCGAGTCGGCGGGCGCGCAGCGCGTGTTCTTCGTCGAGGTCGGTGCCGGAGAGGATGGCAAGGTGCGCAACGTCTTCGTCAGCAGCGAAGCGGATGGCGAGGGCGGCCGCCATGGCATCATCGTCGCTGCCGAGGGGACGGTGCTTGTCGATGCCGATGGCGACCGCTACGTGGTGCTGGAGGACGGCAGCCGCTATGAGGGTCAGCCCGGCAGCGCGGCTTACCGGGTGATGGAGTTCGAACGCTATTCGGTGCTCATCGAGCAGCGTTCAGCGGTAACCCAGAGCGTGCGCGGGCGGGCGATGAGCACCGGGGAGCTGCTTGCCGATCCCCATGCGCGCAATCTCGGGGAACTGCTGGGGCGCATCGGCGCACCGATTGCGGCCCTGCTGCTGGCCCTGCTGGCGATCCCGCTGTCCTTCGTGAATCCCCGCGCGGGGCGCACCAACAACCTCATCGTCGCCATCCTCACCTATCTGATCTACAGCAACGCAATCTCCATCTGCCAGTCGTGGGTGGCGCGCGGGCGGCTGTCCTTCGAGGTCGGCCTGCTGTTGCCGCACCTGGTGATGGTGCTGCTGCTGGGGCTGATGTTCTACCGCCGCCTGGCGGTGTCGCCGTTCTGGCGGGCGCGCGCATGAGCAAGGTGCTGTGGCGTTACCTCGCCAGCGAGATCCTCGCGGCCACGCTGCTGGTGCTGGTGGCCTTTCTGGGGCTGTTTGCCTTCTTCGACTTCATCAACGAACTCGAAGACATCGGCAAGCAGGGCTATGAACTTCACCATGCGGCGATCTTCATCCTCATGACCCTGCCCAGCCGGGTTTATGAGCTGATGCCCATCGCCGTGCTGATCGGCACCCTGTATGCCCTTACCACGCTTGCACGCCATTCCGAGATTACCGTGATGCGGGCTTCGGGGCTTTCCAACGTGGCCCTGCTGCGCATCCTGGCGCTGATCGGGGTGGGCTTTGCGCTGCTCACCTTCGTGGTCGGCGAGTATCTTGCGCCGCCCGCCGAGCGGGCGGCGCAACAGTGGCGGCTGACCGCCACCAGTGCCACCGTCTCCCAGCAACTGCGCTCCGGTCTGTGGGTGAAGGACGGCCCGCGCTTCGTCAATGTGCGCACGGTACGCCCCGATCGCAGCATGGAGAACATCCGCATCTTCGAGTTCGACGAGGAGATGGCGATGCGTACGGTGAGTGTTGCCGAGCGCGGCACCTACGATCCCGCCCTGCGCGGCTGGCGTCTGCGCAGCGTGCAGCAGACGCTGTTCGGAGACGATGTCACCACGGTGGTAGAACAGGCGGAGATCGTCTGGCGTTCGGATCTCACTCCGGAGGTGCTGAGTGTGCTGATGGTGTCGCCCGAGCGCATGTCGGTGGCGGCCCTGTACGCCTATATCCGCCACCTGCAGGACAACCGCCAGAGCGCGGAGCGCTTCGAGATTGCGCTGTGGAAGAAGGTCGTCTATCCCTTCGCCGCGCTGGTGATGATGGCCCTGGCGCTGCCCTTCGCCTTCATGCACGACCGCATGGGCGCGGTGAGCGTGAAGGTGTTCTTCGGCATCATGCTGGGGGTGGGCTTCCATCTCCTCAACGGCCTGTTCTCGAACCTTGGTGTGATCAACGCCTGGCCGCCGATCGTTGCCGCGTTCACGCCCAGCGTGATCTTCCTGGTGGCCGCAGGTACGCTGCTGTATATCGTCGACCGACGCTGAGCGAGGCGCCCCCGGGGCTGCGGTGGACAAAAAAACGGGCCCGCGTGGGCCCGTTTCCTTTCCTGCCGGTGAGCGGGACTGCTCAGCCTTGCTGCTTCTTGGCAGCAACCGCCTTCCAGTCCAGCTTTTCCTTGATCCGTGCGGACTTGCCGGAACGCTGACGCAGGTAGTACAGCTTGGCACGACGTACGTCACCACGACGCTTGACCTCGATGCTGGCAACCAGCGGGGAGTAGGTCTGGAAAGTCCGTTCCACGCCTTCGCCGGAGGAGATCTTGCGAACGATGAAGCTGGAGTTGAGACCGCGGTTGCGCTTGGCGATGACCACGCCTTCGTAGGCCTGGAGACGTTCGCGGGTACCTTCCTTGACCTTCACCTGCACGACCACGGTGTCGCCGGGGGCGAATGCCGGAATGGTCTTGCCTTCGCTCAGGCGGGCGATCTCTTCCTGCTCGATCTGCTGAATCAGGTTCATTGTGACTCCTGTCGTTTCAATGGCCAGTGGCCTTGCGCGCAGAGCAGGCGGACCTGATGCACGCGGTTTGTAATGGGAGTTCAGTCCGTCTGGCGGCCCGTACTCCCTTCCTGCTCCTGCCTGAATTCCTCAAGCAGGTTCATTTCTTCCTTGCTCAGCGTCCGTCCTGCAAGCAGGTCGGGGCGCCGCCGCCAGGTGGCGGCGAGGGCCTGCTTGAGCCGCCAGCGCCGTATTGCGGCGTGGTTGCCGGAGAGCAGGACCGCCGGCACCGCCACCCCATGGTAGTTCTCGGGGCGGGTGTAGTGCGGGCAGTCGAGCAGGCCGTCGGCGAAGGAGTCCTCGCGTGCCGAGTCGGCATCGTTGAGGGCTCCAGGCAGTTGCCGCACCAGGGCATCGATGAGCACCATGGCGGGCAGTTCGCCGCCGGACAGCACGAAGTCGCCCAGCGAAATCTCTTCATCGACGCAGCGTTCGAGTACCCGCTGGTCGACCCCTTCATAACGCCCGCAGAGCAGCGTCAGCGACTGCTCGGCGAGCAATTCCATCACCGCCTGGTGGTCCAGCCGACGCCCCTGGGGCGACAGGTAGATCACCCGGCCAGGGGTACCGCAAGCGGCCACCTGCGCTCTGCGCGCGCGTTCGATGGCCTCTTCCAGCGGTGCCGGCAGCATCACCATGCCGGGGCCGCCGCCGTAAGGGCGATCGTCAACCGTGCGATGAGGGTCGTCAGTGAAGTCGCGCGGGTTGTGGAAGGCGATCTCGTACAAACGCCGTTCCAGTGCGCGCCGGGTGATGCCGCTGCCGGTCAGGGCGGCGAACATCTCCGGAAACAGGGTGACGACATCGAAACGCCGCGGGGCGGAGTCGCTGGCCTGTTTCACTGCATCCTCATCCAGATACTGCTACCAGTCCCGCTCCCACGCCACCTTGACGCGGCGTGCAGCGAGATCCACTTCCAGTACGTAGGCGGCGACAAACGGGATCAGCCGCTCATCGTCGCCTTCCTTGACCTGCAGTACATCATGCGCGCCGGTAGACAGCAGCCCCGATACCGTTCCGAGGGCCTCGTCGCGTTCGTTGTACACCGCCAGACCGATCAGGTCATGCCAGTAGTACTCGTCCTCGGCGGGCGCCGGCAGGGCTTCGCGCGGTGCGCCGACATACATGCCCTGCAGGGCTTCGGCGGCGTTGCGGTCGCCAGCCTCCGCAAAGGCAGCCACCAGGGCCTTGCCATGCGCACGGCAGGCCCGCAGGGTGAGAGGGCGCCAGGCGTCTGCGCTGGCGTTCTCGTCGGCGGCCAGCCACCACTGCGGCATGCGGCGCCAGGACAATGGATCATCCCCGAAGGGATGAATCTTGACCCAACCCTGAACGCCAAAAGGGGCGACGATGCGCCCCAGTACGATCATCTGCGCGTGCGCGCCGCCGCTCAGGCGGCGGCAGCGGCCTGCTTGACCAGGCGGGCAACGGTCGGCGACAGCTGGGCGCCGTTCTGTTGCCAGTAGGTGAGGCGCTCGGTGTTCACCACCAGAGTCTGCTCGGCGCCGGAGGCGACCGGGTTGTAGAAACCGACGCGCTCGATGAAGCGACCGTCACGACGGTTGCGCGAATCGGCGGCAACGATGCTGAAGAACGGGCGCTTTTTGGCGCCACCACGGGCAAGGCGAATGACGACCATCTTTTTTATCCTGATCGGTAGATGCGAAAAACACGAGATTTTAGCGGAATCCTTTCTTTCAGGCAAGGCGCGTATGAGTGAAACGACTCTGGCGTGATGCGGTCGGCAGCCCGCCACACAAGAACTGCCGGGGATTGCAATTCTTGAATAGAATGCACTCCATCGAACTCTCGTACTGTGGAACATGCTTGCGCCTCCCGAACCCGCCGCGCTGGATGCCGTGAAAGCCTGGCTGGCCGCCGAACCAGATGACGATCCGGAGGCCGACCTCGGCGCGCTGCGCACGCACTATGCGGTGCTGCGCAACCCCGGGGTGCCGGCGGCGGAGTTCCGTTCCTGTCTGGCGCTGATGGATGTCCGCGCGCTGGATATCTGCGAGCGCTTCCGTATCCGCCTGCTCGACGCCTCCCTGCCGTTGCCGCGTGCGCTGCGCGTGCCTGCCGAAGCGCTCATCGACGCCTTGCTCGATCTTGCCAGCGGGCTGGAGCGCCTCGTCGAGGAAGGGCGCGGCCGTTGGGCGCGCGCGCTGCATGCCGACATCGTGCCGTTGGCGCGTCGTGCGCTGCGGCTGGCGGCCGAGGCGCATCTGCTCGCATCGATGATCGGTGCCGCGGCGCCGGCGGGATTCTGGTTGCGTGTACTGGCCCTGCTGGGCAGCAGCGCGTCCGTAGATGCCGATGACGAACATCACCGCGAGGTGCGTGGCGAGGCTGCGCGCATCTTCGCGCTGGCGGTGCTGCAGCCGGAGAGTCTGACCGGTCGCGAGCTGCTGTGGGTGCGCGAGTTTCTCGAGCTGGCCCAGGTCGCTGCCGAGATCAGTCACGAGGCCCCGGAAGGCGACGGCGCGGCGTTCTGGCTTGACCCCACGCGCGATGCGCCACCGGTCGCTACCGTTCGACGCGCGCCGCCGGCGGTGCCCGAACTGGTCCATTTCAGTGCGCGTGGCCTCGCCCTGCATGCTGCGGCGCGCATGGAGTGGCTGGAAGAACGCATTGCCCAGGCCGAGGTGGTGGGCCTGGAGCGCGACGCCGAGCTGCTCGAACCCGATACCTCGGGCCTGCCCGCGGGTCTGCCGCCGGTCGAGGCGCTCAACCTCCTGCGCCGCATGACGCAGCGCTGGGCGGAAGCGCCGCAGCGCGAGCAGCCACGCCTGGACAAGGCCTACAGCGTGCAGGTGTGTGCCGGCTTGCGGGCGATCTGGGAGATGTTCCGCCATGGCGAGGAGCGTGCGCGCATCGCCCAGTGGGCGGTGCGCAACGAGAGCCCCGGTGGCTACGCGATCATGAGCGTCTCCGGTGTGCAGGGCATGCTCAGTGCCGGCATGGTGCTCGCGCTGCGGGCAGATGCCGGCAAGCCGTGGTCGATCTGCGTGGTACGCTGGATTCGCACCGAATCGGCCGAGCAGGTTGAGCTTGGCCTGCAGGTGGTGGGCACCGGCGGCAGCTCCGCCTCGGTGGGCTTTCGCGGTGCCGATACCGTCAAGACGATGGCGCCGGCGCTGATCCTGCAGCCGCTCGAAGGTGTGCGCACCAAGCCGGCCATCGTGGTCAAGACCGGCTCCTATTCGTCGCGCCGCTTCGTCCTCGTCGACGACGCCGATCATCTCTATGTTGCCCAGGGGCGGGTCATCAGTCTGGACATGCAGACGGCCAACATCGAGATGTTCCAGTACGAGATCGATCCCTATCCAACCTGAACCTTGCCGTCCGCGTCCCTGCCTTCGAGCAGGCTGGCGAGGCTGAGGTCGGCAGCGCGGCAGGCCCCGGCGAGGCGTTCGGCAACCTCCGCGGCCGGGCTGCCCGGGCTGGCGAGGGCCTGCCAGCACGCAGGCGAGAAGGCGAACAGTTCCACCACCGCGGACATGCACAGTTGTCCGGGGTGGATGCTCAGCACCCATTCGCCTTCGTCGGTGCGCGCCACCCAGCCAGCTTCACGCATGCAGCCGAGGATGTGCTCGCACTGGTCGTCGGCCAGTGTGCTGGCGCGCCGCAGGCGCTCGAAATCGACGCTGCCGCCCTGCGTGCCGCAGGCGCCGAGGGTGAGGAGGACGTTCACCGCCCCCCAGGCGCGATCGCCGGGGAACCTGTCCGCCACCTCGCGGCGTTCCAAAAAGGCCGGTAGCGAGGCGCTGATCAGTGCGCCGCCGAGCACGATCACCCACGACATGTACAGCCACACCAGGAAGATCGGCAGCGCCGCGAAGGCGCCGTAGACCAGCGTGTAGGTGGGGAACTGGGCGATGAACATGCCGAAGGCGCGCTGCATGACCAGGAACACCACCGCCGCGACGGCGCCGCCGGCGAGGGCGTGGAGCGGCTTCACCGGGTGGTTGGGGACGGCGAAGTAGAGGTAGCTGAACAAGCCACCGAGCATCAGTGGTGGCAGCAGGCGTGCCGACAGTTCGCCCAGCCAGGGCAGGTCGACCAGCTCCATCGACGCACTCACCAGATAGCCGGACGCGAAGGCGCTGCCGCCGAGGACCAGCGGGCCGAGGGTGAGCGCGAACCAATACACGGCGATGCGGAACATCAGCGGCCGCGGTTCGCGTACGCCCCAGATGGTGTTGAAGACGCGGTCGATGGTCGACAGCAGCAGCAGGGCGGTGACCACCAGCAGCGCGGTGCCGATCAGGGTCAGGCCGGTGGCCTTTTCGGAGAACTGCAGGGCGTAGGTGGTGATGATGTGGCCGGCGCGCTCGGGCAGCAGGTTCTCCAGCAGGAAGACCTTCAGCGAGGTGCCGAGATCGGCAAAGCCGGGGAAGTTGCTGAACAGGGCGATTGCTACCGTGATCAGCGGCACCAGCGCGAGCAGGGTGGTGAACGCCAGGCTGCCGGCCACCTGCGGGCAGTCGGTGGCGTTGAAGCGGGCGTAGAGCAGGGCGGCGAAGTCGCGGAGGGCGAGCAGGTGCTTCATCTTGGCCGGGGCCGCGGGTGGGCGGCGGCGGGAAGGATATAATCGGCCATTCTATCCGGCCGGCGGCACAGGGGCGACCTTCGTTGCTCCCGTCGGCCCGGGAATGTCCTGCCGATGAAAGAAATCCTCGTTCTCTACTACAGTCAGCATGGCTCGGTGCGCGCGCTTGCCGAGCACATTGCCGACGGCATACATCAGGTTCCCGGCGCGGCGGCGCGGGTGCGCACGGTGCCGCGGATATCAACGGTGTGCGAGGCGGTGGCCGACGACATTCCGGCCGCGGGTCCGCCGTATGCCGAAGTGCGCGACCTGGAAGAATGCATCGGTCTGGCGCTGGGCAGCCCGACGCGTTTCGGCAACATGGCCGCGGCGATGAAGTACTTTCTCGACGGTCTTGGCGGGGTCTGGGCGAACGGTGCCCTCTGCGGCAAACCGGCCTGCGTATTCACGTCCACCTCCAGTCTCCATGGCGGCCAGGAAAGTACGCTGCTGAGCATGATGCTGCCCCTGCTGCACCACGGCATGCTGATCACCGGCCTGCCGTACACCGAGCCTGCGCTCAACAGCACCCTGAGTGGCGGCACTCCCTATGGCGTCAGCCATTTCGCCGGTGGCGACCGCGGCGCCATGCTTTCCGGTGAGGAAGCGCAACTGGCCGTTGCCCAGGGGCGGCGGCTGGCCGAATGTGCGCTGCGTCTGGCGGTGGCACGATGAGCCCGCGCCTGCTGTCTCTGTCGGCCAGCGCCAGCCTGATTGCGTTGATCGTGCTGTGCGTGTTGTGGGAAGGCTGGCTGGCGCCGATCCGCGAAGGCGGGTCGTGGCTGACGCTGAAGGCCTTGCCGCTGCTCTTTCCGCTTTTCGGCATCCTCCGTGGCCGGCGCTATACCTACCAATGGACGTCGATGCTGGCGCTGCTGTACTTCACCGAAGGGGTGGTGCGCGCTGCCGATCCCGGGCTGATCGGCGTGTTCGCCATCATCGAGCTGGTGCTGGCTGTGGTGCTCTTCTTCTGCACCATGTTCTACGCCCGCCAGACCGCGCCCTCGCGCCAGCGCGGGGGGTGAGGGCGGGGCGGCCGCAGGCGCGCCCCGCCCGCGGCCGTTTCAGACCTGCGGATTGACGCGCTCGAACTTGCTGTGCAGCTTGT
>WPCG01077887.1_pt1 | contig 14951 bp, 22 predicted proteins | sample 5403311 | NCBI WGS metagenome assembly WPCG01 (sample SAMN12869467, study PRJNA574797) | sludge metagenome | isolation source: wastewater treatment of Control | place: China:Beijing | collected 2019-05-17 | reverse complement strand
GATGATAAATCCTTCTTCTTTCAAAATTCTTGCAATTTCTACTTTTTCCTTGCTTGCCGGAATATCTACCGTTTCGTGACGTGCTTGTACAGCGTTACGAATTCTTGTAAGCATATCGGCAATTGGATCTGTCATATTCATCATGACTTGTTCCTCCTTCCGTTGTTCTACCAACTAGCCTTTTTGACACCCGGAATTTGACCTTTATAGGCCAACTCACGGAAGCAAATACGGCATAGTTTGAATTTACGCAATACTGCGTGAGGACGTCCACAACGTTCGCAACGTGTGTACTCACGAACTTGGAATTTCTGAGGACGTTTTGATTTGATAATCATTGCTTTTTTTGCCATGTTTAAGTCCTCCTACTTCTTCTCGAACGGCATGCCCATATCAGCAAGCAATGCGCGTCCTTCTTCGTCTGTGTTCGCAGTTGTAACGATTACGATGTCCATTCCACGCACACGATTAACTTTATCATAATTGATTTCAGGGAAAATTAATTGTTCCTTAACACCTAGTGTAAAGTTACCACGACCATCAAAAGCAGAGGAACTTACACCACGGAAGTCACGGACGCGAGGCAATGCAATGTTAACAAGTTTGTCATAAAACTCATACATTTTCTCACCACGTAGTGTCACTTTACAGCCAATAGCCATACCTTCACGAAGTTTAAAGTTCGCAATAGATTTCTTGGCTTTTGTAATCACAGGTTTTTGACCAGCGATTTGAGTTAGTTCAGCAACTGCTTCTTCCAAGGCTTTAGGATTCGCAATCGCATCACCAACACCCATGTTAATGACGATTTTCTCAATTTTAGGAGCTTGCATTACTGAAGTATAGTTAAATTTCTTAACCAACCCAGGAACTACCTCCGTTTTGTATTTATCAATTAGGCGGTTCATATCTATGCTACCTCCTCTTACTTAAGTACAGCGCCGGTTTTCTTCAGGACGCGTACTTTCTTGCCTTTTTCTTCTTTATATCCAACACGGCTTACGGTTTTTGCCTTTGAGTCATACAACATCACGTTTGAAACATGAATTGGTACTTCTTTTTCAACAATACCACCATCTGGATTTTGTTGAGTTGGCTTCAAGTGCTTCTTAGCAACATTCGCGCCCTCAACGATAACTTTTTCTTCTTTTGGGAAGACAGCGGTGACTTCACCGATTAAACCTTTGCTAGCACCAGTAACTACTTTTACCTTATCGCCTTTTTTGATTTTCATCGTTGCTCGCCTCCTATAGTACTTCCGGAGCTAAAGACACAATTTTCATAAAGTCTTTCTCACGGAGTTCTCTTGCCACAGGACCGAAAATACGTGTTCCCTTTGGCGTTCTATCTTCTTTAATAATAACTACAGCATTGTCATCAAATTTGATGTATGATCCGTTCTCGCGACGTACTCCATATTTTGTACGAACAACAACAGCTTTAACTACATCACCTTTTTTAACTGTTCCACCAGGTGAAGCTTCTTTAACAGTGCACACCACAACATCACCGATGCTGGATGTACGACGGCGGCTACCACCTAGGCAACGGATTACCAATACTTCTTTAGCACCGGTATTGTCGGCTACCCGACATCTGGTTTCGTTTTGAATCATCAACGTACCCTCCTAACTAAAGAATGACGGCTTTTTCAACGATTTTAACGATACGGAAACGTTTTGTTGCTGAAAGTGGACGTGTTTCCATAATTTCAACCAAATCGTTTACTTTTGCCTCGTTTAACTCGTCATGAGCCTTAAATTTCTTCGAATATTTTACACGCTTACCATACAACGGATGTCTTTTGGATGTTGTTACTTCTACAACTACAGTTTTATCCATAGCATCAGAAACAACCTTTCCGCGGTAAACTTTGCGTTTTGATCTTTCCATCTTCTAATGACCTCCTATTGTTGACCACTGAGTGAACGCTCAGTGATGACCGTTTTAATACGTGCAATGGTCTTGCGAACTGCTTTAATACGAGCAGGGTTGCTTAGTTGGCCAGTAGCTTGTTGAAAGCGAAGATTGAACAATTCTTCTTTTAAAGAATCGATTTCTTTTAGCAACTCAACGTTGCTTTTTTCACGAATTTCCTTGATCAACATGCCTATTCCTCCTCGCCTTTACGGACAAACTTTGTTTTAACTGGTAGTTTGTGAGAAGCTAGACGGAATGCTTCGCGTGCGATTTCCTCAGAAACGCCACCAATTTCAAACATAACGCGGCCTGGCTGCACAACTGCTACCCATCCTTCAGGAGCTCCTTTACCGGAACCCATCCGCACTTCTAAAGGTTTTTTTGTAATTGCCAAGTGTGGGAAAATTTTAATCCAAACTTGACCACCACGACGCATATAACGTGTCATGGCAATACGAGCTGATTCAATTTGACGGTTACTTACGTAAGCGCCAGATTCAGCCATCAAACCAAATTCACCAAAAACCACTTCACGACCCGCTTTTGAACGACCTTCGTGGCTTAGACGGTGTGGTCTTCTGTATTTCGTTCTATTTGGCATTAACATAATTACTTACCTCCGTCCTTAGCTTCACCAGCCGTATTACGTGCTGGCGCATTGTCTCTGCGTGGACGGCGATCCCCTCTTGCAGGGCGACGTCTACGATCTGACGGTGCAGACTTTGGTGCTTCAGGTTCAGTAACCATTTGTCCTGGCAATACTTCACCACGGCAAATCCATACTTTAACACCTAAACGACCATAAGTTGTATGTGCTTCTACGACCGCATAATCGATATCAGAGCGTAGTGTATGAAGTGGAACGATACCTTCTGAGTAGCCTTCGCTACGAGCAATATCAGTACCACCTAAACGACCGGAAACCATTGTTTTGATTCCTTTAGCTCCTGCACGCATTGTTTTTTGGATTGTACGCTTTTGAGCAGTTCTGAAAGAAGCACGTTGCTCCAATTGCTCAGCAATACTCTTAGCAACAAGATATGCATCCAAATCAGGATTAGCAATTTCAAGAACACGTACGTGAACCTGTTTGCCAGCTGTCATTGCTTCCAGTTGCTTTTTAACACGCTCAATGTTTTCACCGTTTGTACCGATGATAACACCTGGGCGAGCTGTGCGAATAATGATTTCCACACGGTTTTTTGAACGTTCGATTTCAACGCGAGAAACAGAAGCATTTTTAAGGGCTTCGAATAAAAATTCACGAATCTTCACGTCTTCGATCAATAGATTACCGAACTCTTTTTCGGCAAACCATCTTGATTCCCAGTCGCGGATTACTCCGATGCGCAATCCGATAGGACTAACTTTTTGACCCATATGTGTTCCTCCTAATCACGTTCCGCAACCACAACAGTGATGTGGCTGGTACGTTTGTGAATTGCGGATGCAGAACCTTTTGCTCTAGGCATAAACCGCTTTAATACAATACTCTCATCAGCATAACAAGCTTTGATGTACAACTTCTCTTCATTTAGTTGATGGTTGTTCACTGCATTTGCTACTGCTGATTTTAAAACTTTTCCTGCTGCTTCTGCTGCAAAGTTCGGTGTGAACTTTAAGATAGCTGCAGCCTCTTTAACATCTTTACCTCGAATCAAATCAAGTGCCAAACGTGCTTTACGAGGAGTAACACGGATGGTTTTTGCTGTTGCTTTAACTTCCATGGTTATACCTCCTAACGTCCAGCTTTCTTGTCATCGCCATGTCCACCATACTTGCGTGTAGGGACAAATTCACCTAGTTTGTGACCAACCATATCCTCAGTAACGAATACTGGGACATGTTCTTTACCGTTATAAACCGCAAAGGTATGTTCAACGAACTGAGGGAAAATGGTTGAACGGCGGGACCAGGTTTTAATTACTTCTTTTTTACCTTTCGCATTCAATGATTCCACTTTATTCATCAAGTGTTCATCACAGAAAGGACCTTTTTTCAAACTACGACTCATGTTCTTTTCCTTCCTTTCGTTTACTTCGCTCTACGACCGCGAACGATTAGCTTCGAAGAAGCTTTTTTCTTCTTACGAGTAATAACACCCATAGCTTTTTTACCCCAAGGTGTCATAGGAGCAACACGACCGATAGGTGTGCGACCTTCACCACCACCATGAGGGTGATCTACTGGGTTCATTGCAGAACCGCGTACTGTAGGACGGATACCCATCCAACGGGAACGACCTGCTTTACCAACATTGACTAGGCTATGATCTTCGTTTCCGACAACCCCAATGGTTGCACGGCATGTAGCCAAGATCTTACGAACTTCACTAGATGCTAAACGAACGATAACATAACGTCCTTCAGAACCAAGGATTTGAGCAGATACACCCGCAGAACGAGCTAATTGTCCACCCTTACCAGGTTTTAATTCAATATTGTGGATAACTGTACCTTCAGGCATTTGCCCAAGTTCCATTGCGTTACCAACTTTGATATCCGCTTGAGGACCACTATAGACTGTTGCGCCAACAGTTAATCCTTTTGGAGCAAGGATATAGCGTTTTTCACCATCCGCATAGTTCAACAAAGCAATATTTGCTGAACGGTTTGGATCGTACTCAATACTTGCTACTCTTGCAGGTACATTATCTTTATCACGTCTGAAGTCAATGACGCGATACATTCTTTTGTGTCCACCACCTTGATGACGAGTTGTGATTCGTCCTAGGTTGTTGCGACCGCCCTTACTTTTGATGGGCTCTAACAAGGAACGCTCTGGTTTAGCCGTTGTTAATTCTTTATTGGCTAAGGTTGTCATTCCTCTACGACCTGGCGTGGTCGGTTTATATTGTTTAATCGCCATGAGAACTTTTTCCTCCTTACGCATTTATCCGGAAATAGCGTGTTCTTCCGATATAGTCAACTTAGTCTTAGAATAAGTTGATTGTTTGTCCTTCAGCAAGTTTTACAACTGCTTTGCGAACAGCGTTGGTTTTACCAACATATTTGCCCATTCTCTTTGTTTTAGGGCGAACATTCAGGATGTTGACCTTTTCAACTTTAACATTGAAGATAGCTTCGATCGCTTGACGAACTTGTGTCTTATTTGATCCTTTAGCTACTTCGAATGTGTACTTGTTATCAGCATCTGTCAATTTCATCGACTTTTCAGTGATGATTGGACGAATAATAATGTCTCTTGGGTTACTCATTACGCAAGCACCTCCCCAGCTAGATTTGCTGCTGTCTCTGTAAAGACAAGCACATCTGCGTTCGCAACATCATATACATTCAAACCTTCTACTGAAAGCATCATTGCATTTGGCAAATTGCGAAGTGACAAGAATGCGTTATCAAACTCTTCAGCTCCAGAAACAACAAACAATGTTTTGTTTTCAAGATTCAAAGCATTCATAACTTTGACAAAGTCTTTGGTCTTTGGAGTAGCCATGTTCAATCCTTCAACAACAACGATATTTGTATCGATTGCTTTTTGGGATAGAATGGACTTAAGAGCCAAACGACGAACCTTACGGTTCAATTTGTAGGCATAGCTACGTGGAGTAGGTCCGAAGACGATTCCACCGCCACGCCATTGTGGAGAACGGATTGACCCTTGACGAGCACGACCTGTTCCTTTTTGACGCCATGGTTTGCGTCCCCCACCACGAACTTCGCGGCGGTTTTTTACATCATGTGTACCTTGACGCACCGAAGCACGTTGCATCATGATGGCATCGAAGATTGCTTGATTATTTGGTTCAATACCGAATACTTCTGCAGCAAGTTCGATTTCTCTTAGAGGTGTTCCCTCAAGATTAAGTACATTAACTTTTAGCATCTTATTACTCCTCCTTAGCTGCAGTGTAGTCCACTAGGACCTTAGCTCCCTTTGACTTCACGTTACTTGTAGCCGTCTTAATGATTACAAGACCGCGTCTTGGTCCAGGAACATTTCCTTTGATCAATACATAATTCTTTTCGGTGTCAATTTTGACAACTTCAAGATTTTTGTTTGTTGTGGTAAATCCACCTTCTTGACCAGCCATAATGCGACCTTTGTTAATAATCCCATTGTTACGACCGATCGTAGCCAATGAACCGATACCGCGGTGATGACCAGAACCGTGAGATGAAGGACCCATTTTCTGGTTATTACGAACGATTGCACCAGTGAACCCTTTACCTTTGGATGTTCCGGAAACATCAACGATGTCGCCAGCAGCAAATACGTCTGCCTTAACTTCTTGACCTACTTCGAAATCGAACATTTCGTTTCCGCGAATTTCACGAACATATTTCTTTGCAGAAGTTTGTGCCTTCGCAGCGTGTCCAAGTTGAGGTTTGGTTGCGCGTTGTTCTTTGACATTCTCTAAACCCAATTGAATAGCTTCGTAGCCATCTGTCTCAATTGTTTTCTTTTGTAATACGATATTCGGTTGAACCTCAACGACAGTTACAGGGACTAATACTCCATCCTCAGTAAATACTTGAGTCATACCGACCTTACGACCTAAAATACCTTTCATAACGTCACCTCCATCACTACAGCTTGATCTCGATGTCGACACCGCTAGGTAATTCTAAACGACTAAGTGCATCAATCGTTTCTGCGGTTGGACCGACGATTTCGATCAAACGTTTGTGAGTTCTCATTTCGAATTGCTCACGGGAATCCTTATACTTATGTACCGCACGTAATACTGTGATTACTTGTCTTTCAGTTGGCAATGGTACAGGGCCAACTACTTTTTTGGCACCGTGATCGTTTGCTGCGATAACAATTTTTTCAGCAGCTGCATCGATAACTCTGTGCTCGTAGGCTTTTAAGCGAATGCGAATGCTATTCTTTGCCATGGAAAATTCCTCCTATTCTTGCGTCTATATCCATGATAGACCCGCTCGATGCGAATTCCCCGACTTCTCACTGAACCATGACAACGTATATCAGTGTGCCGGCAACCTCGCACGTCCATGCGGATGCCTCAGTATAATAACATATCAAGACCTATAGTGCAAGACTTTTTATCCCCAACTTTTAAACAAGTAAAAACACCTAAATGATCAGGTGTTCAATGACGAATTAATCAAATAAATCCAGTAATTCAACGAGTTTATGCACCCTTACATATGGAACTTCTATCGGTTCCTTCAGCTTTTCACGAACAAGTACCGCTTTCATTCCAGCATTTACTGCACCAAACACATCATTCACGGGATGATCCCCCACATAGACAATTTCATGATTCTTCACCCCAAGAAGTAGTGCCATCTGATCAAATAAAGCTCGATCCGGTTTCTGAGTACCGTATTCCTCTGCAACCATCGTGACATCAAACCAGTTTAGATGTGGGAAAACACTCATTTTCAATCGTTGAGACTGAGCATTCCCATTCGTTAGTAGTGCCAACCGATAGTTCTTAGACAATTGATCAAGCACTTCAATTGCATAAGGAACCAGTCGCAAGTAATTATACAGTTCTTGAGCCCATTGTCTATCCACATCCAACCATGTCCGATGACTTATATTTAATCGTTTTAGATAAAAAGAAAAAAGGATCTCTTTATCCTGTGAACCCTCAAGATCCAACTCCATAAACTCTTCAATAAACTCATACATCTCGTCATCACTTAATCGACCATTCGTATCCATGTTCACCATATCCCTTAGGAAATTTCTGGCAGCATGCTGACGGTCAATTAAGGTATTATCCATATCAAATGCAATAACTTTTATATTTTTCACAATATCACCCAAAATAGTGTACCACAAATTTGAAAAATATTGTAGACTTATACCAAGGAGGAGATCTTATGCCAATCTTGTTACAAGCATTCGACTATACAGACGATCAAGCACTGCAGCGGCGTATGACACATCGGCAGCAGCATCTAGAAATACTCAAGCAAAACAAAGATCATAAGCTCGTGATTCTAGCTAGCGCCATACTCAATGAACACAAAAATATGTGTGGATCAATCGTCATATTTAATTTAGATACCCCTGAAGAAGTTGAGAATATGTTAAAAGAAGAGCCTTATCTGATCCATCGCGTCTGGGAATCCTATACACTAACCCCTATAGCGATTCCTCCATTCTTTCTAGTTGAAGGAAGTGAATAGCATGATACATATCCTTAAAAAACTTTCTCTGAAAAGAGAAGCCGTTCTATTGGACTCCTGGTTATTTATCTTCAAAGCCATGGTTGCACTCAGCGTTGGATTTATCGCAGGAAATGCATTTTCTGTTACTCGACTGGACATGATATCTGTTTTGCTTGGTGTCATGTATAACCTTGAACCTACAAATGTTTCCGGATTACGCTCGGGATACAACCAACTACTTGCCTCAACTTTAGGAGCACTCACAACCGGCATCCTTGTTTATTTGATGGGATATCAGATTAGCTTTGTTACCATTGCCCTCGGGATGGCATTTACAATCTTCTTTGCACTAAAGATAGACTATCGAATGGTATCCCCTGTAGCCATTTTTACAAGTATTTACATGACTCAGTTTATTCAAAGCACCCCAGATGGAATCCCAAGTATTTTCTTGACATTCAGATTAAGAATTGCGGCATTGGGACTTGGTGTCCTTGTCGCCATCCTTAGCAACTTCCTATTTTCATTTCTTTATTACAAAAAAATCGGTCGTAAACGCTGTGAGTTTATTAAACTTAAAGTTATTTCAGCCCTCGAAATGTGCGTCAGCCAAATTAATGATTCATCCATTAAATTTCACACAGGTCCAAGTTCTGCCTATGCCTCTGTATTTTCAGATATTGAAATGGTTAAAAGCAATATCCAAAGTATGCTTCAGGAGAGATTTATTCCATTCCATAGAAAAGAGTATGGCAACCTGGAACTCATGCACCAAATTGTCCAGAATTTCAAGAACATCCTTCATTTCGCTTATGATAGCCACTATTTAACCTCTGAGTTCAGTTTGAGTTCTCAACAGAAAGATTTAGCCATGATTTATGCTGTCATTAATCAATTGCAGTCAATTGACTTCACAACGATGAGTATCCATCAACTTCATGAACTTGAATATTTAAGTTCAGATAATTACCATTTCTCTGATTTCAATACAAACAACCAACGCATTACAAGTAATCTTTTTCTACTTACCAAAGAGTTCAACAAACTTGTAACACTTACCAAAAAACTGCAATAGCCCGATTCGGGCTATTTTTTTGTATACAAAAAAAGACCGCGATTGCGGTCTAATTTAATTACTTAATGATTTCAGTAACGTTACCAGCACCAACAGTACGTCCACCTTCACGGATGGAGAACTTAGTACCTTGTTCTACTGCGATTGGAGCAATCAAGTCAACAATCATTTCAATGTTGTCGCCTGGCATAACCATTTCAACACCTTCTGGTAAACGGATAACTCCAGTTACGTCAGTAGTGCGGAAATAGAATTGAGGACGGTAGTTTGAAACGAATGGAGTATGACGTCCACCTTCTTCTTTTGAAAGAACATAAACTTGAGCTTTAAACTCAGTATGAGGCTTAACACTTCCTGTTTTAGCCAATACTTGTCCACGTTCAACTTCTTCACGGTTTACACCACGAAGCAATGCACCGATGTTGTCACCAGCAGCAGCGTTGTCCAACAATTTGTGGAACATTTCGATACCTGTTACAACAGTTTTTCTTGTTGGACGGATACCAACGATTTCAACTTCTTCACCCAGTTTTACTGAACCACGTTCAACACGACCAGTAGCAACAGTACCACGACCGGAAATTGTGAACACGTCTTCAACTGACATCAAGAATGGCTTGTCAGTTTCGCGAACTGGATCAGGGATGTAGCTGTCAACAGCATCCATCAATTCACCTAATTTAGCTTCCCAAACTGGATCGCCTTCTCCACCTTTAAGAGCAGAACCGCGGATAACTGGAGCGTTATCGCCATCAAATCCATACTCAGAAAGAAGTTCGCGAACTTCCATTTCAACTAGGTCGATAAGTTCTTCGTCATCAACCATGTCGCATTTGTTCAAGAATACTACCATGTGAGGGATACCAACTTGGCGACCAAGTAGGATGTGCTCACGAGTTTGTGGCATTGGACCATCAGTTGCAGCAACAACCAGGATAGCTCCATCCATTTGTGCAGCACCTGTAATCATGTTTTTAACATAGTCAGCATGGCCTGGGCAGTCAACGTGTGCATAGTGACGTGTTGCTGTTTCGTACTCAACGTGAGCTGTGTTAATTGTGATTCCACGAGCTTTTTCTTCAGGAGCACCATCGATTTGGTCATATGCCATTTTCTTTGATGAACCTGATTTAGCTAAAAATGATGTGATTGCAGCGGTCAATGTGGTTTTACCGTGGTCAACGTGACCAATGGTACCAATATTTACGTGCGTTTTCGAACGGTCAAACTTTTGTTTTGCCATTAGTAAATTTCCTCCTATTTATTAATTTTTTGAAACACCTATATTTTAGAATAAAAACTAACTAAAATCAATGCTTAGTTATCTCTAACGTTCTTCTTAGCCACTTTTTCGCTTATGCTCTTAGGAACATCGCTATAGTGATCGAATTGCATTGAGTAACTTCCACGTCCTTGTGTAAATGAACGTAGGTCTGTCGCATATCCGAACATTTCGGAAAGTGGGATAAATGCTGTAACAGCCACTGCATTTCCTCTTTCTTCCTGGTCTTTAATTTGACCACGACGAGAAGAAATGTCTCCCATAACGCTTCCTAGGTACTCGGAAGGAGCGATAACTTCCACCGACATAATTGGTTCAAGAAGTACAGGATTACATTTTTTAGCAGCTTCTTTAAGCGCCATGCTACCTGCAACCTTAAACGCCATTTCGTTGGAGTCAACTTCATGGTACGATCCATCGTACAATGTCGCCTTCAAATCGATGATCGGATAGCCAGCAATTAAACCATTGTTCAATGCTGCCTGAATTCCTTCCATTGTCGGTTTGATATATTCTTTTGGAACAGTACCACCCACAACTCCATCAACGAATGTAAATCCAGCGCCTGGTTCGTTTGGTTCGAAGCGAACACGAACGTGCCCATATTGACCACGTCCACCGGACTGACGCACAAACTTACCTTCACATTCACCCATTTGGCGAATGGTTTCACGGTAAGCAACTTGTGGAGCACCGATATTGGCTTCTACTTTAAACTCACGTTTCATACGATCAACAAGGATATCCAAGTGCAACTCACCCATACCCGCAATGATCGTTTGACCAGTTTCAGGATCTGTATAAGTTCTAAAGGTTGGATCTTCTTCCGCAAGCTTTGAAAGAGCCAGACCCATTTTATCTTGGTCACCTTTTGATTTAGGTTCAATCGCTACGTTAATAACTGGTTCAGGGAAAACCATTGATTCAAGAATGACTGGTGACTTATCATCACATAGTGTATCTCCTGTAATGGTATCCTTTAATCCAACAGCAGCCGCAATGTCACCTGCGAACACTTCAGTAATTTCCTGACGGTGATTCGCATGCATTTGCATTAAACGACCAAAACGCTCGCGTTTGTTCTTTGTTGCATTGAGAACATATGAACCTGAAGTTGCCTTCCCTGAGTAAACACGGAAGTAACTTAAGCGTCCTACAAATGGATCGGTCATGATTTTAAATGCCAAAGCCGCAAATGGCTCTTCATCACTTGAGTGACGCTCCACCGGAGTACCATCAAGAAGAGTCCCTTGAATTGCAGGAACATCCAATGGTGAAGGCAAGTAATCCACAACTGCATCTAACATTGCAGTAACACCTTTGTTCTTATATGCAGCTCCGCACAGTACAGGGAAGAACTCCCCAGAAATAACTGCTTTACGGATAGCTGCTTTTAATTGTTCTTCAGAAGGCTCTTCACCTTCAAGAACCATCATCATTAATTCATCATCGAAATCCGCAACCATTTCAAGTAATTGCTGGCGGTATTCAACTGCTTGAGCCTGAAAATCCGCAGGGATATCAGTTACGTGGTCAACTTTAAGTACCAGATCCTGGAAATAATGTGCTTTCATTCCAACTAGATCAATGAATCCATCAAAATAGTTTTCCACACCGATAGGAATTTGAATTGGCGTAGCCTTAGCTCCCAATCGGTTGATGATTGAACGGGCTGACATAAAGAAGTCGGCTCCTGTTGCATCCATCTTATTAACAAATACAATACGTGGAACATTGTACTTGGTTGCTTGACGCCATACAGTTTCTGTCTGTGGCTCAACACCGGATTTCGCATCCAATACCGCAACGGCACCATCGAGTACACGAAGTGAACGCTCAACTTCTACGGTAAAGTCTACGTGGCCCGGAGTATCGATAATATTAACACGGTGACCGTTCCAAGCAGCTGTTGTCGCAGCGGATGTGATTGTAATACCACGTTCCTGTTCTTGCGCCATCCAGTCCATTGTCGCAGCACCATCATGTGTTTCACCGATCTTGTGTGTACGACCGGTGTAAAATAGGATACGTTCGGTCGTGGTTGTTTTACCAGCGTCAATATGGGCCATAATCCCGATATTACGTGTATTAGCTAGTGAAAACTCTCGTGCCATAAGTAGATTCTCCTTTCGTAGCCGCTATATATCTTACCAGCGGTAGTGGGCAAATGCTTTATTCGCTTCAGCCATTCTGTGGATATCATCACGTTTCTTAACGGATGCTCCAGTTCCATTGGCTGCTTCAATGATTTCGTTTGCAAGACGTTGCTCCATTGTTTTTTCATTACGCAAACGAGCGTAATTAACAACCCAACGAAGACCTAATGTCAAACGACGTTCTTGAGTAACTTCAACAGGTACTTGGTAGTTTGAACCACCCACACGGCGAGCCTTCAACTCTAACATTGGCATAACGTTTGCTAATGCTTGTTCAAAGACTTCCATTGGTTGGCGTCCTGTTTTTTCCTCGATAATTTCAAACGCATTGTACAAAATCGTTTGGGCAACACCGCGTTTCCCGTCAATCATGATTTTGTTGATTAAGCGTGTCACTAATTTTGAGTTATAAATTGGATCGACCAATACATCTCTTTTAGCTATATGACCTTTTCTTGGCATATCAATATCCTCCTTTCACAATTAACGGCTTACTTAGCTGCCGCTTTTGGTTTTTTTGCACCATACAATGAACGACCTTGTTTACGATTGTTCACACCTGCACAGTCCATGGTTCCACGAATAATGTGGTAACGCACCCCTGGCAAGTCTTTTACACGTCCTCCGCGAATAAGAACAACGCTGTGCTCTTGTAAGTTGTGGCCGATACCTGGAATATAAGCGGTAACTTCCATACCATTACTCAAACGAACACGCGCATACTTACGAAGTGCAGAGTTAGGTTTCTTAGGTGTCATCGTTCCAACACGAGTACAAACCCCACGTTTTTGAGGGGAAGAAATATCGGTTGACTCACGAAGTAAGGTATTCAATCCCTTATTTAAAGCCGGTGATTTCGACTTTGTAACCTTGCTGCTACGTCCTTGACGAACTAATTGATTAATCGTTGGCATATGTGATCTCCTTTCCTTTTCTAGCACACACTTCCTGGTGTGTCATAAACCTCGATAAATTTAGTTTCCGCAGGCGGAAACCAAACTTATTCATAAGCGTACCTATTTTATCGTTAATAAGGAGCAAAGTCAATACTTTTCCTTGCTCCTCACTAACTTTTTTTGATTAGTTGTCCTCAGACGCTAATCTTGTCATTTCTTCAGGCAAAGCAATGAAATCATCATTCACCGCATTGCGATTTTCACGTTCTAAACGGAATTCCGCGGCCAATGCTTCAATCTGAGCTGTTGACTCACGATAAGCCTTTGAACCTGTACCAGCAGGAATTAGCTTCCCGATAATAACATTTTCTTTTAGACCCATCAATGTATCAATTTTACCCTTGATCGCTGCATCTGTAAGAACTTTGGTTGTTTCCTGGAACGAAGCTGCAGATAAGAAGGAGTCAGTTTCAACTGAAGCCTTAGAGATACCCAACAGTGTCGGACCGAAGATAGCAGGGCGTTTCCCTGATAGAAGCGCAGAACGGTTAATATTCGTAATTTGAGGTAAACTGATTTGCATACCAGGACTCAAAGCAGAATCCTGACCATCAATAATGATGACCTTACGTAGCATCTGACGAATCATAACTTCAACGTGCTTATCAGAAATCTCAATCCCTTGGGAAGCATAAACTTTCTTAACTTCCTTCATGATGTACTTCTGAACTTCAGCCACACCCGCAACTTCCAGTAGTTCCTTAGGATTCACCTGACCTTCAGTCAGTTTGTCACCCGCAAGCACTTCACTACCAACCTTCAACCATGAACGCTTCGTTTGAGACGAATCAACGTCATGTTCAATACTTTCTTTTTCATTTGAAACCACAATCTTCATCTTAATGTTGCCTTCTGCCTCAATGATGTCCGTAATTGTACCATCGATTTTAGACAGCACGGCTGCACCCTTAGGCGATCGAGCTTCAAACAATTCTTCTACACGAGGAAGACCTTGAGTAATATCCTGGCCTTCTGCTGCCGCAACTCCACCAGTATGGAACGTACGCATGGTCAACTGAGTACCAGGTTCACCGATGGATTGAGCTGCCATAATACCAACAGCTTCCCCAACTTCAACGATTTTACCCGTAGCCATATTTCGACCATAACATTTCTTACAAATACCATAAGTGGAATCACATGTAAACACATTGCGAATGTGCATATCGGAAATGCCGGCATCCACAATTTTCTTCGCAGTTTCATCATCGATGAACTCATCTTCTTCAATCAGTACTTCCTTAGTTACAGGATGTATCACGGTTTCCTTGCTATATCGACCGACTAAGCGATCAAACAAGCCTTCAATGACAGAATTTGTCTTACGATCCACGATTTCTGTAACATAGTAACCGCGATCAGTTCCACAATCTTCATCATTGATAATAACATCCTGAGCCACATCCACAAGACGACGTGTGAGGTATCCGGATTCCGCAGTTTTAAGCGCAG
>WPCG01094392.1_pt1 | contig 14988 bp, 7 predicted proteins | sample 5403311 | NCBI WGS metagenome assembly WPCG01 (sample SAMN12869467, study PRJNA574797) | sludge metagenome | isolation source: wastewater treatment of Control | place: China:Beijing | collected 2019-05-17 | reverse complement strand
TGAGCAAAATTTATAAGGAGAACATGTTCCTGTTACAGGGAAGTGTTCTCCTTTTTTAATGCCTTGGAAACATTTTTATTCTTAAACACGAAACCGTGTCAAAGTCAATATCGTTACCAATCCACGCCATTTGAGCCCGTGAATTGTAATATTATGTAAGTAAAAAAATGCTTGGGGACGATCGACTCCCCGTATATTCGCGAGACTTAACTAATTTAGTTAAATGCTTGAGGTGCAATTAACACGAAGTTAAGGAAGTTGAAATCACGGCTTGATAACCGCGGGTATTCCCCCGTCTGTATGAAAGTCCTTTCGTGCGACGAGGATGTCTTTTTCCTGTATTAAAAAGTCCTGAATATTGTATTATAAATTAATTAAATTTCTTATGAAGAATCATTTTAAAATGTTATTCAGCTTCATTGTGATGGCTTTGCTGATGGTAGGCTGCGAGAACAGCTTGGAGATACTTCTTCCCCCCGGCCCTAAAGGAGATAAGGGCGACAAGGGCGATCCGGGAATATCCGCGTTCGAATTATGGCTGGAAGTCAACGGGAAAGACCCCGGGACTCCTATTGAAGATTTTTTTAACTCGCTAAAGGGGAGCGACGGTGAAAGCGGTGCCGTACCCATTATCGGGAATAACGGCAACTGGTTTATAGACGACCTGGACACCGGCGTTCCCGCGAGAGGCGTGGACGGGGTCAACGGGGTTACCCCCGTAATTGGGGAAAATGGTAACTGGTTTATAGACGATATCGATACCGGTGTGCCCGCGAGGGGTGCCGACGGCGTGGATGGGAAATCGGCGTATGACCTATGGAAAGAGGCCGTGGATAGGGGTGAGATGAGCAATAAAGACGGGTCTGACTATACCGGGGGTAATAGCTGGGATGAATTCTTGGTCTGGTTGCAAGGAGGCGATGTATTTATCTTGTTCGAAATATGGAAGACCATCCCCGGCAATTCGGGTAAGACCATCGAAGAGTTTATCAACGAGCTGTTCGATTGTTTGTGCAACGAAATGGTGCCCGTGGCTGTTGAAGAGTGGTCTCTTTCCATTTTTGATGACCAGTTCCTCTTGCTTACCGTAAAGGGGATGCCCGGTATGACCGTTCGAGCCATGGAGACAGCTAATCATGCTAATCAGGTTGTTTTGACAGAGAACCCTGACGGTACGTATACCACCGATCAGGTGCCCCGATCATACACGGCGTACACGTTCCTCTTGAGAGCAGAGAAGGCCGGCCGCCAAACCGTGGAGATAATGATAACTGTGGATGGTGATCTGCTGCTTGAGTTATAATCGCGTCAAAAGAATCATAAAAGTATGAAGAAAAAGAATCACATTATATACATCCTCCTGTGCGGTTTCCTGTGCTTGTCCTTGCACTCGAGAGCACAGGATAGCCCTGCCGCTGGAGAAACGATCGCGGAAGGCAGGGTAAAGCGGGCGTGGGAGTTCGGCGTTGGAGGTTCTATCTTTCAATTTAGCCGGGTAGATTTTACCCGCTTCGAACCCGCGGATGAAGCCTATCAATTAGGAATGCAACTGCGTCATAGCGTGATAGGCCCCAACCTCTACATCGCCCGCGAGCTGAATCCCTATTTTTACCTTGACCTGCAGGGAACGGCCGGTTTTACAGAGCAGTATATTGATGGTGCCAACGAGCGGCGCAATCTTTATATGGTAGGACCAGGCCTGCAGTGGCGCTTGGGCGAATACTTCGACTCCAAATATATCGATCCGTTCTTTCGAGTGGGTATAAATTACATGAAAAAGAACTTTGATATGAAATACAATGGGTCCGAAGGTAATCTGCCCGATGAGATGTCGTGGGTACTCGAAAACCTCTACAACAAAGACGGGGCAGACCGGGACGAGTTGTTTCCCGTTGCCTTTGGCGTGGGGATGAACGCGTGGCTCAACGACCGTTTTGGTGTAGGATTGCAGGGCGACTACCTGCTGATGCCACACCAAGATGTGGCCAACTCCCTTCAAGGAACCGTCCGCCTGATCTGGCGCGTGGGAGGTAAATCCAAGAAACGCGTGCCGGCTGTTCAATACGTGGAGATAGAGAAAATGATTCCCGGTCCCGAGGTGATCGTGGAGAAGATCGTGGAGGTTCCGGTGGAGATCGAGGCTCCCGCGGAGATCTGCGAACTGTTTAACAACATTCACTTCGACTTTGACAAATCGGATATACGTCCGGAGAGTGACGAAGTACTCGACAAGATTGCTGGCATCATGAAGGCCGATCCGGATCGCAAATACCTGGTCACGGGCTATACCGACGCGCGAGGCGGCATTGAGTATAACGTGGGGTTGTCGAGAAGGCGGGCAGCAGCTGTTATCAATGCCTTGGAATCACGCGGGGTACCGGGTGATATGATGAAATCACGTGGCGTGGGCAAGAGCATTTCGTACGCCCCCGTTAGCGAATCGCATGTCGTGCGAGAAGGCGACCGGAAAGTAACGGTGGAGATCATTACCAACACCGATTACTGGAACTTTTTGCCCAAGCGCGACTATTGAAATACCTCAAGATAATACCATGAAGGTGCCCGGGCAACCGGGCACCTTTTTTCGTGTTTAGCGATCTATAAATATGAAAATAAAGTTTATCAATGGTTAATAGATGTTTCTGATAACCCCGCGCGGATTCAATGTATACGAGCAGAAAATCTTCCCGTTTTTTATCCTATTTTTGATAACCGCGACAAGCGGCTTCGCAAGGCAACCACTTTTTTTTAAATTGATGAAATTTAACGAGGAAAAATTCCACACTTTGCCCGTTTTTTATATTGTTTTTAATTTATTGAATAATAATATGTTGTTTATTTGTCCAGTTATTTTTTCAGAGGTGTAATATATTTGTAATACCCGGCTTTCTCGGTTTTTGAACGTTAAATCGCAACTTTGTATCTCGTCTGATTCGTAATCGCTGCTTATCGAATTTGCCGGTTGTCACGTTATCATGATTTTTAACAAAATATTGGTAAGTGAGAATAAAAGAGGGCGTCATCGTCAGTTGCATTTTACAAATATAAGAATTAGTCTCTGTCTACTCGCGTAATCAGAGGTCTTTTCTTGTGTGTATCGACGAATGAATAAACTAACATTGACACGATAAATTTATAAACAGACAATGAATAAACCAAAACTGTTAATTGTTGCTATCGGGCTACTGTGCATATTGAACAGTGTTTCAGCGCAAGTGGTAGGTATCAAGACGAACTTGGTTGCCGATGCGACGACCACGATGAACGTGGCGCTGGAAATCGCGACCGCTCCCAAGAACACGTTAGACCTTTACGTGTACTACAATCCTTGGGAATTAGGGAATGGAAAACTTATAAAACACTTGCTGGTACAGCCGGAATACCGTTTCTGGTTCTGTGAAAAATTTGCAGGCTCGTTTCTGGGAGTGCACTTGCATGGCGGGCTCTTTAATATGACAGGCGTGAAACTTCCTTTCGACATGTATCCCGGACTACAAACCAACCGCTACGAAGGCGAATTTATCGGGGGTGGGGTATCGTATGGCTACCAATGGGTACTTTCCAAGCATTGGAATTTAGAGGCTAATATCGGTGCCGGTTACGCGTTCATTAACTACGACCGTTACCAGTGTGGCGATTGTGGAAAACGCCTCGAAAAAGATAAGGACAAGCACTATTTTGGACCTACCAAAGCTGCTCTAAGTGTTGTGTACATTTTCTAAAAATCAAATCTAATGAGAAATATAATTATAATAGGACTTTTTTTACTGTCGTGCACAATCTCTTTGCAGGGACAACCCTCCACAAATGACGAGCTACGTGTAGAAAACAGATCAATAGAGCTGTCCGGTGAAGATGTATTGCATATCAGCCTTGACCTAGTAATGCCGGAAGGTTTCAGGGTTACATCCGGCCGGATGGTCACGTTTACCCCCATCATCCGGGGAGCCGAAAACCAAGAGTTCCTGCCACCCGTGCATGTATACGGGAGAAAGCGCATGATTGTCTCGGAACGTGAGAACCGCCTGCCCGAAGATGGCGAAGGGGTATTTCGTCGCGCTAACCGGACGGAACAAGCAATTCATTATACCGCGTCGTTGCCCTTGGAGCCCTGGATGAACGATGCCGAACTGGTGATCGAGCAAGATCTCTGCGGGTGTGGCAACCTGTCGGAAGAAATCACTTACCTTGCGGTATCCGGCATCGACCTGCCACAGCCGCCGGCACTGCCCGGGCTCCTTTACCGGGTACCGGAAGCAGAGGTGGTCAAGCGGCGCGTCTTTAAAGGAGAGGCCTATATCGACTACCCGATAAACGAAATCGTGATTTACCCCGACTACATGCGGAACACGGCTGAACTGGCCAAGATTGACAGCACGCTGAGGGGATTTGAAATCAGCGAGATCGAAAGCATCGCCTTGCACGGGTTCGCTTCGCCCGAAGGGCCCTACGATAACAACGTGTACTTGGCAAACGGGCGTACCGAGGCATTGAAAACATATATCATGCAGAAATTCCGGATACCGGCTTCGATCATCGCCACGACCTACACGCCCGAAAACTGGGAAGGGTTCATACGCTTGGCCGAAAGTTCCCAACTGCAAGAGAAAGCGCGGATCCTCGAGATAGCAAGGAAAGATATCGAGCCGGATAAGAAAGAGGCGGAACTGAAAAGTATGCCCGCGGCGTTCCGGCACATGACCACCTACTGGTTCCCCGTGCTGCGCCATACCAACTACGAGATCGAATACGTGCTGCCCGATTTTACCGCGCAGGAAGCGAGGGGAGTGGCACAAGAGGACCCCACCCGTTTGAGCTTACGCGAGATATATGATGCCGCGCAGCTTAGCGGGAAAGGTTCGGAGGAATACCACAAGCTGATGGAAGCGGCCGTGCATGTCTATCCCGATCATCCCAACGCGAACCTGAATGCTGCGACATCGGCACTGGAGCGGGGCGACCTGCAAGCAGCCGAAAGGTACATGGAGAAAGCCGATCCTTCCACGCCCGAAGCGAAGAACAACATGGAATATATCAAACTATTGAAAGAAAGGCAATGATGAAAAATATAAAGATAGCAAGCATGGTGCTGCTTCTGCTCTTTGCTTCCTGTATAAAGTCGGATTACGACACCGAGAACTGTCCCGGCCTATACACCATCACACCTATCGTGCCGGCTGAGTTGCAACAGCAAAGCAATGAATTCCTGCAGAACTCCAACAGTTCGGTGATGTATCCCACCGCGGAGTGGAAGAGAACCGAAGTGGGACCTGATAATATCCTCGAACTGCTCAAAGGACAGTACCGGGCCTACTCCCTGAGAGGAGAGAGCGATCAGGTGCAAGTAGAGAGAGGAAACGTGGTTTCCGTGAGCTCCACCAACGGGGCAACCGGTGATCCCGGTAACTTCGTGGGGGGACATATCGATTTCCCCGTGGAAGGGGGACTGGTCGACTGGGGCGTGATCAATCACGACCTGCCCACCTATATACAGTCCCGCGCGTTGACCCTGAGGGTGAAGATCGAGGGAGATAACAGCGCGTTGGTCGAGTCCGTTACGGCTACCGTGGACGGTATTGCCCTCTCCCGCGAACTGCATAACGCCTTTATCGAAGGCGGCGAGCGAGATCGCTACCCCGCGTTAAGCAACGGCCACGCGGAGTATAGCTTAAACGAGAAAGACAGCGAGGATTATTACACCGCTTCAAAACGGCTCCTGGGATTAGATGGCAACGCGAAGCAGAACCTCGTGTTGACCATTCATTACAGTGACGGCACCGTGGTGAATTTCACGTACGACATCACGAGCGAGTTGGATGGATTCCATACCCAAGAGGTGGTAACACCGTGGGTTATCAGCATCGTGCTGCGGGCAGGTGCCGACTTCACGGCCACGATAGAGGACTGGTATTCCGGCCCCGAAGAATGGATGGACGCCACACCGGATAACTAAATAATCAAAAAAGAAAATAAAAACAGAATATATATGAAACGAGCAAGATAATCATTATCACGCGAGTACATGATTAAAGCGAGTTCCATACACCATAAAGAAAAAAATAAAACAATCGTATGAAAAGTTCATTATTCAAATTTATCTTTTCAAGTACAGTCGTTCTGCTTCTGGCAGTAGCCTGTACGACTGACGTGTTGAATCCGGGGCGTGAGGATGGCGCGGCTGTCCGTATCTCTGCCGAGATGGGTAAATTGCAGAAGAGCGGGGGACCCGCTACCCAGGGCGGCACCCGCGCGGCAAACAGTACCTGGGAGACAGGTGACGTGATCGGGGTGACCATGGTTAAACCCGGGTCGTTCGAACTGATTAACCCCTATCGTAATTACGGGTACAAAACCTCGGGAGATGGCTCGTTCTCTCCCAATGACGCGACCCAGATCATCTATTTCCCAACCAGCGACGGGGAGGTGACTTTCAGGGCATATTACCCTTATGACAAGAACCTCGCGCCAAACTTGTTGATTCCGGTATCTACGGAAGATCAATCCAGCCTGGCCGATATCGACCTGATGACAGCCGAACATCTGTCGGGCAACTCTACCGCTGACCCCAACGTGAAATTCCATTTCTACCACCGGTTAGCAAAGGTGGTGGTCAATCTCACTACCGACAACGAGAGCATCTCCATCCTTAACGGGGTGCAACTGACAATGGGCGGCCAAAAGATAAAGGCTAATTATGACCTGATCGGCGAGGAGCTGATCGTTGATAATAATGCTCCCGATGCTGCCATAAGCATCCCCGTTTCCGGCGCGAAAGGAGAAGCCATTGTCCTGCCGAGGCCCGCGGGGAGTGGGGTGGAGTTTAAAATCACTACCACCGAAGGCCGTACTTACACGGCAGCAATGAGCGGCGACCTCGAGCTACAGGCCGGCTATATTCACACGTTTAATATCCGCCTGAAATCAGACGTGGAGATTAGCGCGACCATCGAACCGTGGGAGACCGGGCCGGAGCGCCACTACGACGCGGTGCACCTGGTTACCGGGTTAGGGATAACCGAAGGGTTTGAAACCGGGCACGAGCTGGACCTCTTCCTCAAAGAGGGAGCGGCACCCGATTTCGGGCTTCTCAGGAAATACACGCTGGACGGCGAGAACAAGTGGATCCCCGCTTCTCCCGCTTACTGGGAAAGCATTGCCGGATCGCCGGCGATATTCCGCGGGGCAACCGTGTACGAGGATGCGCTGAATAATACCCAGATGCCCGATATCCTTGTTTCAAAAGATATAGAAGTAGCCCCGTTCAAAGGGATAAACCTTGAACTGGAACACGCGGGCTCGAAAGTAAATATCGTGCTGCAATCGTCCGATGGAACCTATACCAACGCGGATTTGGAAGGAGCGACCGTCGTGCTTCCCGGTTACTTGAATTCGGGAACCTACGATCCTGATACCGGTGAGTTTATCCCGGGTACCACCACTGGCGACATCTCTCCGGAAGAGGGGGTAGCTATCTTCCCGCCGCAAACTATCAATAACGGGAATAACCTGCTTATCGTGACAATCGATGGGCGGGAGTACCCGGTCAAGGTAGAAGATGCCGCCGGCTTTGAATACGAGAAAGCCCACGAATACACGTTCGTGGTAGACGCGAGAAAGGCCAACGTGGAGCTGAGTACGGTTGTCACCCCTTGGATCCAAGAGACACGCGAGTTTAACGAGATTCGTGTTGGCCCGGCCAACTTGGATAATAACGGGGGAGACCTGGTAGACGGCGACGAGCTCTATCTCTTTGCCGGTGACAACACCGACCGCTCTACCCTCCCCGGTAAATTTGTTTATAACGATGCAACGGACGAGTGGACGTACGAAGGCCCGTCGGCTCCTCTCTACTGGGAGGATATCACCGATGAGGGCAGCCTTTACGCTTCCATCACCCGCCCGGCGATGGATGCCACCGCGGGTAATAACCAGTCGGCTGACTACATTACCGCTACTCCCATCGTGAACAAGGGCGGGACCGACAACACCGCGCTCAATTTCAAATTGGCGCACCAGGTGGCCAAGGTAAACGTGATACTTCGTTCCGGAACCCATAGCGAGGCCAACCTGCTGAATGCTACCGTAACCCTTCCGGAATACGCGATTGGTGGCGGGCTGGATAAGGGAGTCTATGTTGCCGGCACGGGCACGGGAGATATCCGGCTTGCAAAACCGGCCAAGACCGGTACGGCCCCCAATCTTATTTATTCTACCTCGTCGTACCTGCAACCGCAAACCGTTGCTTTGGGCGATGAGCTGGTGGTAGTAGAGATTAATGGCGATACCTATACGGTTATGCCGGATGACCTGGTAGGCGGCGGTGCAACCCCCGTTGAATACCAGACAGGTAAAGTAACTAACTTGGTTATCACCATCGAGAAATCGGGCGTGGCGCTAAGTGTTGAGGTTACCCCGTGGACCGACTTGGCACCCATGGAATTTGGCGTGATTCACTTGGTTACCGGCTTGGGAGTTACCGATGGGTTTATTGCCGGGCACGAGCTTGACCTGTTCCTGAAAGGCGCATCGGATAGTGACTTCGCCTCGTATGAAACATTTGAATACCAAGGAAGCAACGTGTGGACACCCGCGTCACCAGTTTACTGGGAAGATTTGAAAGATCTGCCCGTTACCTTCCGCGGTGCAACCATTTATGAAACTGCCCTTAACAGCACCCAGATGGCAGATATCCTCATCTCTAAAGATGTGACCGTAGCCCCGTTCACGGGGGTTAATTTGGAGATGGAGCACGCGGGTGCCAAGGTGAACGTTCTGCTGCAATCGTCTGACGGCACATACACCGCGGCCGATCTGAATAACGCCACCATTATACTGCCCGACTACCTGAACTCGGGTTCATACAATAATAAAGGTGAGTTTGTCCCCGGCACCTCTCGCGACGATATCTCGCCCGAGGATGGAGTAGCTATCTTCCCGCCGCAAACCCTTGCCAACGGGAAGAACCTGATCGAGGTAACCCTGGACGGGCGACTCTACGAGGTGAAGGTACAACAAGCCGCCGGCTTTGAATATAAAAAAGGACACGAGTACACGTTGGTAGTCGACGCGGTGAAAGCGAAAGTGGAATTGAGTGCCTTTGTTACTGATTGGACAGCTGAAACACACGAGTACAACGAAGTACGTGTAGGTCCCACCAGCCTGGATAGCAATGGGGGCGATCTGGTAAACGACGATGAATTGTTCCTTTTCGCGGGTGACAACGCCAACCGTTCAACTCTTCCGGGTAAATTCGTGTACAACGAAGCAGCCAACACGTGGAGTTACGAAGGAACCTCTGCTCCTCTTTACTGGGAAGATATCACCGATGAAGGCAACCTCTACGCCTCCATCACCCGTCCCGCGATGGATGCTACAGCGGGCAATAACCAGTCGCTCGACTACATTACCGCCACCCCCATCGTCAACAACGGGGGGACTAACAACACCGCGCTCAACTTCAAGATGGAGCATAAAGTGGCCAAGGTAAACGTGATGCTTCGCTCTAACACCTACGAGGAGGCCAAGCTGCTGAATGCTAACGTGACTCTACCGGGTTATGCAATCGGTGGAGGATTAGACAAGGGCATCTACGTTCCCGGAACGGGTGTAGGCCCTATCTCGCTGGCCAAGCCGCAGAAAACGGGCAGCGCACCGGATATAACGTACAACACGTCATCATACCTGCAACCGCAAACCATCGCGTTAGGGCAAGCCCTCGTGACGGTCGAGATCGAGGGACGGATTTATACAGTGAAACCGGAAGAACTAATAGGTACTGCAGCTCCCGTTGAATACGAGGCAGGCAAAGCGACCAACCTGATTATCACGATCGAGAAAACCGGATTGAGCGTTAGCGTGGTGGTAACACCGTGGAGTGAGCTCCCGGCCATCGAGTTCGAAGCACTCTTCTTCTCGGTGACCAATAAAGCGTCGGCCGGGTTCGAGAACAACGATGAAATCAAATTTTATAAACTAAACACCGGTGGTACTGCTGTTGAGGATATCAATAAGGTGTATCAATACACCGGCGGACCTGCCAATGGCACGTTGAGCCCGGTGGGAACACCCTGGTACAGGGATGATTTCCAAACAGGAGATCTAATCACCGCGGTGTATCCTTCGAATGCTCCCGCGCTGGCCGCGGGTGAAAGCTCGTTCAGCTGGACGGCCAAAAGCAGCGGGGTTACTAACGCCCACGCGGATGACCTGATGATCGCGGCCCCCGTGGCAGCCCGTAACTTGGGAGAGATACAAGCTAACGGCGACGTGGAGTTCGAATTCAAGCACGTGCTGAGCAAGGTGACGATCAACCTGATCGTGGGAGAAGGATTTACTCCCGCCGAGATTATGCTCGCCGCGGTAGCGATGAATAACTTCCAATTGACCGGTACGGTTGACGCGATAGCCGCCACCGCTACTCCCACGGGAGCAGCTACTGCCTCGTTCAATCCTACCAAGTTAGGCACGCCAAACGCGGTAACAGGAAAAACAGTAGTTTCAAGCTACGAGGCGTTCGTGATGCCGCAGACTATCGCTGCCAACACGGTGATGGTGACGGTAACCTTGGGTGACGGCACGTTCACAGCCCAATTACCGGCAGAGAGGCTCTTTGCCGCGGGTGCGCACAGCACGCTGAACCTGACGCTGAACAAGACAGGAGCTGTACTCACCGCTTCCATCGTGGATTGGAACCACGAAGGGCCCATCGATCTTGAACTACATTAATTACCTCGAGCAACGAATAAAAAATTTGATTAGATATGAGACTACAATCAATTTCAAAAATATATAAATCATTGTTAGGCGCTGCACTGTTCGCTCTCTTGGCGACGGGCTGTACCACCGAGGATTTCGGTTCGCCTTCCATCGACGACAAGGATGCCGTGATCCTATCGGGCGGTACTGCCCTTTCGATTGAAACCAAAGCGGCCACCCGTGCAACGAACGATACGTGGGCAGCCGACGATCTGATCGGGGTAACCATGCTGAATACCTCAGCAGAGGTAGTAGGCGGTTACACCAACCGTCAGTACAAAGCTGCCGGTGCCGGAACAGGACCGGTAGCGTTTAACCCCGAATCGGACGGTCAAAAGATGTATTACCCCATCAACGGCAGCGAGGTGACCTTCAAGGCATACTACCCCTACACCGGGCTGGCCAACTATCCCGAGTACAACCTTGATGTATCAGGGCAGTCGAACCTCGCCAAGCTTGACCTGATGACGGCAGTGCACGAGAACTTGGATAACACTACCGTTAACAGCAAGAATAAGAAGGAAGCTCACCTGCTATTCCATCACCGGATGACCATGGTTATTGTCAACCTGCTTACCGATACCGGTAGTCCCATCGACTTGACCGACAGCGAGCTGGTGTTGAAAGGGATGAAGACCACCGGAAAATACAATCTGATGACCGACGTGTTGACCGCGGATGCCGCGAGCGTGGTAGATATCGTGGTTCCCCTGTCGCCCTCCCACGTGGGGCAAGCTATTCTGCTTCCGCGTGCTTCCGCGTCGGGTGTTACTTTCGAGGTAACCACTGCCGATGGTGGTGTTTACACGGTGGCGTTGCCAGCCGATCAAGACCTGCTGGGAGGTACCAAGTACACCTTCAACCTGACATTGAAGACCACGCCCACCCTGATTACCGCGAGCATAGAGGATTGGATCGACGGTCCAACAAGAGCATACGACGTGGTCAATATCATTGCCGGCACAGGTGCAAACTCCGGTTTCGCGAGTGGAGCTGAACTGAAACTTTATACCCAGGACGAAGGAGCAACAAGCTATAGCGACGGGGGAACATTTACCTTTGACGGCACCGATTGGGCACGAAGCGGCGCGCCGCTTTATTGGGAAAGCTTTACCGGCCCGACGGTCGATTTTAAAGCGACCTCTACTTTTGCTCCCGCGTTGAACTCCACGCAGGTGGCCGACTATTTAGTGGCCTCTACACCGGATGTGAATTTATATACCGGTATCCACCTTACAATGGAACACGTGGGTTCAAAAGCAACCATCAAGCTGAGCTCGAGCGATGGTACCTATACCGCGGCTAATTTGGATGGTGCCACGGTAACCTTGCCGGGCTATCGTAACGCGTACGATTTTGATGCGGCCGCGGTAACCTATACCCCGGATGCAACGGCAACGGGTGATATCACTCCCGAGAAGCAGGGAACGGCTACCCCGAAAGAACGGGTGGCTATCCTGCCTCCCCAAGTGATTGCAGCGAACGCCACCTTAGTTGAGGTAGTGATTAACGGACACACGTACGAGGTGAAAGATATAGCAGCCTTCACGTACGAAGCAGGCAAGCACCACGAGATTAGCTTGAATATCACGAAATCGGGTGTTGAAATCACGGTGAGCCTGAAAGATTGGGAGGTTGGTGATGACTACTCAGCCGAAGTCAGGATTGGTACCCCGCTGGGTACCGCGACGAATGAAAACCTCGTGGATGGCGACCAACTTTATCTATTCACCGAAGTGACGCCGGGTGGTGTTCGTTCCGATGTACGCGGGCACTTTACCTATAACGCGGCCACTTGGACCTATTCTGACCCGGGTGGTGGTGGCCCATTATTCTGGGAAGAGCTACCCAACACGGGTAAGTTCTATGCCCAAATGGAACGTGCCGCGGTAAATGGTACTGCTTCTTACAACCAGTCGAAAGATTATATCGTGGCCACGCCGGTGGACAACCAGGGTGGAACGGGGCCAACAGGCACGAGAATCGATCTCCCGATGGAGCACGCCGTATCGCAAGTACGAGTTGTTTTACGTACTTCCGATACATACAATACAAGCCAACTGCAATCGGCAATAATTACTCTCCCCGGGTATGCTATCGGTGGAACCCTTGATAAGGGGGTTTACGTGCCGGGAACAAACACTGGGCCTATTCGTCTCGACGAGCCGAATAATTCCGAAGTATCCACCCGTACTTACTTGCAAGCTCAAACGATTCCAACCGGACAAAACGTGGTAATGGTAACGATACCTGGCAGCGTCACTCCTTCAGGGACCGATCGCACCTATCCCGTCACCTACGATCATGACGTGGTATATAACGCCGGCGAAATTACCCACCTGTTTATCACCATCGTGGGGTCGGATGTACTGGTAAGCGTGAAAGTAACCCCTTGGCAAGACCAAACCCCCGTGGAGCTAAGTTACTCTTTCAACGAGGAGGCTACGAGCGTGGATGGTTTCGAACCGGGAGACAAAATCACGCTGTACCGCCTCGATGGTAACGGAAACGTGATCGATAGCAAGGTACATACGGTTACAGTCGTCAATGGTAAAAATGAGTTGGTACCTGACGGAGGCCCTTGGTTCAGGGATGACTTTAAAGATGGCGACCGAATTGTAGCTGTTTATCCCGATGGTACCACAACCGCTGTTTCTAATGGACAAAAAACATTCGACGTGGATATGACCGGTGGCAACAGCAATCCCAATAACCGCGAAAATGAAATCCAGGTGGCCTCCGACGGGCTTATCAAAGATGGAGAAGCCAATATTGATTTAACGTTCGAGCACGTGCTCAGCAAGGTAACCGTGAATATTATTCCCGGCGACGGCTTTGTGGCGGATGAAATATCCGGAAGCAGCCCCTTGGTGGAACTTGTCAATTTTATGCAAAAAGGAACGGTGGATATTACTACCGGGAATGTTTCAGGCTTGAATATCCCGGGAACTTTCGCACCTGCCCGTATCACTCCAAATACGAATGTTGAAGTCTCGCCCGGCGTGTTCAAAAATGCCGAACTAAGCTACCAGGCATTGATCCTTCCGCAGACGAAAAACGCGAACACCACGTTGGTACAGATAACGTTTGGTGGCAATACATATCTTGCCGAGTATCCTAACAATTTCGAGTTTAAGGCCGGTGAACACAACGTGCTTAATATCACTTTGGCTAAAACGGAGTTGAAGCTCTCTGCCACTATCGCGGAATGGGAACCCGGTTCAAGCGGTAGCATCACCATTGACTAACCTGTAAAGGAGTAGAATATGAAACGAACAGATTATATATATAGCACGCTTCTTGGGTTGCTGCTCGTCTTCGCGAGTTGCGACAAAGAGGCCGTCGATACGCCCGACGTGGGAGAGAACGTGCCGATTACCCTTTCGGCACCCTCCCTCCCGGTTTCGGTCGATATAGAGACTAAGGCGACTTCCGCTCCAAGGGGTATACAAACCCGGGCGGAAACCATTAATGGCCGGTCTATAGGAGTGGTGGCGGTAAACAGCAACGCCACCACGCTTTTGGAAAATGTTAATTGGGTTGATAATTACTATCTTGATCACGTTAGGGCGAACGGTACCAACACCCCCCTGAACGGCGAGGAAGAGGTTAAGTTCGCCGCGACGCAATGGTGGCCTTTTAATCCAAACGAATACTTGGCTTTTGTAGCGTACAGCCCTTATACTAACGACAGCCGGGTTGAGCGAGAGGATGCGTCTAACACCTTAAAGGTCTCGGCAAGTGATACCAACTCTTTTCCCGATTTTGTTTATACCGAGCCGGTAGGCTCGTGGAACAAGGAAACCGCGAAAACTGCCCCCGGTAAAGCTGTTTCGCTTGGTGAGTTCCAGCACGCGATGGCAAAACTCGATATCGAGGTGATACTGGTGGATAAAGACGGGGATCCGATTCCACAGGCTCAGTTTCCCAACCCGAACCGGTTGCGAATAACCCAACTGGGAGTTTCTACAGAAGTGAAGCACGGGGAATTCAACCTGCTTCAAACAACTTCTCCCAAAGAGTGGACAGCATTAGAAACAGGGGGAACCGAGCAGACGGTTCGTACCCATATCAGCTCCTCAACAACCTTGACCCATAATCTTCCGCTATATACCGGCTGTATTTTATTGCCCGGTACCGAAGATAAAAGTTACGTGAACATCACGGTTCGAGAGTTGCACCCCACCAGTAACACCGCGATTACAACCGTAAACCGGGAAGCTAAAATTTCGG
>WPCG01139651.1_pt1 | contig 14996 bp, 15 predicted proteins | sample 5403311 | NCBI WGS metagenome assembly WPCG01 (sample SAMN12869467, study PRJNA574797) | sludge metagenome | isolation source: wastewater treatment of Control | place: China:Beijing | collected 2019-05-17 | reverse complement strand
CCCTTTGCATGATTCACTGCAATAGATGCCACATTGGCACCGAGGCCTACCTGCATAGGGTTTGTTCCACCCCTAGACTCAGCAGACGAACTCGCTCCACTTAAGGTTTGGCTAAAGGTTTCAGAAAACGTCACGCTTGATGCTTTAAAACCTACTGTGTTTACGTTCGCAATGTTATTACCAATAACATCCATCTTTAACTGGTGTGCACGTAAAGAAGACACACCAGAGTACATCGATCTCATCATAAGATTTCCTCCTTATGCTGAGCAGGTGCCCTTATCTGTCATTCAAAGGGCTATAGCTTCCATTTTGGTCCGGCTATACAATCACTGCTCCATCTATATTTGTAAATACATTTTCCTTTAATTGCTCATCTACAGCTGCTGTAATAATGGTGTTGTTAAGGACACTTGCTACAAAGACCTTGTTGTCCATTAAAATTAATGCGTCTCTAACGCCTTTTGTTTTTGCTTTACTAAGGCCTTCATTGATGCGGTTTACATCGCCCTGAGATAACTCAATATTCCGATCCTGCAGGCGTTGAATCGCATGCTTTGAGAACTTCACATCGTCTTTACCCTTAACGCGGTTTAAAACATCTGTAAAGCTTGGCTGGTATTGATTTTGAACCGACGTAGCCGTATCGTGATTACTTGTGCGCGTCTTTTGAATGCGATTGAGCACCTGTTCAGTATTCAATTTATTCACATGATTCATGTTAACCACCTTTACTCAAGTGCATTCAACAAGGCTTCACTCGTTGTTACCTTAGATACCTCACTACGTTCAAAATATGCCGTTAAGCTTGCATTGAGCTTCATTAATTCTTCAATAATTTTTGTGTTTTGTTCGAGTAACTTTTCAGTGTCTGTTCCAGAACCAGTATTAGCTTCCATAATCTTTTGCATATCTTCAAGCTGGGCTGAAATAAGTGCATTCAGTTGATTTGTTGTCTCAGTAGAGCCAGCAATATTCGCTAACTGTTCAACCGTTGAAAACTGGGCCATTTGTCCAATAAACTCCGTATTATCTGTTGGGCTTAGAGGATTTTGATTTTGAAGCTGTACCATCATGAGCTTTAAAAACGCATCTTTATCGAGCACTTGGCTTTTTTTACGCGCTTCATTTGCTGCATCATTACTGATCGCATTAAGTTTCTTTATTTGATCTTCCGTAAAAGAACCGTTTACATTAAATGACATCACCGACACCTCCTATCCTAAATAATTTATGGCATTGTCTTTGTAGACCTCTTGATAGGCATTCAAGACATCTTCCAAAAGCTCCGTCTCAGATGCTACCTTTGTATTTTTTGATTTATACAGCCTCGATTGCCCTTGCTCTTGCGATGCTTGGTCATGTGTACCTAAATCTATAGACACATTAATCGAATTGACTGTAAAGCCCTTATTACCTAAATTTTGTCTCAAATCATCAAGATTTGATTCTACTGCCGCTTTTACAATTTCATTTTCTACCTTTATTTCTGCTAGTACAACTCCCTTGTGAATGTTTAACTTCAGTTCGACGTTGCCAAGTTGCTCAGGCTGCAGCTTAACAAGCATAGACGTGCCATTGTCATCAATTTTTACAATTCCCTTCATTGCCTCCATGATTTGACCAAATGCATCCTGCTTTAGAACCTGTAGTGCTTCAACAGGTAAGGGTATGTCTTGCTTCATAATCATCTGGTGAAAAGACATGGGCAGCTCACTATTTTTTGACTCTGTAGGCACCTGTTCAGCAGCTTTTCCATGTGTGCTTAAGCTATTGTCAGACGCTTTTTCTTTCGCTGACTCACGTGGTTGATCGTTCTCAATCGTCATTTTTGGAGTTTTGTCACTAAAAAATTCTATTTCTTCAGAGCTGATTTCTTGCTTTACCTTGCTCTCTACAGGTTGTAAGTCCTGATGTGATTGAGGCAATTTTATAGCAGCGACAAAGCTTTCGTAAGTTGCCTTTGGATCCATTGTTAAATCGTCCAATTGCTTGATCAAACCCTCTAGCTTTAATGCAAGGTCTGTCTGAAAGGCATTACCATTTTCATTAGACGCTTCAAGCATCGTGAGCATTTCGGAAACCACGCTTTTCAAATTCTCTACAAGGCCTAAGTCCATTTGGCTTCCTAAATCATTTCCTACTTCTAAAAGAACCAAATTTTCGTGCAAGCCTTGAAGAAGATCCAGGTTGTCAAAATCAACTGTGATATCAAAGACTTTTTGAAAGGCTTCAAGATTCATTCCAAGCATACCTAATAAGGATTCCAATTGCTCGTCTGAAAGCTTTAAAACAGCTTTTATTTTATCTGTTTTTTTATCAACTTCCGTTTCAGATGGTTTATTCTCTGTTGTTTTGCCTTGGCTTGTCGCCTTTGACTCTTGCTTTACTGAATTATTTTTTGGTTCTTGAGTTTTTAAGAGACTCTCATCTTTTGCCTGAATGGGAGTTTCCTTTTCAGATTTCGTAGGTGATGCTGTTTCCACCTTCTTTAAATCTAAAATTTTGTCGAACGTTCGGTTTTGCACATCACTTGTTTGTGGCTTTCTAGCAGAAATAGCGACACTTAACAAAGATTGCATGTCTACCATTTCTCTTAACTGCATACACACCTCCTAATTTTTTGGTAAGGCTAATTGGCGAGTCAGTTCCGTTGATAAGGTTCTATCCATCATCGTCAAAATTTCTGATTTCTTCTTTTCTGTAAAGCTAGACATAAGAGCTAAAACCAAATCATTATCCGAAAGCATAATAAGATCCCCGTTATCCAATGCATACACCGTTGATGGTGACGCATTGATCATCATATTTTGCAAAATATCAACAACCTTATCATTGGGCATTCTGGCGTAGATATTCACCAATTCCTTAACATTATCGTCAAACTCTTTATAAATCTTTAGCGCTTTTAGAACATCTGGTGTATATTCGTCGTTACCTTTTTCAAGGATTTCATTGGCTTTCATTTTTGACACCAGTTCCATGATAAAGGCGTCATTATCTACCTTGGATAAAACCTCTCCAGATTTTTTAGCACCTAAGGCTCGAAAAACCACCGCTAGCTCATCCATTGTGTAGGTCCCGGTATTACCAAGTAGATCTGCAAGACCAAGAGCACTTTCTGTTCGGTAAACACTTGCGAGTTGCCTTAAAGATTCTGTTTGCCTCTCTAGGTTTGTATGGGCATTTTTAATTGCCAATGCGGCCCCGTTTTCCATAAAACTAAAAATACGGTTTCTGTCAGCAGAGTTTAATCTGTAAAGAACCGACATGGCGCGTTGCGTGTCCATGAGATTAAAGATATCCGCTGCATCTTGATGACCATTAATGCTATCTTCAATGATCTTCATGACCTCGTCAACAGCTAAATCCACTGGTAAAGATGCAATATAGTTCGCATTTGATATGAGGTTTTGAGATTTCTCTTCGGTTATTCGGTCAACGGTGTTGCTCAATGCATCTTTTGACAATGTCGCTCCCCTTATAGCTTCCAAAATGGCACGCGTTTTATTAGGGTTAATCCTCAACATATCTTTTAGAACTTCATCATAAATCCGTTTATCTTCACCGCGTAAGGCTAAAAGCTTATCCACTGCGCGCTCTTGAGACAACTGTAGAAAATAAGCAGACACCTCTCTTACCTGCTCTTGCTCTTCGGCCTTGGTTGGATACTTTTCAAAGAACTCGCCAATTGGGCCAGGTACGATTGACATAACACTATTTGTACTCAATCTAAAATCCCTATTTAAAAAATAAAGACCACTTACAACCATCAGTGGGGTTAGAAAAAGGACTAAAAGAATGATTAAACAGCCACCTTTGCCTTTTTTTTGCTTATTTTCTTCTGAAAGTGTTGATGACGAATTGTTCTTTTCAGCCAGAGTAGTGTCCTTCCTTACGGTTGTTATGATAATTTACAATTTCTTCGATTACTTTTGCGTCTGCTTCTTCTATAGCTTCGATAAAGTCTTGGAAAGCTTTTTCCTTGAGTTTTTCCATAACCTTTCTTTCCTTCATGGCATGTGTTAAATCAATCTTAATGATCTCGATGTCTTTATCCAGTTGTGAAATGTCCTCGCTTATGCGTTTTTTATGTTTGGCATAGTATTGCTGCCCGTCATAAAAGAGATGCCTTCCTTTAGCATTTCCTGTTTGCAAAGACTCTGTGATGTGGTTTTGAAATAAGGCTTCTTTTTCACACATGGCTTCATAAGCATTGACTTTTTTTTGCCTTTCACTAATGACCGCTGCTAAAGTGTTTTTAATACGATCTTCTGCATCTTGTCTCATTTTTAAAACGCTTTCATATCGGAACTTGAATTTTTTCATCTAACCATATCCTTCAGTGTATCGATTGCACGATCAAACTCAACAGTTTCCGTGGTCCTTTGCTTTAAAAAGATATTAAAATCATCAATTAGGGACACGGCCAAATCAATATGCGGGTTGGTTCCTTTGGCATAAGCGCCAATATTAATCAAGTCCGACGCATTGTTATATGTCGCTAAGATTTCTTTAAAACGCATAGCAGATAGCAAATGCTCTTCATCGACAATGTTTGGCATAACTCTACTGGTACTGTCCATAACATCAATTGCTGGGTAATGACCTAATCCTGCAAGCTTTCTAGAAAGCATAATGTGACCATCAAGAATACCCCGTACAGCATCAGATATAGGTTCGTTAAAGTCATCTCCATCTACAAGAACCGTATATAAACCTGTGATCGACCCCACCGAGGAGTTTCCAGCTCTCTCTAACAACCGTGGTAAAACAGAAAACACAGATGGTGTATACCCTCTTGTTACGGGCGGCTCACCCACCGCAAGACCAATCTCTCGCTGTGCCATTGAAAAGCGGGTGACCGAATCCATCATAAGGATAACATCTTTGCCTAAGTCCCTAAAATATTCTGCAATTGATGTGGCAATAAGGGCTGCTTTCACACGTACGAGTGCAGGCTTATCTGATGTGGCCACCACAACAACCGAGCGCTTTAATCCCTCTTCTCCCAAATCGTGCTCAATAAACTCTCTTACCTCTCTACCCCTCTCGCCCACAAGAGCAATAACATTGACATCGGCCTTAGCGTACCTTGCAATCATACCTAACAAAGTACTTTTCCCAACACCGGAGCCTGCGAAAATTCCCATACGCTGGCCTTTCCCGCATGTTAAGAGCGCATCAATGGATCGAATTCCCAATGGAAGAGGCGTTAAAATCTTATCTCTATACAGCGGATTAGGAGGTTCATTATTTGCAGGGTAAATTTTATCAGGAAGTGGCTTTGCACCATCATCAATGGGATTACCTAAACCATCTAATATTCTGCCTAATAAGGCCACAGAGACATCTACAGATAAGGCATTTCCAGTTGCCACAACGCGACTACCTGGTCCAATTCCCCCCATATCTCCAAGGGGCATAAGTAAAACCTTATCCTGATTAAACCCGACGACCTCTCCCTTTAAAGGGGTGGTACTTTTTATCGGATAAATATCACATACTTCGCCAATTTCCACCGCTGGACCAATGGACTCAATCATTAAGCCAATAATTTTAGATACTCGGCCACTTAAACGAATTAAGCTTTGATGCTCTAAAGCATCACGGTATTTATCTAAATTAATTGTCATTGCATTCACCATTTAAGAGGGTTTCGAAAATAGCCCTTACCTGTTCAAACTGTGTCCATATACCACTATCAACGCTACCTGAATCCGTATCGATAAGACAAGAACCATTTCTAAGTAAGGGGTCCCTTTTTATATCGACATCTTGAACACGGTCACTCATTGACAAAATCATAGGCTTAATCGCCACCGCGTGGTTATAATCTTCCGTAGACACACGTATAGAGAGCACTTCCGTTCTATTGACTCTTTTAATACCTTGCTTAATAAGGGTTTCAATCAGGGTTATATCCGTCTCTATTGTATGCTGTAGCATTTTTTCCAGTGTTTCTAAAACAAGCGCAACAATATCTTTTTCAACGCTGTTAAATATCGACTCTCGTTCCTTCAGCCATTGATCTTTGATATCTTGCGCTTCATTGATAATCTGGTTTGCCTTTAATTGTCCTTGCTCAACACTGCTTTCAAACCCTTCTCTATACCCATCCTGTCTGGCTTGTGACATAATGTCCTTTGCTTGATCATAAGCGTCAGAAATAATCGATTCTCGGCTTTTTTCAGCTTTTTCTATGATCAACTGCGCTTCTTCATCCGCCTCTTCGAGGATTCGTGTAGCTTCTATATGTGCTTTATCAATAATTTGATCCCCTATTGCAGATGCTTCTACACCTGCAATAGGGAAATCCTCTTGAATATCCTGAGTCGCTAATTCAGCTGATTTATGAGTAAGGACAAAGACCTTATCATCTAATACAACTCTTGATGCTTTAAAAATCTTAGACAATTAACTCATCTCCTCCGCCTCTAGCAATAATGATTTCATTTGCTTCTTCAAGCTTTCTAATGATATTCACAATTTTTTGCTGCGCTTCTTCCACATCTCTGAGTCTTACTGGTCCCATGAAGTCCATATCCTCACGTAGCATCTCAGCCATACGTTTGGACATGTTCGCGAAGATCATTTCCTTCACCTCATCCGTAGCACCTTTTAATGCCACTGCTAAATCGTTGTTATCGACCTCACGGATAAAGCGCTGGATGCCAACACTATCAAGGTTAACAATGTCTTCAAAGACAAACATTTTCTTTCTAATCTCTTCAACGAGCTCTGCATTTTGAATTTCAAGGGTTTCAAGAATATATTTTTCAGTCCCGCGGTCAACAGAGTTAAGAATATCCACAATACACTGAATACCACCGGTTGCCGAGTAATCCTGAGTTACCATTGATGACAGCTTACGCTCCAATACAAGCTCAACCTCTTTAATGATTTCAGGTGAGGTGCTTTCCATTGTTGCAATCCTTTGAGCGACATCCGCCTGTTTTTCCTGAGGCAATGCAGATAGTACTTGTGCCGCTTGGTTTGAATTTAAATACGATAAAATCAAGGCCAAGGTTTGTGGGTGTTCATTTTGTATAAAGTTAAGCAATTGATTTGCATCTGTCTTTCGAACAAAATCAAAGGGTTTAACCTGAAGTGACGACGTAAGCTTGTTAATAATTTCAAGGGCTTTTTGCGATCCCATCGCCTTTTCAAGAACTTCTTTAGCGTAGTTGATACCACCCTCTGAAATAAATTCTTGGGCTAAGCACACTTGATAGAATTCCTCCAAGACCGCTTCTCTTTCCTCAGGAGAAATGCGGTTAACATTGGCAATTTCCAGTGTTAGCTCTTCAATTTCGTCATCATGCATATGGCTAAACAAGGCTGCAGACCTTTCTGGTCCAAGTGCGATGAGCAATATGGCTGCTTTTGTTTTTCCTGACATTTTTCCTTTTTTAGTTGCCATAATGCCTCCTCTTACTCATTTAACCAGGCTCGTAACAATGCCACTGCAGCTTCTGGGTTTGTATCCACAAATTTTTCAATATGGTACTTGGGACTGCCTTTGTCTTCCTGTAATGCGTCAATTTCTTCAAGCCCTTGCTTCGTTTCAAGCTCTTTCAAACGTGCTTCTTCCAGCGCTAAGGCCTCGGCTTCTTTTTCACGCTTACGCTTCATCATGAGCATCACAGCAACAACCGCAGCAAGCGTCAACAACACCACTAAAACCAGTGCCCAAACAGGGATACCAAATAAAAGTCCTTCTTGTGTTTCTCCAGTATAGACATCATAAAGAGCCATGGGATCAGGAAACTCTTGTACCATTACTTGTATGCGTTCTTTAGAAGTACCCGCAGATTTAGATATTAAATCTACCAATTCATTGTAATGCTCTGAAGTCATATTGCCATCAATAATTGCCTTCGAATTGATGAGTACACCTATAGATAAATCTAATATTTCTCCTTGAGCCTTTACAATTTCTCTGTAAATTTCATTAAGCTCATAATTTAAGGTTTCGCTAGCCTTTTCATAAGCACTATCTCCGTCACTGCCTTCTACAACGGAGGTTGCTTCTCCAGTATTGCTATCTGTGCCAGGCACGCCAACAGCCCCTGCTGAATTGACAACATTTTCACGTATCGACGTGGCACTCCGTACCATCCCTGTGATTTCACCCTCAATTGGTGGGCTAAACAAGCGTTGCGTTTCTGATTGCCTGTTGAAATCCATAACAACTCTTGGTTGTACCTCAACATTACCAACACCATAAAGCTTTTCTAAAAAAGATGTCAAATCCGTCTGTAGTTGCTTTTGAACCTTGTATTGTAAATCATAGTGAGAATTTGCGCTAAAGCTATCTAAACGATTAGGATTATTCAACTGAACACCTGTGGTATCCAGTATGGTTACGTTTTCAGGAGAAAGGTTATTTACAGAGCTCACAATTAAGTTGACAATACCACTTACTTGCTCCTCATTTAAAGAATACCCTCTATTTAGACTTAGGACGACAGATGCTTTGGATTCAACACTATCCTTTATGAAATAATTGCTTTCCTTTGGAATCTGCAAAATAACGGTCGCTCGTTCAACGGCTGCCAATGTCTCAATGGATGCTTTAACATTTGCTGCATTGATTTGTATGATCATTTGCTCGCGCGTTTGAGCCGTCATGGTAATGGATTCATTATTAATCAAATCATTCCAGGTTAAATTAGACGCTTGTACATCCGCTGCAATCTCCATTCTAGCCCTTGATGCATTTGCCTTAGGAACCAAAATCACGGACGTACTTCCTGTGTCTTTCCATGGAATTCCCAAATCTTCTAATTTTGATGTAATCACTTGAGCTTCAACCGGCGTAAGTCCTCTAGCTATTTCGACATATTCTGTTCTCGTAAAAAATAAAATAACTACGGTCAAGAAAAGAACCAAAACACCGACAGCTACATAGAGCATAATTTTTCTGTTTTGGTTCAATCCATTATAATAAGCCAGAGCTTTTTCTTTTATACGATTGAAGGTTTCGTTCATTAAAACACCCCATTATACATTCTGTTATTTGTTTGACTCAAAATACATTACTTAAAACTTGCTATAGCTGCAGTCTCATGATCTCATTATAGGCACTGATAATTTTATTTGTCACTTCCACAGCAAGGTTTAAAGAAAGCTCAGCCTTCATTCCAGCGATTTTAACATCGTGAATATTGTCTGACTCCCCAACTAAAAATGCCGAGCTTGCTAACTGAGATTCATATTGGTCAAGATTGACTTTTTCTAGGGCATCAACCATTAGCTTTGAAAAATCTATCGATTGCTTTTCAAGGGTTTGATTGACCTGTTGAATTTTCTGGCTGTCAAGCCCTGTCACATTTAGCAGTTTACCTATTTCCATACGCTACCCCTTATTTTCCTATTTCCAAGGCCTTCATCGCCATTGCTTTTGTCGTGTTTACCGATGTGATGTTCGCTTCATAAGCTCTACTTGCAGAAATTAAGTTAATCATCTCGTTAACCACTTCAACATTTGGCATCGACACATAGCCATCCTCATCTGCATCTGGGTGAGACGGGTTATATTCTTTTTTGAAAGGTGTCATATCTTCAGTGATTGCTGCTACCTCCACACCGTTTCCAAGCGTCCCAGCTCCCTTTGCAGCATTTAGTAATTGCTGAAAGCTATCACCCTCTTGTGTTCTAAAAACCGCAACCTTTCTTCTGTAGGGCATGCCACTTGCTGTTTTTGTCGTATTAGCGTTGGCAATATTCTCTGCAATTAAATCCATTCTTAAGCGTTCGGCGGTTAAACCGCTTGCACTAATATTAATTGAATTGAAAAAACTCATCTATTATTCCTCCTTATTTGCCTATATTCAGAACAGTTTTAATCCGGTTGTACTGACCGTTCACTTGGTCGATTAATGCATTATAGTAAATCGTGTTTTTTGCCATTTCAGCATTTTCAACATCAACATCTACATTATTATCATCAACACGATAGCTTGTACGGCTTTGAGTACTTATTTGAGGATTTTGCGACGATGTCGCATCTATATGAGCCGTATGTGTGGTGTTCATTTTAACGCTAACATTTTTATTGAGCTCGTTTCTTAAAATACTTTCAAACTCGACAACCTGCTTTTTATAGCCTGGAGTATTAACATTTGCAATATTGTTCGCAATGGCTGTGTTCTTTAGCCACGCACCATCTAATGCTTTTGAAATCAAGTCAATTCTATTAAAGGATTTGTTTAACATACCTTACCTCCGTTTTGCTATAAAAATTATCGGCACAAAACCATTTATACTTAAGATGATCAATAAAATTGAACCATATACAATATATACATTATTAATCAATATTTTATCCTATATGTGGTAGAAAATAAAGTCTTTTTCATAAAAATAGCACCTAAGTCCTGACTTAGGTGCTATTTTATCTATTCTTATCTTTGTTTTTTTAATGAATCCAGCAAATGCTCATTTAATACTTTAATGTAAGTGCCCTTCATTCCCAATGATCTGGTTTCAATCACGCTTGCACTTTCAAATTTTCTTAAGGCATTTACAATAACTGAACGGGTAATTCCCGCCTTGTCTGCAATTTTACTCGCAACCAAAAGACCTTCATCACCATTAAGCTCTTCAAAAATATGAACCACTGCTTCAAGTTCAGAATAGGATAATGTGTTGATTGCCATTTGTACAATGGCTTTCTTTCTCGAGGTTTCTTCAATTTCTTCGCTCTTTGCTCGAATAATCTCAAGACCAATAATGGTTGCAGCATACTCAGCTAAAATCAAATCCTCTTCCAAGTAGCTTTTTTCTCGTCTTGCTATAACAAAGGTTCCAAGCCGCTGTGCATTTCCAATGACAGGCACAATTGTAGCAAATTTCGAATAACTCGTGATATCATCTTTAAAAAGCTCAAGAAGCTCCTCTTTAGTCACATTAAACTTCGTTTCATTGATACGTAATAGTTTTTCTTGTTCTTCTGGGCTAAAGAAACGTTCTTCTCCCTCATTTTGAACAACTGCACTGTCTTCGTGATCAAACAAGCTTACTCCAAGTATTTTCCCGCGCTTACTAACAACGTAAACATTTGAATCAAGAATGTTCATCATTGTATAACATAAATCCTTAAAAGACAATTGTGTTGCTGCAGAAGTTTGCAAAATACTATTCAATTTCCTCATTTTTAATAAAATATTGCTTTCCAATTTTTAACGCCTCCTAGTTTTCTCTCTTGTAATCACACTGTGCATTGTGACATTTTATAACTTCTGTCTTTTTCGTTTTTTTGATGGTTAGTAAATCACCACATTTAGGGCATTTTTCATCGATTGGTAAATCCCACGATACAAAATGACACGCTGGAAACTCAGAACACCCATAAAATAATTTCAACTTTTTAGTCTTTCTCTCTACGATGTCGCCATTTTCACATTCTGGACATTTAATATCCAGCTTCTTTAAAATTGGTTTTGTATTGTCACATTCAGGATAATTTGAGCATGCCAAAAACTTTCCATAGCGCCCGTGTCTAATGAGCATCATATGTTGACACTTTTCACAAGGAATATCCGTTTCTTCTGTTAAATCTACTTTTTCAATAGCAGTATCGGCTAACTCTATCATCTCAATGAAGGGTGCATAAAAATCAGATATGATTTCCTTCCAATAAATTGCGCCATCTTCAATGGCATCAAATTTCTGCTCCATTTGTGCAGTAAAATCAATATCTACGATTCGGCTAAAAAATTCGTTCATTATTTCATCAATAATGAACCCCAGCTCAGTAGGTTTTAAGCTCTTTTTGTCTTTTTCAACATAGCCTCTGCTTAAAATCGTTGTAATCGTTGGCGCATAAGTACTTGGTCTACCTATACCCCGTTCTTCCATTTCCTTAACAAGTGATGCTTCAGTAAATCGAGCTGGTGGTTGCGTAAAATGCTGTGTTGGTACATAATCAAGCATGCGCAGCTCATCACCTTCTCTTAGATCAGGCAGAATCTTATCGGCTTGTTTACTTGCGCTGTACACACGTAAAAAACCATCAAAAATCATCTTACTACCAGTGGTTTTAAAAATATATGCTCCCACTGTTACATCTACACTCACAGCATCATACTGCGCTTTTGACATTAAGCTTGCTAGAAACCGTGACCAAATTAAATCATAAAGCTTTAGCTGGTCTTTTGTAAGAGCGCTTTCAATGTCAAGTGGTGATAATTCAACCATTGTAGGTCGAATAGCTTCGTGAGCGTCTTGGCTATTTTTTTGATTTTTTTCTTTCTTACCTTCGTCACCCAAATACTGACTTCCAAAGTTTTCATGAATATAGTCTCTACCTGCGATTTTTGCAGAATCTGATATTCGCGTCGAGTCCGTACGCATATAGGTAATTAAACCTACCGTTCCATGACCTTTAATAGCAATCCCTTCATAAAGCTGCTGAGCCAACATCATGGTCTTTTTTGTTGTAAATCCAAAACGGTTGGATGCCTCTTGCTGAAGGGAGCTCGTAATAAATGCTGGTGATGGGTTTCTAAACTTCGTTTTTTGCTCAACATGTGTGATTTTTCCCTCTAGTGCTTTAACACCTTCAAGGATTAAATCAACATCATTGCGGCTCTGAAGGGGAATTTTTTTGCCTTCTTCACCGTAAAATTCCAAAGAAATAGGCTGATCAGCTTGAGCAAGGGCCTCAATTTTCCAGTATTCCTGAGGTTCAAAAGAGACAATTTCTCGTTCACGGTCACAGATCAGTTTCGTTGCAACCGATTGTACACGTCCAGCGCTTAAACCCTTTTTCACCTTACGCCATAGAATTGGACTAATGGAATAGCCAACTAAACGATCAAGTATTCTACGGGCTTGCTGTGCGTCAACAAGGCTCAGGTCAATTTTTCTTGGGTTTTTTATTGCGCTTTTTATGGCATCTTTTGTGATCTCATGAAACAATACGCGACATTCATCGTTTGTATCTATACCCAAAATATATGATAAATGCCATGCAATGGCCTCACCTTCTCTATCGGGGTCAGTTGCTAAATAAACCTTATCAGCTTTTTTTGCAACAGCTTTTAGTGACTTAATCAAATCACCTTTTCCTCTAATATTAATATACTTAGGCGTAAATTCATTTTCAATATCAACACCCATTGTGCTTTTGGGTAAATCTCTAATGTGACCAATAGAAGCAACGACTTTAAAATTCTTACCTAAAAACTTTTCTATTGTTTTCGCTTTTGCAGGTGATTCTACAATTACCAATTGATATGACATGCTTTTCTCCAATACAAATAATGTGCTTTAAACTGTCCCTAATAAATTTATATATAAACATCGTCATTGTCAAGCATTTTTATTTTAATTGAATCGCATTTAAACCCACTCTTTCGCATAAGTCCTCTAATATCAACTCGCTCAGCGCTGCGTAAAATTCCGAATATTCTAATTTCGAACACTCGAAAAGCTCATCAATTCCTTTATGAGCATTTTTTTCGATAAGGCTGTATAGGCCTTTTGCATGTTCTGAAACGCCATTTAAATTTACCGGTGTTTTAGATTGTTTATTGGGAAGGATATTTAAGTAATCTAATATCTGCTTATATTCTAACAGTGGCATTGCACCTTCTCCAATAAGCCTATTCACACCTCGTGATTGCTCAGAAAAAATACTCCCAGGAACAGCAAAAATACTTTTTCCTTGTTCTAGAGCATGTATAGCCGTTAGCATTGTACCACTTTTTTCTGCTCCCTCCACTATAATCACCACATCAGCAAGTGCAGAAATAAGTCTGTTCCTCAAAGGAAAATCGTATGGCCTTGCAGCTTCAAAAAACACGTTTTCACTGATGAACAAGCCATCATTATTTTGAATGCGTTCATATAAGGGGGCATTCACTTTTGGATATACGTTGCCAATTCCCTGTGCTAAAATAGCGATGGTATTTCCCCTCCCCTCTAGTGCCGCAGCATGTGCTAGAGCGTCTATCCCCATCGCTAAGCCACTAATAATCACAATCCCATTTTCACTTAAATAACGTGAAAGCTCCGTCGTCACCTTTCGACCGTATGCCGTAGGCCTTCGGGTACCAACAATTGCAACTTTTGGACCTTGGTCAAGCAAGGCTGTATTTCCTTTTGTGAAAATCAGCTTTGTTGAAGGATGCGTATGACGAAAGTCTTGTGGAAAGCGTACATTGGTATCTGACAGGTACCCACCATTTGCTTGCGCCATCATTTTTTTAAACTGCTTATACTTTTCCAGATAGTCACAATTGTGTTTTTGGTACGGTAGCACCATATCTCCACCAATATAAAATTGACGCCTATGTTGATGCACCTTGTCCCAACGGATTCTTTCTATAGTAACAAATGCATCAATAATTAATTTTTTTGATTCTTTTTTAAATGGTATCCATTTTGTCATACACAGATGGTTAAATAAATCATGCTCCATGATACACTATACCTTCAGTTGCATAAGCAACATATCCCTTCCTGTTTGATACGAGTAGGCCTCTAATAAATGTGACATGCCAATAAATTCTTTCCCATCTAGTAATGCAATGGTCTCTGAAACATCAATAAGTTGCATGTGGTTTCTCATACTCATTTTTCCATTCTCTATGTACTTATGTAGCATAGCGCTTACCTTATTGTCCATGGGTAGATTTTTACAAAGGTCCTTTTTAACCTGCCTTACGCGATTAATATTATCTCTCATATCCTTTGAATGATAACGTTGCTTTGATTGTAAATCCTTTACTTGATCTAGTAAGACCACCAATGAAAAACGATTCCAAATAGGCCCTGATATCCGCTTCAAATAGCGTTTTATTTCAAAGTCGTTACATCGACAGAGGTTTTCTTCTGACATAAAGTAACCACAGCTGCACAAGTTTGTTGTTGCCACCGCAATAAAATCGCAAGGATACATTAAAATTTGTTGTTTTTTTACAAGCGCCACCTGTTTTTGTGTTAATGGTTCGCGTAATCCTTCAAGTACGTCTGGCTTAAACTGT
>WPCG01090338.1_pt1 | contig 15001 bp, 11 predicted proteins | sample 5403311 | NCBI WGS metagenome assembly WPCG01 (sample SAMN12869467, study PRJNA574797) | sludge metagenome | isolation source: wastewater treatment of Control | place: China:Beijing | collected 2019-05-17 | reverse complement strand
ATTTTGCTCAGGCTCACCTTTATGTGGGTGAATAATATGATGGTACCTTACGCCGTTTTCTTCAAAATAACGTTCATATACGCCTGATGATACAATTGATTTTTCATCTGTTCTTATAATACCAACATTTTCTTCACCTTTTGGATCACGAATTCCAACAGCCCATGGGTCTCCATTGGGTTTATCACCAACCATTAGCACATTTCCACCTAAGTTTATGATTGCGCTGTGATAACCACTTTTGAGAATAAATGTACGAAGCTCATCTGCAATATGCCCTTTTGCTATACCGCCAAGTTCCAAACGCATTCCCTTTTCACTTAAAAATATCGTTTTGCTCTCTTCGTCGAGCACAATTTTTGAATAGTCTACCTTAGCTGCCTCATTCTTTATGTCTTCTGCTGTAGGAACATGAGCAGCATCCGTACCAATGCCCCACAGCTCAACAAGCGGCCCAATCGAAACATCAAACAATCCCTTTGACATGTAACCGTAATCAATGCCAATTTTTACAAGCTCAAACACATCATCTGATACCTCAACAGGGGATATGCCTGCATTGTTGTTGATGGCTGTCACCTCTGATTCAGCTCTGTTTACAGAATACAAGGCATCAAAGGTTTCAATTAAGTAGAATATCTGATCAAACATCTCATTTGGTACCTGCTGATCATCGTATATACTCACAGTGATATAGGTTCCGATTTGATAGCTTTGCTGTGTCGTGAGTTTTTTGCCTGAAACCGAATCGGTCTTAACAGTTGAAGTCGTTCTTAAAATGTCCACACCATTTATAGGTTCTTCAACAATATCTTTTTTTTGACAGCCGATTGTGGTAAGCATAAGGATTATGCTTAAACAACCTATGATTACTCTTTTCATGTCATTCCCTCATTTCTTTAATCTCATAAAATTATATCACACTCATGACAGTCTGGTGTTTTTAAATTATAATAACAATTAAGAAGAGGAGGGCAATATGAAAACACTCGTCATAGCTAAAAAAATATATGCAATGTCATCTAATCATCAAACATATTCGAGAATGCTCATCGAAGATGGCCGCATCATGTGTTTTGACCAAGAAACCGTCAACTACCCAGCAGATAATATTATTGACTTATCTAATAAAACACTGCTGCCCAGCTTTAATGATACCCATATGCATCTTTTAGGATATGCACTTTCTCTAAATCAGTGCTTACTAGAAGGTTGTCAGAGCATTGACATGCTAAAAGAGCTTGTAGGCATGTTTTATCAAACCAATCGCCCTCAATGGGTTATTGGCAGGGGATGGAATCATGACGTCTTCCAAGAACGAAGATTACCCACGCGATATGATTTGGATGCCTTAAACATACCCGTGCCTATTGTGCTCTACCGCGCTTGTGGTCATATTGCAGTCGTCAACTCAATCGCTTTGAAAGTGCTTGGTTTAACACCAGATACTCATATAAGAGGAGGAGCACTTGATGTCCAAAATGGAGCTTTAACAGGCATCTTAAGAGAAAATGCCCTGTCTTTTATTGGCACACACACACCGCCCATTGAAAAGGAACAATGGCAAAGGTATATTGAAGCTGCTATAAATGCTTTACACCGATATGGCATTACATCGGTTCAAACGGACGATTTAATGTTTATGGATATTCCATCGCTAGAGAGCATTTTCCAGCACCCACCTCTAAAGAGCCTTAAAGTCTATGAGCAATGCCAAATCATCGGTTCTGACACCTTGCAAACGGCCATTCATAATGGTTATCACATGAACAAGGGCGACCGCCATTTTAAACTTGGTCCATTAAAAATTCTCGCTGACGGTAGCTTAGGGGCGCGTACAGCAAAACTCTCTAAGCCTTATCACGATGCTCCCGGCGAGACAGGTATTCTCATTTATCCAGTAGATGAATTAAATCGCCTTGTCCGTATTGCCCATCAACATCACATCGATACCGCGATACACGGCATTGGTGATGAAACCATCGAACTCGCCATTAACGCCATTAAACACACAGCTCACCTTCACCCTGACCACAGGAGTAGCATCGTTCATTGCCAAATCATGTCATGGGATCAAATGGATGCAATGGCTCAGCATCGTATTTCTGCACTTGTTCAGCCCGTCTTTTTAGAATACGATATGACCATCGTTAAAGACCGAATCGGTGATGCCTTATCCAAATCTTCTTATGCCTATAAGACCATGTTAAATAAAGGTATACGATTAGGCTTTGGCTCGGATGCACCTGTTGAAGATCCAAATCCATTTAGAAGCCTTTATTATGCCGTGACACGAAAAAGACCCGATGGTCAAAGCTTTTACACTGAAGAAAGCATTTCTTTATACGACGCATGGCGCGCTTTCACACATGAGGCTGCCTACTTCTCATATGAATCCCATGAGAAAGGACTTCTTGAAAAGCAATATTATGCCGATTTCATAGCATTAGATGTGGATCCCTTTGAGATACCAGCAGAGGATTTACTCACTCTTGAAGTCACACATACTTTTGTAGATGGCAAACTTGTCTATCAACGTTAAAGCAAAAGCCCTTCATCAATATGAAGGGCTTTTACCTATGGTCATTACGCGATTATAAAGGGGTTTTGTCTCTTCGAAAACCACATGACTTACATTAATCACAGTAATCTGTTTCAGACTCAAGAGCGTTTTCTCAATCTCTCTTGCAACCGTGGCATCAAGGCTTGAGAATGCTTCATCTAGAAATATAATTTTTGCTTTTTGAAGGAGCCCTCTTGCGATGGCAATGCGGCTTCTTTCGCCACCTGATAGGTTTTTTCCATTGTCATAAATCATTCGATTTAAGCCATCAGGGTGCGATGTGACAAACTGAGTGAGGCCTGCCTTTTCAATCGCGTCATCGATTTGCTCTTTCGTGTATTCCTTGTATAAGCACAGGTTATGAATCAAAGTATCCTCAAAGAGAAAGACATTTTGCTCAACATTTGCTATTAGGTCATAATAGGAGGCTTTTGTTACCTTTGAAAGTGGAACACCATCAATGAGGATGGTTCCTTGCTGTGGCGAAAAATACTTACGTAGTAGCTTCAAAAGCGTCGATTTCCCACCGCCACTAGGTCCTACAACCAAATACTTATGCCCACTTTCGAAGGCCATGTTCGTATGATTAAATACTGGGGCTTCATCATAAGAAAAGCAAACATCCTTTAACTCAATGGATTCTTTAAAATCCAGAAGATTGTAGTCCTCGTCATGTTGCTTTTCTACGTGAAGGTTTCGATCAAGCTTTTGAAACAATATACTTGAAGCCGTAATTTTAGGAAACCATTCTGCCAAGGTCATGATAGGCCCCATAACACGTTCCATACTGTTAATGACTAAAATAATCCCTCCAAAGGTCATGTGCCCTTGTATGGTTAGCCATACAGAAACACCTACAATACTAAGCATTGTCATGGTCATAAAAAAGTTCTGAAAGGCATGAACAAATGTACTAATTTTGTCTATAGTATACCCCTTGTCTTGAATAGCTGTGCTTTTTTCAACAAAATCTTGGCGTACTTTTGAACTTAGGTTATTTACTTTGATGATGTGAAAGGCACCAAGGACCTCTTTGATATAAGCGGTATAGGCACTAAACAAATCACTCCGCTGTGTTTGATGACGCTTTAAGGGTTTGCTCACAAGGGCTGATACCAACATGCTTAAGCCTGCTATGACGATACCTGCTAGTAAAATCCAGGGACTGACATAAGCAATAACGGTTACGCCAATAACAAAGGATATGATTTGAAAACTCACTTCAAAGATGCCTTCGGTATAGTTTGCTTCGAGGGTGGATACATCGTTCGTCATAGCCGACACGTGATGAAAGGAATTTTCTCCGTGGTAGGCCTGTAAATCCATTTCGAACAGTCCCGTCAGGTAATGATTTTTTAGGGATTTGTTTGCTCTTTTTTTATAAAGGGCCTTCCCATAAACCATCAAAAGCTGCGCTGGAAATGATAAGGCAGACAGGGCAAGGAGCATGATAACTTCTGTGAAAAAATCTCTGTTATTATTTCCAAGAGCACTGTCCATCACATGCATCATTTTAATCGAACTAAAGGCTTCAATGGTGAGCATTATCGTCCCCGCAAGTAAGGCGCTCACTAGAAAGGGGATGACCTTAAGGTATGCTTTTTTCATGCTGCCACCCCTCCTTCAAAATACACTTGACTTGGATATTGTGTTGCAATGCCATTCTTTATTTCAATGACATAATCGTACTTTTCAGTGACATTTTCGTAATAGCGATGTGATATTGCAATGAGTGTTCCCTCAATCCCCAACAAGGTCTCTTCAACAGCCTGACCTAAATCAGGGTTTAAGCTCGATGTTGCTTCATCTGCAAACACAATGTCAACAGACTTCACTAAGGCACGTGCAATGGACAGCCTTTGCCTTTGTCCACCCGAGAGGTCCTTCCCATTGTCTGCTAAAACCCTATCAATGCCTTCGGGTGTAGCGTAGATAAAATCAGATAGCCCCGCTCCCACTACGGCTTTTTCAAGCATATGTGTTTCCACATCCCGATAAAGGGTTATGTTTTGCTTAATGGTATCTTCAAACAGAAAGACGTCTTGATACACAAAGCTTACACGGTCATTAAAGCTTTCAAAGGAAACGTCTCTAAGATTATTTCCATCGACTAAGATATCACCTTCATACTGGGTGTAAGACTTGGCTAAGAGTTTCATCAAAGTAGACTTTCCTGAACCGCTAGCACCCTTTATAAGGTATTTTTTACCTTTTTCAATGCTTAAATTCACATCTCGTAGAACAGGCTCATTCTCATATGCAAAGGTTAAACCCTTTATTTCAATGGCATTTTCAAAGCAGAAGGGCAGACTCCCGACCTCTTGCATCTGAGAATCATCATTCATTTTTGAAATTTTATCATAGATTTTAACAGACGCTTTCAGCTCATTAATCATAGGCATCACTTGCTCCAAGGGCCAAATACATCCATTGGCAACCATCACCATAAAGCTTATTTGTGTAATAGATACACCCTCATTCACTCTTGATATGAGATACACCAAGTTCCCAACGAAAACGAGCATTGCCAAAAATCGCGTCATGCTCCTTTGGGCACCTGTAAAACATTCAAACTTAAATTTTTGACGCTCAACATTCTCAATCGCACCCATGGTTTTGCTTAAAAAGGGTTTCTCAATCTGATTTAACTTTAGAATTTCCATTCCATCCATTGTGTTTGAGATATCCACTGTAAAGGCTTCATTTAGAGTAGAAACCTTCTCCTGCATGCGCACTGTCTTGTCTTCAAAATAATGGGTAAACAAAAATATCCCCACAGATGCTAAAAAAAGTACAATTGCAAATTTTAAATCAAGAACAGCTAAGACAATTAAGGAGACAACATAGGTTCCACCCCTAAAGATAATGTTTAAGAGCCGAATAAAAAAGTTTTGCTCAATCAAATTCACATCATTCACTAAATTGGACACATATACAGCTTTTGATTGTTGGTTAAACCGTTCAAAGGAATGACCTAGAAGCTTATCAAAGGCGTTCATCCGAACGTCTAACAAGGTGTCTCTCATAAACCTAATTCTTAGAAATCTTGATGCTATGAAAATGAGACTTGTAGCCACTACGAGCACAAGCGCCAAGGCAAACCTAGGGTAAAACTCTGACAAAGAGGAAGCCGTTACGCTTCCTAATAACAAGGCAAATGCTATATTACCACTGAACTGGTTGACAATAGGAAACAAGCAAGCCAATAAATAGACGAAAAAATCCTTTTTTCTTTTTAGCAATAACGACTTCAACGTTCCCCTCCTCTTATGAGCACTTATCGTAGGTTATACGCCCTGATACCGTGCTGATTTTGATCGATTTTAAATCAGAACGATTTGATACATGTATGGATTTCTTACCCGCTTTGTTTTTTTCTGGCACTGCAAACCCACTTGCATCAATGTTACCAGATACAGAATCAAATGCGAGATTATAATCTTCTGGTGATGGGAGGCTTACGTCCACACTGCCAGACACGGTCGAAACATTAAGGGTCTCCATGTCGTGCGTTCCAATGTAGGTCACAGAGCCAGACACCGTACTGCATTTACAATGTTTTTGGCTTCCAGTAACCTTCACCTTACCTGACGTAGAGCTCATGCTTGCCTTTCCAGCCTTCACATTATCTGCAACAACTTGACCAGATATGGACTTAAGCTGAAGCGTTTTAACCTTAATATCTGCTCCATACACCTTGCCACTGACGCTTTTGGCTTCAATATTTATACCTTGTAAGCCAATTAGCGACACTGTACCTGATACACTGGTAAATCGTCCGTGATCAATGATGGTTTCCATAGGAAGTTTTAAATTGATATAAAGCACCTGGTCGTGACGCTTATCACCTTTAAAGAGGTCGAAAAAATCCTGTATTCCACCCACTCTTTTTTCTTTAATGCGAATGCCGTCTTCGTCCTCTACAACCTCTAACCACTCAGGCATATCTACCAATTCTCTACTCTTATCGTCTCTAATTTCAAGAGTGACATCTTCAACATTTGACCGTTCCACATTTAATTTACAGCTTGTCAATGCGATGTCAAAGCGCTTTGAGAGCATCTGTCCGCTATAGCGTTCTTGGGAAACATCATTTTCAATATGCTCTGTTTGTTCCAAGGCTTCAATCAATTCCAAGCCTTGCTCTACCGAAATTTCTCCACTTTCGATCATTTTTAAAATATCTAATTTACTCCCCATGCCAGCCTCCTCTATTCTAATATAATGGTAATGTCGTGTCCCTCACCACTTTGGAGTGAAAGGACTTCGCCCTGATCTCCTCCGTCAATAGCTTGGATAATAAGGTCATAATCAACGTCACCTAAAGACGATTTTATGGATGGCGAAAAGGTCTCACCAATTTTCATCCCAGCTTTAATGAGTGCTATAGGGAGCCTAATGTTGACATTATCACTTTGCTTATCGTGAGTCACGATGATTCTAACCCATTTAGCGGACTGATTCTTTGATGTCTTTTTAAAGCCATCATCAGAACCCAAGGCCTCAAGCAATTGAAAGCCTTCTTCAGAACTTATAATTCCTTCTTCAATCATTTTTAAAATTTTTAATTTTTCTTGTGACATCATACCCTCCTTAGGCTTCGCCTTTTAATTTCTTCAACGCTTCTTCTGAAGTTATTTCACCTTTACTAAGCTTTTCCAGCACATCCTTCCGTTCATTGGCTCGCTCTATCTCTTCCTCGCCAGCTTTTACACTATATCCCATTGCCTCGATAACCGTGTCAAGATGTCGGCGTACGGTTGGGTAAGAAATTCCCAGGTCTTTCTCAATTTCTTTAATATTTCCTCTGTTTTTCACAAAGACCTCTACGAATTTTTTTTGCTCGACGCTAAGCAAACTCAGCTTGTCCAGTTCAAATCGACCTTCAATCGTCGTTTGGCAGCTATCACAATGTAACCTTGTTACCTTAAGGCGTTGCTCACATATAGGGCACTTCCCTATCACTTCTTTTTTCATAGTTGGCCTCCTAGAATGATCTTGTTACCTTTAAAATACGCCTATTTTAAATTATAGTCAATCGATAATCACATATTCTAACCTTATTCTAACTTTTGATTAAAATAATTAATTCGCTAATTAATATTATTAATTGTAACACTAAAAAAACCTCAAGCCTACCTTGTTCAATAAGCTTGAGGTTTAAACACGTTTAAACACGTTTAAACTGGTTTAAAGTTATAAAATTTCCTTGTAAAAATGCCCTCTGGTATCATTTACTTGATCAAAAACCGAATCCATTAAAGATCCCTTTAATTTATCCATTGCCATTTTAAGAACCTTTAAAACCTGCTCCTTTGGTTCATTGGTAAAGCTTAGCCTAAAGGCTTCAACACCCTTAATCGTGTTTAGCTCGTCTAAAAGATTCAGTGTCTTACCATTAAGAATGGTCACTGTACAGTCCTCATGGCACAAAATCGGGAAGCTTCCGTGTTCATCTTTTAGCTCATAGCGATGTGTTTTGCACAGGCCACATTGGTTCATTCCCTTTAAGGGGCAATATTTTGTAAACAACAAAGGCGCTTTGCCATAAACAATCATTTCAAGGGATGGGTAACCCTCATTTTCTTGGTGGTATGCACGAATGAGGTCATCAATTTGGCGCTTATTCAGCTCATAAGACAAGGTCACACGACTCGCTCCCAAACGATACAGTTCATAACAGCTTCTTGCATTCACCACATTCAATGAATAATCTGTAACAAAGGGATTAGAGTGCCTATAGCGGTTCACACCACCATATCCGCCGATAAGCAACAAGCCTTCCTTTTCTGTATAGTGATTTTGATTTCGTCTCACTACGTTGTCAAAATATACCTCTTTGACACCACTGCTTACACACGCATCATACTGCTCTTGAGTTGTCACGGATGCTGTTAAATAAGGTTTGCAAGGCTCGAAAGCTATTTTTTCATTATCCTCAGAGCTTTTTTCTCGCCTTTTATGACTGCTAAGCTTTATATCATATAAGCCTTGAACAATGTCACGTCTTGCTGCGTTTAATAGCTTGGCTGGAATGAACACACCGTACGCTTCAAAATCAACGTGATGAAGCTCAAAAATGGTATCATTTAACCTTAAAAGCTGCTTCATCACCTGCTCCTTGGTGGTCGGGTTGCTTGTAGCCATGCTCAAGCTTTCTTCACTTTCATAGGTATAGTGACAGCCCAGTCCTTCAGCCTCTATGAGCAGCTTGGCATCTGGATATGCGTAGACCCTAAGATCGAGGGGGAAGCGCTTAAACTCCTTATCAATAGATGCCTCTAAGGTTTTATAATAAGCATTTTCCTTTGTAATGTATACAATATCGCCTTTAGAAACGGTTTCTTTGATTTTAATATAACAGCTATCGGTAGCTTTATTAATCAAATTACCCTCTTTATCATAAAGCTTTGCTACTGTTAAAACAATGTCCTCATTATTATGGCTTATCCTAATAATATCATTTTGATGCAAGGGTTTTGTAAGTACAATATCGCATTTATCCTTAAATTGATTGCGAACTCTACCAACCTCATAACCCACATTATTGGGTCTAGAGGTGTTTGTGATATCCCTAGCATCTTCGTGAAACAAATAGCCCTTCGTATAGGTTCTATTAAAGGTTTTGCTTAAATTATCCTTATCTTCTTTGGTCACATGAGAATCCAAGGCTTTGCGGTAGGTTGACACAACATTAGCGACGTATGCCGGCTCCTTCATTCGACCTTCAATTTTCAAGGAATCAATGCCCTTTAAGTCCTCAATAAAATCAATTGTGTTTAAATCCTTTGTGGAAAGCACGTAGCTTTTATCTATTAGGGTATCACTCGTCTTATCAATAAGCTCGTACTCCTTACGACAAGACCCTACGCATCGACCTCGGTTACCACTTCGATAACCAATTAATCCCGACATAAGACAGTTTCCAGAGTATGACACACACAAAGCACCGTGAACAAAAATTTCCAGTGGTATTTTTGCATGCTTTTTAATGTGTTTTACAGCTTCAATCTCAACCTCTCGCGAGAGAACGACTCGCTTAGCACCTAGCTCTTTACATAACAAGGTCCCGTCTAAATCATCAATCCCCATTTGGGTTGAGCAATGCACTTCCATATCCAAAAACGTTTTAACACCATAATGAAGCGCTGCCAAATCCTGAACAATGATTCCGTCAACGCCAATAGCATTTAAATCATGCATTTGCGCCTTCATCTCTTCCATTTCACCTTCAAAAACGATGGTGTTCATGGTCACATATATCTTTACGCTTCTAAGATGTGCATATGCTACGGCTTCTTTTAACGATTCCAAATCAAAGTTTGATGAATATGCACGTGCACCAAATTTTTGCATGCCTAAGTATACTGCATCACACCCATTTGAAATTGCGGCCTTTAAAGCTTCCATGCTACCTGCTGGAGCTAACAATTCAGTCATTCTGGATACCCTCTATTCTTATAAAAAAATACTCTATTTTTGTCACAGTACATTATAACAATTCATACCCTACAACACAAGGAAAGTTACCAAAAACGTAAAAAACTCTAAACACCACAGAATGTGTGTTTAGAGTTTAAGCGTGATTACTTATTTAAGCTTGCAGCTTCAGTTATGGATGCCACCACATTTGCAACATTTGTCAACTCTGATGGGATAATCAGCTTGGTCGCTTGTCCGTCAGCGACTTTTGCCAAGGCTTCAAAGCTCTTAAGCGCTAATACCGCTTGATCTGCTTTAGCATTTCTAAGCATTTCTAAACCTTGAGCTGTTGCTTGCTGAATTTTTAAAATCGCTTCTGCTTCCCCTTCTGCTTCTCTTATTTGAGCTTCTTTTTTAGCTTCAGCTCTTAGGATGGCAGAGCGTTTTTCAGCTTCAGCATCAAGAATGACTGCTTCCTTACGACCTTCAGCAGTTAAAATTGCAGAACGTTTTTCCCCTTCTGCTCTTAAAATGGATTCACGTCTTTCACGTTCAGCTCTCATTTGCTTTTCCATCGCTTCTTGAATATCTTTTGGAGGAAGAATATTTTTAACTTCAACACGGTTGACTTTAATGCCCCATGGATCTGTCGCTTCGTCCAAAATACTTCTCATTTGCGTGTTAATTAAATCTCTTGATGTTAAGGTTTCATCAAGCTCTAACTGGCCAATAATATTTCTTAAGGTTGTAGCTGTTAAATTCTCAATGGCCATAATGGGTTGTGCCACACCATAAGTGTACAATTTTGCATCTGTAATTTGATAGTAGACAACGGTATCAATTTTCATTGTAACGTTATCCTTTGTGATAACAGGCTGTGGTGGAAAATCCACAACAAGTTCTTTTAAAGTAACTTTTTTTGATATTCTATCAAACAAAGGAACCTTAAAGTGAAGACCTGTTTCCCATGTTGCATGGTAAGCACCAAGTCTTTCAACAACATAACCATTTGATTGCGGTACAATTTTAATGTTCGATGCAACCAATAAAACGAGGAATAACACAAGACCCATTCCAATGTAAAAACCCATAATTACCTCCTAATATAATCTATTTAATTTTTTTTACAATCGCTTTTACACCTTCAATGGCTATCACTTCAACCTTTTCATCCACGTTGATGTGCTGGCCATCTATTGCCTTTGCTGTCCAAATTTGACCCTTAAGCTTAATTTGACCATATGCCTTTGCATCAATTTGAACAACAACAAATCCAGTTTCACCAATCAATGCATCAATATTGGTTTTATTTTGCCCAACCTTTAGTACCTTTTTTGCAATGGGTCGTGTATAAAAAAGCATCAAAATAGCGACGGCTAAAAACACGATAATTTGTACTGGCCATCCAAATCCAACGGCATATGCGATGAGTGCTGCTAGAGCACCTACTGCAAACCAAATGGATGTCAATCCTAAGGTTAAGGCTTCAATAATTGTAAAGAGGACAATTAGTCCTGCCCATATCATGGCAATGAGCTCAAAATTCATAGATTCAACTCCTTTCATAATCGTTGAGAAGTTCTTATAATTGTTATACAATAAAGATATTAAGAAACCATTAAACGCGGCTTAATTGTTGAAACATTTTACCTGAGGAAGTTCAACATAAAAGGAAAGAGGGTCCGATGAAATATAAAATAGTCAATAATATCCTTTGGTTAATTTTTTTTGGCATTATTAGTATTGGCGTAACCTTTATTTTTCAAACACTTGTTAGCATGCGATTATCTTATGCACTAACCTTTATTATGCTTTTTATTTGGGCTGGTTTTATGGTGACGCATCTAAAGCTTCAGAAAATTAAAGCCTTAACACGTGTACATGAATTTAAGAGCGAGACGCTTAATACACTACTTAACATTAGCGAGATATTCTTACACATGGATGAAAACGATGACTATTACACATTGATTTTAAATTCAGCCATTAAGGTCATCAAAAAAGCCGTTAAGGGTAGCTTTTTAGAGCTCAACCCCCTCACTGGTCGTTTTGAGTATAAAGCCTGTGTTGGATATGAATTCGACACGCTGCGCAAAGTTTCCTTTACGCTTGAAGAAACTTTTTTATATAAAAATGCACAAGGTGATTATGACCGACCTGTGATTACAAAAAATATCGCCAGCTTTGACAATAAAAAGCTCGATCCCCTCTCCGTTGCAAATATTCTTGATGCAGGTGGTTTAGACATTCAAGAAGCCATTTCAGCACCTATCGTTCAGGACGGAAAAATAGTCGGTATTTTAAACATCGATAGTGTCGAGACCGATGCTTTTGACACTATCGATACAAGCCTTCTTCATTTTTTCGCTTCCCAAATTGCCGTTGCTCTTAAGCATAAAGCACTCGTTGATGAAACGGTTTCATTATCCAGGTTTGATAAGTTAACAGGTGCTTATCACCGCAACTATTTCGAAAAGCTTTTTCAGGCACATCGTATCCAGTCTCTAGAGAGTATGTCTTCATATGCCCTCATATTATGTGATGTCAATGATTTAAAGGTTATCAACGATAATTATGGGCATTCCGCTGGCGACAAGGTCCTTGTTGGTTTTTCAGATAAAATACGAAAGCACATGAGAGAATCTGATGTGTTTGCTCGAATTGGAGGCGATGAATTTGTGATCCTTTTACGGGATATTGATCCTGAGATGGTACATGTTAAAATGTCTAGCATTTTTGATGACATTAATGACAGCACCATTGATTTTGATGGACACGCATTAACCATCTCCTTTAGTTATGGAATTGCAACATCTCCAGAAGATTCAATGGTTTACGACGTGTTACTCAAAATCGCAGACTCAAGAATGTACGAATTTAAAGAAAATTACAAAAATAACTTACTTCCTTAAAAGCGCATACATTGCGCTTTTTTTTAATGAATGTTATAATTACCACATAATTCGAATTCCGAAATATTAAAGGAGGTTATATGTCAATGACATGGTCACTCAAAGAGCTTTACTCCGATTTTGATTCCCCAGAGTTCAGTCACGATTTTTATGTGCTAGAGGAGCACATTCGTGAGTTATCAGAACTTACCAAACACCTAAGCACCTTGGAGGATGTTGAAACATACTTTAAATTAAGCGAAATGATTCGCAAGCTTGCTTCGAAGCTCAATGCATTTTCAAGCCTGACCTTTAGTACGAACACGGGTCACGAAGATGCTCTAAAGGCTAGAAGCAAGTTACAAGTGACGCTGTCTGGTTTAACGCCTTCTTACACGCGAATGATTGCCTTTATAAGCAGTATCGATGATTTAGACGCCTTTATAAATGGCAATGATTACCTTAGCGCCTTTGCCTTTAAGCTTATGGAAATGAAAACAAAATCAAAGCATATGCTCAGTGAGGCCGAGGAAATTCTCGCATCAAAGCTTGCAATTACAGGCTCATCCTCATGGTCAACCCTACAAAGCAAACTCACTTCGACACTAACAGCAACTGTTGAAATTGATGATAAGCTACAAACAATGCCTATCGCTTCCGTACGTAACCTTGCCAGCCACACTGATGCAAAGGTTAGGAAGGCCGCTTATGAAGCAGAGCTGTCTGCTTATAAAAAAATAGATGAAGCCGTATCCATGTGCCTCAATAGCATTAAGGGCGAGGTCATTACGCTCAGCCAATTGCGTGGATATGACTCCCCTTTACAAATGACCTTACAAAACACACGCATGACATCTAAAACGCTTGAAGCTATGCTAAGCGCCATTGAAGAGTCTATCCCCTTGTTCCAGGACTACCTTAGCGCTAAGGCAACCCTTCTAGGTCACTCAAATGGTCTACCCTTTTATGATTTATTTGCGCCTTTAGGCAGCCATTCAAAAACGTATACCTTTGAGGAGGGCAGCCGTTTTGTCCTTGATAATTTTGCATCCTACTCACAAAAACTATACGATGTTGCGAAGCATGCCATCGATCATCAATGGATCGATGTTGAGCCGCGTGAAGGTAAGGTCAGCGGTGCATTTTGCTCATCACTTCACCCACTAGGGGAGTTTAGGGTTATGCTCAACTATACAGGAACACTTGGTGATGTCACAACCATGGCCCATGAGCTTGGACACGGCTATCATGCAATGTGTACAAATCACATCAGCATTCTAAATACCGACTACCCTATGCCTCTTGCTGAAACGGCATCTACTTTTTGCGAGACCATTGTGAATCAAGCTGCCATAGAATTAGCTTCACCTGACGAGGCCTTTACGATTTTGGAAAATTCCCTTCAAGACGCTACTCAAGTGATTTGTGATATTTACTCCAGATTTTTGTTTGAGTCAAGCCTCTTTAAGAACCGAACAGATCACCCCTTATCTGTTCAAGAGCTAAACGACTTAATGCAGGATGCGCAAAAAAAAGCATACGGAAAAGGCTTGGATCACAGTTTCCTTCACCCCTATATGTGGTTGATAAAGCCCCACTACTACTCAGCAGCACTCAATTTTTATAATTATCCCTATGCTTTTGGTTTACTATTTGCTAAAGGCTTATACGCACTTTATTTAGAAAAGCCCGACTTTTTTAAATCAACCTATGATGACTTACTTGCAGCATCAGGAAGCATGAGCATTGTAGATGTTTGCAAAATTATGCACATTGATGTTGAGGATGTGAATTTCTGGCGGTCATCACTTGCAATTGTCACAAAAGATATTCACTCATTTAAAGCCTTAGCAAAGGAGTTAACATGACAAGAACTTGGTCTTTAAATACCCTTTATTCAAGCTTTGATTCGCCAGAGCTGAAAAAAGACTTAGCCTATTTAGAAACCTTAAGCACCGCCTACGATGATGTCATCATGACATTATCGGGAACAGGGATATCACATAAAGAAGCCATTGAAGCTTTCTTAAATCAGTATATTCAAGATTTAAAGACGATTCGCTTACTCGCAGCTTTTGGACACCTTAGCTTTTCAACACACTCAAAATCACAAGAAGCCCTCTCA
>WPCG01097220.1_pt1 | contig 15012 bp, 10 predicted proteins | sample 5403311 | NCBI WGS metagenome assembly WPCG01 (sample SAMN12869467, study PRJNA574797) | sludge metagenome | isolation source: wastewater treatment of Control | place: China:Beijing | collected 2019-05-17 | reverse complement strand
GCCGCTCGAACCCGCCTCGATCCCCCTCGACGAGCGCAAGCTGCATGGAGAGCGCCGTCGAGCGTCCCCCCTGGGTTCAGTTCGGGGGCCTTCCTGACGCGCTCCAGCAGCCGCACACGCGAGCGGAAGAGGCGCACGCCGAGCGGAGCGGCGTCGGTCGCCTCCATCCCCTCCGGATTCTCGCCGAAGAACTCGAAGTTGCCGCAGAAGTCGAAGATGCGGAAGTCCTCCTTGTCGCGCCCCGACCCGAAGAGATCCGGACAGAGCCGCGTGCCGCGCCCGATCATCTGCCAGAACTTGATCCTGGAGTAGACCGGCTTGAAGAAGACGAGATTCGCGACCTCGGGGATGTCGATGCCCGTGTCCAGCATATCCACGGAGATGGCGATGTGCGGCGGCTTGTCGGGTTGGGCGAAGTCGTCGATCAGACTCTGCGGATATCTGGCGTAGTTGTCGATCACGCGCGCGAAGCTCCCCGCGGAGTGCGGGTAGTGCGCGCCGAAGCGTCGTTCGACGAACTGCGCATGCTCATGGTTCCGAGCGAAGAGAATCGTCTTGGCGAGCCGGTCGCCGCCCTTCACCGTATGCCCGCGCTCCATCAGGTACCCGAGCGCCTTGTCCGCCGTATCGCAGTTGAAGAGCCAGCTGTTCACCGCCGAGGCGTTCACCCTCTCGGGAAGGCCTCGCTCCTCCGCTTCGTCCCCCCAGTCCAAGCTCTCCCACTGCGCCTTCTCTTCGTCCGTCAGGGAGTCGTAGACAATCCCTTCGCGGGGAAACTTCAGCTCCACCTTCCGCACCTTGTACGGCACGAGGAAACCGTCGGCAACCGCCGTCTCCAGCTCGTAGGCGTCGGTCGGTACCCCCGGCTCCAGCTCGAAGAGGTCGTAGGTGTTCTTGTCCACATCGTCGCGCGGCGTCGCCGTCAGCCCTACGAGCAGCGAATCGAAGTAGCGGAAGATCGCCCCGTACTTCTGGTAGACCGAACGGTGGGCCTCGTCGATGATCACGAGGTCGAAGTGCCCCGGACCGAAGCGTGCCGCCTCCCCGTCCGTCGTGTCGATCAGCCCCATCATCGTCGGATAGGTGCAGACGAAGACGCCCCCTCGGCCTCCTTGTCGGTTACAAGGTTCACAGGGCTCGACTCCGGCAAGTGCCTCTTGAAAGCGTTCACCGCCTGATGCACCAGAGAAACCCGGTCCGCCAGAAAGAGCGCGCGCTTCACCCATCCGGCCCGCTGCAACGCGTCCACCAGAGCGATGGCCGTGCGCGTCTTTCCCGTCCCCGTCGCCATCACCAGCAGCGCCTTGCGCCGGGATGCCGCGAACTGCGCGAAGATGCTGCCGATCGCCCGCTTCCGATAGTACCGCTCCACGATAGCGTCCTGCACCTGCGCCACGTCGAGCGCCCCCCCGCTGCGAACGCCTCAGGATCAGCCGCGACAGTTCGTCCTTCGTGAAGAATCTCGCCACCGTGCGCGGAGGATAGAAGGCGTCGTCCCACAGCCACGTCTCGTACCCGTTGGTGAAGAAAATCACCGGCCGCTGCGCGTGCATCGCCTCAAGGCAGTCGGCGTACAGCTTCGCCTGCTGACGCCCGGCGGCGGGGTCCACGTCGTCCGTTTCGCCTCCACCACGGCCAGCGGTTTCCCGTCGTCGCCCCAGAGGACATAGTCCGCGTACCCCTCGCCCTGTGCGTTCGGCATCCCCGTAACCCGGTATTCCCGGGCGCGGGGGCTGTCGAGCGGCCAACCGGCTCGGCGCAGCTCCGCGTCGATCAGCCAGCGGCGGGTTTCGGCCTCCGAGTAGTCGTGCGTATCGGGGACGGCTTCGCTCGCAGCGCGGATCTCCGCCAACCGCGCACGCAGCTCGGCGCACCTCCGCGTCCAGCGCGTCGTGCTCCCTCCGCTCTTCGAGGGCGAGCCTGCTCTGCTCGGCAAGCCTTTCCCCAAGAACCTCAAGCTCCGCACGCGGAACCGCGTCCCCGCCCCTCGTCTCGGGCACTCGGTCATCCCGCCATGCGGCGTCCGGCGGCACCGCGCCGGGGGCGTAGGTCCGCGTCAACCAGTAGCAGGCGTGGAACAACTCCTTCACCGCGAGCATGGCGTCCGACGGGCGAACAGGACGGGGGTCGTGCACGGCGCGGTTTCCCATCCGCTGGATTACACGCGCCTTCTGAAAGACCGCCCGCGGAAGCAGGTTTTGAAAGGTGGGCTCGTGGAGCAGCGCCCCGAGGCTGTCGTCGTAGGGCATCCGAAGCGCCGGATCGCGCCTGAAAAGCCAGTGCACTGCAACCTCCAGCGCGAAGCGCGCATGAAAGCATGCCGCGCGCGGGTCGCCGGAAACATACCCCTCCGCCCGAACCGCGGACTCGGCGATATCCCGAAAGTCATCCGGAAGGAAGGCGAAGTTACTCATGGCGAAAGTTCCTTGGTGCGGTAGGCTTGCTGGACATGGTTGGGCTGATTTGGAAAACGCCGTTCCAGTAAACCCTCATCAAGCAGAGTCTTGATCAAACGCTCACGCAATCCCTCGGGAGAGCGATTTAATAACTCACCAAGCTGAAGGGGCGTTAAAAAATTTCCCCCGGCAGAGTTCCAGCACAGTCTTTCGCATCAGGTCGCTATCAGCTCGCTTCTTGCTTCGGACTTTCAAGGCAATTACAAGAAGACTGGGATCAGCGCACGGATTGAAATTTACATCCTCCTTATGTGTGGACTTCCCCTCCTTATGTGTGGACTTCCCCTCCTTGTCTTCAAAGTTTGAAACAATACTTTCAGGCTTAAGATCAACCGGAGGAACGCCTGTCACACGATAGGTTGTCCCACGCCCCTTGCCGTCGGCATCGAGCATTTTTTCGGCAACTAATCCTCTTAGCAACAATGTGATATCCCGAGGGTGCATCTCCGTTATCTGCCGTAAACGCCCGTTCGATACATACCCCTCGATCACCGCGGTAGCCAAGGCCAGCCGCTCGTTCACACCCAGCCGTTCGAACGCACCTCCGAAACGTTCCCGCAACTCTGTCAGCACGGACTCGGGAAGCAGGCTCACGGTCCTCAAGCGCATCGTGGTGAACTCCGGATGAACGTTCTCCACCAGTTCCGGCGGACGATAGTGCTGCGACTTCCAGTTCTCCAGCATCCTCGGAATGCCTGACCCGGCCTGCTCGCCCATCCCTATCAGACTGAACATCCTCTGCATGGTGCGATTGCGGCAGTCGCTCTGTCCGCCCTCCAGAGCCTCGGCCACGGGGACGCGCATCCTTCCGGGATTGCGGAACTCGAAATACTCCGGCGCTTTTATCACAAGCAGCGCCGTGCTGAGCGAGTAATCGGCGTGGATGATCGTATTGATCAGAGCCTCTCACAACGCCTTATGCACCGGAGTCTCGACCTGTCTTTCTTCCCGAACCAACCGGAACGGAATCTTGAGATCGCGGAAGAGCCGCAAAATCACCATCCTGTAGAAATCGTAGAGGTTGCCGGACCACGTACCGTCGAGAACAAGACGGTCGTCCCATTCCGTCTTCGTACCGGCGACCGGAATCTCACGGAAGTCCAGAAAATAGTACGGAACAGCCTCCAGGATCGTCTCCTGTCTTCCGAACATAAGCAGTCCGGCCAGAGTAAGCCCTTCTTCGCCGCTGTTCCTGTCCTTGCCGAAGCAGCCAAGCTTTCGCAGAAAATCGGGCGTTTTCGCACCGAGGAACGGATGGGCGGGCTTTGCAGCCGAAAGACGATTCCGGTAGTCGTCCACGCTCTCCATATTCAGATCGTCGAGACCGAAGCCGTGCAACACCTTGGCGTCCCGCGCATCCTCAACCTGCTCGGCGATCATTCTCCGGACCTCGTCCTCGCGGCAGCGATAGTCTCCGGAGTGCAGGCGTTTGAACGTGCCGGTCAGCGGGTTGCCGTTGATGAAGACGGGGCGCTCTTTCCGCGACGCGCACGGAACCTCGATTTCGATCACCCAGCGACCGCTTCCGGTCGGATATCGCTTTACCGATGCATCGGTAAGCAGGTTGCGGCTGACCTTCTGCGGATTGTTGAGAAGATTCCACAGGGGCTGCACGACGCGGTCGGGCGCCTCCACTCCGACCACTTCGAAGACGCCGTCCTCTTTTTCCGACACTCCGAGCAGAATCACCCCGCCGTCCGTGTTGGCGAAAGCGGAGTACGTCTCCCAGAAGTCCGAAGGCAACGCCCCTTTACCGTCGCGTCCGGCAGCCAGTTTGACCTCGGTATCGATATCCTCGCGCAGCTCGTCGATGTTGAAAGGAATGTCCGTCATGGTCTGTCACAGCTCCCCGTTGAAGGCGCGAGACTGGAGGGAAGCGAAGAGCGCGTCCAGCTCGTCCAGGTGCGCGCGCAAACGTGCCTTCTGGCGTTCGGCCGCCTCGACGATGGAGGCGAAGCGGCGTTGGGGGGAGAGGGGGGAAGAGGAAAAGTAACTGAATTTAGCATAGCTTGGTTAATTTTGTAAGTACCATTGGTTGTCCTTGCTCCACTTTCGATTTGTTCCCTCACCTTCCGAGAGGCCCGGACAAACTGGAGGTAGGCGCGCTCAATACGCGATAAATCAGGTCTAGATGCAATAATGGTGTCTGGAAAGACAACTCTTCCTCTGCAATTCCTTGGGAAAGCACCAATCCCGACCATTTTCTTATTCCCATTCCCTCTACAAATTAAAAAAGTATCCCCTGTAACGAGTTGATTTATCTGAGGAATACGATCAAAGTTGACATGTTTACAGCATGCACCATCATATTTACTCGATGTAATTGCCGATAAAGTTAAAACCTGCCCTTGGATAGAACCTGTTGTAGAAGCAGAAATGCCATTTCTTAAACTTTTTCCGGCGATAGATTGCATTGACACGACCTCCCACCTCATCGGATTCGTAACGGGATCGCCGAACATGTCGAGGAAGGTGGATTGGAGCAGGGCGTCGAGCTGGACGATGGACTCGCGGCGCTTGGCCCGTAAGGCGTCCGCCGCATCCAGAATCGCCGCAATCCGCTTCTGCTCCTCGATCGACGGGAGGGGGATCATTGTTTCTTTAAGGAATTTAAAATGACGACTATAACCTGCCGAAGGAATATTAACAGCGCCAAGCGCGTAGAATAGATACTTCATATCGCTTTCCATCTTAGAAGCTAATATCTTCGTTCCATCCGCTCCCATCGCAAATTCGAAATCTACGAACTTAATTGTTCGAGTATGGTCACCAAAAACAATTATCGGCAGATTTTCATTGCAAATACGCGATCTATCGTTTATAAAGCCAGCAAGCAATTGCTGTCCTTGATCCACGACAGGAATATCTCCTGCTATACGGAACTCTGACTGGGGAGTTTTTTATTTCCTCCAGTTACATCTTTAAAGACCTCTAAGAACGGCAGTTTTTGATACTCATTCTTCTATCCCCCCCTTCGGCTATCCTATTCATTGCATGATGAGCACATAAATCTATATTCCGTTCCCCCAGAAAATTAATCGGGCCATTTCTGGCCCAAAAGTACTTCATTTCGGGCCGATGAGGCGAAAATCACGTATACCCCCTCATCCCAGCAACCCCTCCAGCTCGCGGCGTCCCTCGGCGATTTCGGCCTCCAGCGCGGCGAGGCGTTCGAGGATCACCTTGGGCGGGTCGTACTCCACCGCCTCATAGGTTACTTCCTTGTAGCGGTTGATGGAGAGGTCGTAGCCGTTGTCCTCGATCTCGGACTTGGGGACCATGAAGCTCTTCTCGGTGCGCTTTCGCTCCGTTTCGGCCTCTCGGTTCCGCCAGCGGGCGATGATGTCGGGAATGTCGCTCTCCTGCAACGGGGCGCGCTTGTCGTCCAGCGAGTAACCGTCGCTTAGCATGTCCTAGAACCAGACGTTCTCCGTGCCGCCGGAGTTGATCTTCGTGAAGAGCAGGATGGCCGTGCTCACCCCTGCGTAGGGTTTGAAGACGCCCGAGGGCATGGAGATCACGCCGTCGAGCCGCTGCTCCTCCACCAGCAGCTTCCGCAGCCCCTTGTGCGCGTTGCTGGAGCCGAAGAGGACGCCGTCGGGCACGATGACCGCCGCGCGCCCTCCGCTCTGGAGCAGGCGCAGGAAGAGCGCGAGGAAGAGCAGCTCGGTCTTCTTCGTCTTGACGATGCGCTGCAGGTCCTTCGCTGTGGATTCGTAGTCCAGGCTGCCCGCGAAGGGGGGATTGGCGAGGACGAGGGTGTACTTTTCGGCGTCGTCCTCGTCCGACTGGGCCAGCGAGTCCCGGTAGCATATGTCCGGGTTCTCCACTCCGTGGAGCAGCATGTTCATGCTGCCGATGCGGAGCATGGCGGCGTCGAAGTCGTAGCCGTGAAAGGTACTCTCGTTGAAGCGCCGCCGCGATTCGGCGTCCTTGTAGATTTCATCGCCGTGACAGTGCAGCAAGTACTCCGAGGCGGCGATGAGGAAGCCCGCCGTACCGCACGCGGGGTCGCAGATGACGTCGCGGGGCGTGGGCGCGGTCATGTCCACCATCATTTTTATGATGTGGCGCGGGGTGCGGAACTGGCCGTTCTGCCCGGCGGTGGCGATCTTGCCGAGCATGTATTCGTAGAGGTCGCCTTTTGTGTCGGCGTCGGCCATGTCGATGGCGTCGAGCTGATCGACGACGTTGGCCAGCACGCGGGGGGCGGACATCATGAAGATGGCGTCCTTCATATGCCGGCTGTAGGTGCTGCCGTTGCCGTCCGATCCGTTGCGCCCCAGCCCCTTGATGAAGGGAAAGACCTCATCGCGGACGACGGCGAACATCTGCTCGGGCGCGGTCTCTTTGAAGCACGACCAGCGGAGATGCTCCTGTCCGGGGGAGAAGATAGGGCCTTCGAGGGGTTTGCCGAGGCGGGCGGCCTTGTTTTCCTTGAGCGTGTGCAGTTCGTCGAGGCGCTTGATGAACAGGAGGTAGGTCAACTGTTCGATGACGGAAAGGGGGTTGGATATCCCTCCCGACCACATGGTATCCCAGATTAGGTCGATTCGAGATTTGATTTCTCCGGTGATCATAGAGCGCCTCCTGTGCGACGGCATGTCGGTTGGACCGCAACGCGCTTTCTCCGGAACAAACACGCGACAAGCGGCGTTCCGATGAACATGTGAGCGAAGTCTGAGAACGATGTTATCACACTATAGCGTTTTATTTCAGGCTTTTTTGTTTTGGGAATTCACGGGGAGGCGTTCTCTTTCACTCGACTCGCACCACTTCCGCAGCGTGTCCTCAAGCATGGAGGTGACGATGACGGAGCCTTCGGAGACGGGGAGGGCAATCCAGTGTTCGCATCCGCCGCCGAAGGCGAACTCGATGGCTTTGGGGTGTTCGCGCTCGCAAGCTGCGGCGGAGCATTCCAGCCTGCTCGACAGCTCTTCGAAGTGTTCGAGGGCGGCGCAGGGGTCTTCGATCCGGAACGGGCCGACGCTCTTCCATGCGTCCACGGCGCCGACTTCGGCGAACAGGAAACCGCTTCCTACAGGAATCCCCGGCCTCTCAGCGACGCGCCGGAAGAAGTCGCGGCCGCTAACGGACGATGCAAGCGCACCGTTGAAGTCGAGGACGAAGCGTAAAAGTTCCTCAGATGTCCCGCGCTTCCTTGCCCCGAAAAAGGCGTCGCCGAAGAAGGCTTCGCAGGCTATCTCCTCTTTCGAGCCAAGGTATTTTTTCACTTCTTCCTCGGAAATAAAGCGTCCTGGCTGAAAGATTTCCGCACGCTCCCATTCCCCTCCGGCAGCCATCTTCCCAAGCGAGGGCGGCTCGTTGAAAAGATGGCTCCCTATGATGCCGAATACGGGAGCAACAAACGCAGGTTCATCGTCAATGAATGTCACGGCAGCTCTCCGAGCCGGGGCGGTTCTTTTTGCACGGCTTCGAAAATTTCCTCGAACGGAACGGGCTTGCCGAAAAGATACCCTTGGTATTGAAGGCACCCGAGCGCCTGAAGCGCTTTCATCTGCTCCTCGTTTTCGACGAACTCCGCGACGACCGAGAAAGACATCGCGGCGCCCAGGGAGACTATGGAGGCGATGATGTCGGCGCACTTCTTGTCGCCCGTGACTCCGCGGACGATGGAACCGTCGATCTTGATTGTATCGAACGAGTACTCCCGCATGTATTTCAGAGAGGTATGCCCCATCCCGAAATCGTCCATAACCAGTTTGACCCCGTGCTGCACGAGCGTCTTCAACTGCTCGATCACCCTGGCGCCGTTGGCGAGCGCGGACTCCTCGGTGATCTCGATTTTAAGGGATCCGGGATCGACCGCGTGCTTGCCGATGATCGTCAGCAGCGTCTCGGCGAAATGCTCTTCTTCCAATTGGAGCGGAGAGACGTTGATGGAGAAGATTACGTCTTTTCCCCCCGCGGCATGCGCACGGGCAAGATCGGCACACGCCTGTTCGACGATCCAGAAGCCCAGTTTATGGATGAGTCCGGTAGATTCGGCCAACCGAACCACCAGCGGCGGCGATATGAAGCCGTAATTTCCGTGTTTCCAGCGCAGCAGGGCCTCCACGCCGAAAACATGCCCGTTGTGGTCCACTTGAGATTGATAGTACAGCCGCAACTTCCCGCTCGAAAGGTCGTTTTCGAGATCAAGGACCAAAAATCGGAGAAAATCGCTGATTTCACTCTGCCCACGCAGCGAAAGACGCATCGGGTCCTTCTCAAGAATTTCATACGCTCTCTCCAGTACCCCCGCGATTTTTTTCTCGGAGGCGACGTGCGCCAAGCGGATGAACGGCAGGTAGCAGAGCACCCCCAGGACGAGGTTGAAAAGCTGGAGCGCGACGCCGCGAAACGAGCCCGTAGCGACGTATCCGCTGATGAACACAGGGGTAGTCCACTCCACATGATTGATCGTATGCGGAACCAGCCCCAGAAAGACGGCGAAGAAGGACGACGCGGTCAGCAGCACCGGGAGCAGTATGAAGGGAATGAAATAGAGAGGGTTGAAGACTATAGGGATTCCGAAAAGGATAAGTTCGTTGACGTTGAGCAGCAGAGGCAGCGCGGAGAGCTTGATCAGGCGGTTCTGCGACCGGCTTTCTCCGAAGAACAGAATACCCGCCACGAGGCAGAGCGTCGCGCCGCTTCCTCCGATCAGGACGAAGGTATCCAGAAAGGTCTTCGAGATAATTTCCGTAGGATACTGCCCCGATGCGATCAGCTCCTGGTTGACCCGAAGCGCGGGAACGAAGAGGTCCTGGGCCAGCGGTTCCAGTACATTGCTGCCGTGAATGCCGAAGCACCACATCAGATGAACGAGAAAGACGAAAAGCAACGCGCTTCCAAGCACCGGTCCCTTGCCGACCAGTGCGGCGTACATCTCCCCGAGCCATCCGCCCGAAATATCGGAAGGTACGAGCAGCTTATGCAGCACGCCGAACAGCGCAAAAAAAGCGATCGTCGTTATGGCGGGCAAGATGGACGACAATATGGAGCTGGAATACATGTAGGCATCCGCGGAGTATACGCCGACTCCGAAGATCTTCATACTCGACAGCCGGACGAAGAGTATGGAAGAGAGCATGGTTACGATAATTGCCCCGGCGACTTTCGTGTTGCCGAGGCCGGTGATGAGAGGTTCGACTGTATGAGCGCAACGGAAGACGATGAAAGAAGACAAGGCTGTAAGAGAGGCTATGACGGGACTGAGCTTCTCCTTCCGCGTCTCGTTCTTTTCCACGGCGTAAGCATGCGCAACGGCAACAACCAGAAGCAGCGCGAGAATATCCAGAGTTCCGTTCTGAAGAAAGGCGAGCATCCGATCCAATGCACCTCCCGCGAACTGCTTCAGGAATCTCTGGTAGCCACTAATAGGGAGGCTGCGCAGGGCAAGCGCAATCGAACCGGCCATCACAAGAGGAATAAGGCTCATCATACCTCGTCGAAGGGCGACGACCGGCGCCGAAAGCTCCAGCTTCAATAGATCGAACGGGACAGAGTCGTGAATTTTCCCCGCTTTTTTCATCAAAAGGCCCCTTTTCCTTATCGACATACGACCGTCCCGTTGGTCACATGAGCAAAATGACCGAGGTCTTTATGAATCAAAAACATTATACTGATCAGTAATGCGCATTTCAATTAAACTCGCAAATCGAAAAAGTCCATCTGGAAGCCACTACAAGCGCCTTCCTCCTGTGAACAGGAGGAAGGCGCTTGTGCGCTCGGTATTTTTCCGATCCGTCGTCGAAGAACACCTACTCTCCCGTCCGCGTAGGGTCGGCTACTCTGCCCATAAAGAGAATGCTTTCCGTCGTGTTCTCTTGTATCAGGAAGAGGAACGGACGGTCCGCGCGGAAGACGGGGGGAGGCGGCGGCGAACCGGACGGGGCGCTCATTTTCAGGCCGACGACGGCGCCGGTGGCGGCCGCGGCTTCGGTTCCCTCCTCGGAGACGTCGACGAACGCTTTATGGAGCACAGCGGCGAGGTACAGCAACTCTCTCCCGTCCATACCGGAAAAGTCCGCCCGCCGCTCGTCGAACGCATCGTTCATGCCCATTGTTTTGAGCGTGTCGTCCAGCCTGAACATCGAGGTCGTTTTGAATTTGGGAAGAAAGACCTCCACTCGTCTCGTATCGATGCGGTTGCGCCATCGTCCGAGATTGGTCAAGTTCAGTTTTTGTTCGAGGCGCTCAAGGCCGTCTTGTTCTCTCGGGAGCAGGATGATCATCGAGAAGTTTTCTCCGGCGTACGGAAGCTCCAGAATCTGAAGATCGTCGTCCTCGGCATATTCGAACGTCTGCACCTGCGTCATCATGGGGGCCTGGACGGTCGTCCCGGGAGCGAGGAAAAAAGGAGTCTCTTCAGTTCCTTCCGGCTCGAATCCGCTTCGCCATTCCCCCTTGAAATAGATGGCGTTGACAAGCACCAGTCGGGTGAGGGCGTTCAGGATGCCTTGAGGGATCAGCTCCCGGATTTTTTCCAGCGTCTTTTGCTCCACCCATCCGTTGATCGTCTCGCGGGCGGCTTCGGCATCGGCATAGTCGACAGGGGTGATCGAGACGCCGTAGTGCTTTTGGAGAAGCTCCAGAAACTCGTCGAGAAACGGAGAGTTCGCATGCGGCCAGAGGGAGTTGGCAACGTGCAGCGCAACGTCGCCCGAAGCCTGCGCACGCGCAATTTCCGATTCAAGCTCGGCGAAGGCGGCGTGAAGCTCCTCCTGCCGCAGCGAAAAACAGAGCGCCTGCATCATTTCCCCTTCGGTGTTCCCGCGCGCGCCCGCATAGGTCATCGCCAGAGCGGTCGAAATGCTGTGCGGAGAGAAGAAAAGATTCCCCTCCGCGACGGAGAGCCGGTGGTACAGTTCCACCGCGAAAGCGGTGTTGTCCATAACAAGAATATCCTTGTCGGAATAGTCGTCTGCGAATACAGGCGAGCAGAACAGAAAAATACACACCGCTATCCAGAGCGCTCTTGTCCTCGATACATTCTTCATGGAATCCCCCTTCGATGCGAGCCGGAAGGTCGGCAAACTACGCCTTCTTGCACTTCTTCGGGGCTTTTGCGACCTTCTCGACCGCCTCGACTTTCGCCGGTTTTTCCTCTTTCACAGCTTTTTCAGCTTTGACCGGCGTCTCGGCTTTCGCCGGTTTCCCGGCCTTCTCCTCTTTCACGACATTATCGACTTTCATCACGTCGGAAGAGGAGTTTTTCCGGATGCTCTCGATTCCCTTGATCGCGCTCGCTTTGGTTTTGTAGCCTTCGGAGACGCCGATGATCTGGCCGTTCCTGGCTTTCAGGCGGAAACGAAACTCTCCCGCCTTATCGGTGTACACTTCAAACTTGGGATTGGTCTCTTTCTTGAAGCCTTCGACAGTCTGGTCCTCGACAGCCGCCACCGGAGCGTTCACGCGAACGCTTTCGACGCCCTGAAGGCAGCTGGCTTCCCTGTTGTACCCCTCGGAGGTCAGGATGATCTCACCGTTGTCCGCTTTCAGATTGAAATAGAACTTGGACTTCGACTCGCGAACAGCATACTTACCCATACGATCCCCTCCCAATGATTTGCTAATTTTGTTTATTTTAGAACGAATGAATAGCAGGGTCAACCATAGTTTTCCGACACTATGCGAAAAGCGCGTTTTCACCGTTTCGAGTCTCTCTGCAAGGGCGAGAAAAACCACCCCGAAAAGCGAATCCCCACCGTACCGCCGCGTCAGGGTGACGTGATAGAATAATCGCAAGAGTTCCAGGGGACGCAACACCTATCATTGGAAAGGCTGGTGGAACAATGGCAAAGAGAATGCGGGTTCTTTATGTGTGCGCGGCGGTTGTATTCTGTCTTGTGTTGGGGATGTCCGGGAGCGTTTCGGCGGATGAGCGGCACTCCTTCATGGACGCCGTGTTCTCCGCTATCGAAAGCGCGGAAAATCTGAATTTGAGCGAAGGCAATTTGAAGATAGACAGTTACGAGGGGCCTGTTTCGGACAAGGATGAGAAATTCATGGGGCTGCTGCGGGCGAAGATCCGCCTGGCCCATATCTTCAGGATACTGGAGTACCCGGAGGAAAATCTGTCTGTGCTCAAGGGGTACGAATTTGTGCGCATGATGATCTCGGCGGCGTCGAGCGGCTCTCTGAACACGGCGGGGGCTCCTTTCGATCTCGGCGACTACATCGTCTTCCAGCTCATTCTCCCGCTGGAACTCGAGCCTCTCATCAGAGAGCTGCCCGCCTACTACGACGCGATGAAATCGAAAGAAGACTGGCAGGAGAAATTCGACCTGATCCTGGAGACGGGAGACGCGTACGGTCCTTCTCTGAACCGGGGGAAGACCTTCCATCTCGCGGGGTTCCCGAAGGTGAACACGACGAAAGAGTACACGATGGCGATCGACGTGGAGTTCAAAGACGAGTCGCTGTACTACTCGGAGGCGGACTCCTCCATCGAGGGGTGGCTCTACTCCTTCTGGCTGCGCCGCTATCGGGAGGGCTCGCTGGAGACGGTGAAAACCATCCTGGACTGGCTGAACACGAAGCTCGACGAGGTTGAAAAAGCGGTGGGATAACGACGGTTCCCGCTGTGAAAACTCTGCGACGGCACTGCATGCGCCCCGTCTTCCAGTCGAAGACGGGGCGCATGCGTTCAGGGGGAAGGTGCGGGTAGGCTCCCTCCCTCTTCTCCATTCGCGCACCGGTAGGCGAGCACGATATAGCTGGTCCCGCCCGCCTTCTCCGCCTCGGCGGCATCGTACTCGAAGGAGGAGGCGTGCGCGAGAAGCACGGGGGTCGCGCCAAGCGACTTCTGGAGCGTCATCTGCACGTAGAGCGCTCCCCGCGAGTCGATGTGGACGGGCTGGCGCAGATGGACGGCGCGTTCCGGGTCGCCCGAGAGGAGGACGGCGAGGCTCTCCGCGTCGTGCTTCGCGGTCTCCTCGCGGTCGAGGTAGTGGGAGAAGTCGGTGCTCTGGACGATCAGGACGTCGTCACCCGGAAGCGGCGAAAGGAGTTCGGCCAGCGTCTTCCACTCTTCCGGGGTCGACCGTTTACCGATGACGACCGGCAGCACGAAGGCGCCGGGGAAATGATGCGCGATGAACGGAAGGAGCGCCTGGACGCCGTGTTCGTGCGAGAAGAGGTTGGACTCCGACACCAGTTCGCTTCGAAGCAGCGCGGCCGCACCCTCTCTGTCGAGCGGGACGGGACCAAGCGACGTGAGGAAGTCGCGCCCGGGAACGGAGAAAGGCGTCTTCCCGCGGCTGAAGTGATCGGGAGAGAGGATGACGATGCGGCGGTACGCTCCCTCGCGCACGTGCGCGAACCCTGCGGCGATCAGGTCCGCCGCGAGGAGATGGTGCGGGAGGATAAGGCCCGCGACTCTGCCGGAAGCGGGCGGAACGGCCCCGGCCGCCTCGATGGATGCGGCGAAGAGGCCGCCGGGGTACGCCGCGGGGAACGGTCGCTCGCGCAGTTTTTGAAGGTGCGGCGGCTCCTCGGAAAAGAGAGGAGACGCCGCAAAGCAAAGGCAGATACAGAGGACGGCGAGCCTACGGACGCAGGCCGTCATACCAGAAGTTCTTCGCCGGCAGCGACAGTCCCTTGGGGTCGCCGTCGTAGTACTTGTCGTACACTCGCTTCTTCCAGACGCTGTCGGTGATGCGCCGACCGTGCGGCGCAGTGAACTCGCGGTGGTCGAACGCCATGCCGATCGTGATTCGAGGCGTATTCTCGTTGCCGACGAGCACCAGCATGATGGAGGGCTCGGCGGTCGCCTGGTAGAGGATGGACGGTTCGCCGATAGCGATCGGGTCGAGGTTTATCGTCTGGATATCGACGATGAGCCCGGACTGGAAGAGCTCGTCGGGAGGAATCGCGCCGTAGCCGTCCGCGGGCGCGGCCATGTAGTCGAGCGAAAAGGTGCGGATGAACTCGTACTCGTCCTTGGTGAGCGCCTTTCCCTGAAGCTCCTTCACGGCGAGCTTTCCGCAGCGCTGCACCGTCTGCCGGAACATGGTGAGCGCCCCGTATTCCTCCATATCCATCGGGAAGAGGGCGTTTTTCTCGAAACCGCTTTGAATATAGTCGACGACGCGGAGCAGCTCGTTCCAGAAAGGAAGATTCGGCTCGACGAAGCCCTTGGGAAGAGGTTTCGGTGGTTCTTCGTCGCCTCCGTCGCCCATCTCGGCGTAGTTCGGCTTCTCGTAGAGAATGGTGTCGTGCCGCAGCTCCGTGTACGAGCCGAGCTGCGTCTCAAGCTGCTTGGCCGAGAAGAGCGGCCCCTGCATATACAGCGGATACCCCTTCCCGTACTCGGAAACAAGCGAGCTGAGGAGCCACATCCAGGCCGACCCTACGGAACTGAACCAGGCCGTCTCCGGTTCCGCGGCAAGCCTCTTGGCAAGCGCTTCTATACGGCGCGGCATGGCCTCGGTAAAGAGGGGCAGCATCTCCGGAGACACGGTCTCTCCCCCTCCTGTTGCGGGAGCCCCGTCCGCCGTAGCCGCCGGAAGACCGGCAAGCGAAAGAGGGACCTGCTTGGGGACGAGCC
>WPCG01075415.1_pt1 | contig 15028 bp, 16 predicted proteins | sample 5403311 | NCBI WGS metagenome assembly WPCG01 (sample SAMN12869467, study PRJNA574797) | sludge metagenome | isolation source: wastewater treatment of Control | place: China:Beijing | collected 2019-05-17 | reverse complement strand
GTCTAGGTGCCAACCGTTTCAGCTGATAAGCTTCCCCTCCTAACGCGGTTGTCTCAGCAAACACCAAATACATAAATGCCACTACTAGCAATACAAAGGCAATATTACGCAGTGCCTGCCACATTATGTAGACTGCGTTGTCTTCCTCTGTGCCTAGTGGATTAATTATCAGATAGGGAATAATTATGTTAGTTTCTGCCCAATGAATCATACCTAAGATTGACTCAACAAAAGGACAGACAATGAAACCGAGGAAGCCATCGATTAGGCCAGTACCTGCGTCGCAGTTGTCGGGGTTTTCGTTCTCGCCAGTGTCATCGGGCAGAGGGTTATCAGCATCATCACCACGGTTGTCTGAATTGATTGTAGCGTCAACTGCCCGAGGGTCTAGAGATCCAGCTCCCCAAACCCAACCAAGAGCATCTTCAGGTGCTCTGGTGCCTTCTCCGGCAGTATTTACACGGTCCACCCATGACTCAAATTCATCAGGGTAACATTCTTCATCACTATCTGTGTTGGTAGGTCCAATAAAATCAATAGCTATGGCTGCTTTAGGTGTGTCCCCATCAGCTACCGGATCTAGCAATCTAGTTTTTAAATCGTTCCCTTTTATTAATAAAGTGAACGTTCTCGTACAGTCACCGGAAGTTATGTCACCGGTGTATACGATTGTATCCCTTTGCCAAATCACAAGATCACTATCGTCACCATTGTTTTGTATATTAAAAGTTCCACCCCCGCCTAAAGGGCCATCAGCTCCCGGTCCAATAGCTCCAGTAACGCTCCTAGGGCCGACCCCTGTGAACTGTATTCTATTGGGGTTGGTAAATTTGAAAATATCACGCGACCCAGACTGTGAGGGATCGTAGCTTCTGCCTTCGCACTCTAGCTGATCATCTAAAGGGGTGACATCAGAAAAAGCACATAAACTTTCATCTGGTGTTTGAGCATTGACTTCTCCACTTGCAAACAATAATGCACTGACAGCCGAAAATGCCATCAATATCAACAGCGATAAAATACCAAGTTTGAATCTATTTAAGTCATGCTTAAGCACGAGCTTTATTCTAGCATGTGATTTTGTCTTTATCTATTCGGGTGTATGTCCAGGCATGACGTTCGTACTCACAACTAGATTCTGACCACCTTGCGTCATTAGTGGAACTACTTGAACAGCAGCATCCGGAATAAAAGGTCCAGTACCAATAAATCTACCATCCAAAAGGACAAAAAGGTCGCTACCACCATCCCCCGTGTCCCCTGCTCCCAAATAGGCGGCTTCAGCAAATTGTAATCTTCCATCTAAGCTAGTCATCGTAGCTGACGGAGCTAGATAATTACTAGCTGATCCCATTTCCTGGCTATCCATATAATTTACTACTGCACCAAAGAAGGCATTTACTTTAATTGTGTCTGTAACAATTTGAAAATTTGTCACACCAACCCTTTCGCCGTCGACATCAATTCCTTCAATTCCTTGGATATCAGGGACTAGCTGTAAAGAATCTGATGCATCTAATCCAGCGGGGTCACTAACTGCCGTATCGCTATCACTAGCCAGTACACGATATCCCAAAATGCTAGCTGTTGCTATTGCAAGCGCTGCTATACCTGCACTCAATGGACTGAGTCTAATGCCGGGCGTTCTCTCATGCGGTTCCGAACTATCATCGAGGTGTTCAACTGTAGTAGCCATGTCAAAATCCTTATGTAATTTCAATATTATACTAACACATATTGAACATAGAGCAAGTTTTGGTTAATTTTTTGTCCTGTAGTTTCAAGAAATTTATTATCAAATGTGGTATTATCACACCAAATAAACGGTATAAAAATACACATGTTTAATTCAACGCCTGGCTTAGACTACAACAAAAAGAAAAGAAAACTGCCTCCGTTAGGAATCATTATCGTTTCTATTATTGCAGTGGTTTTACTGATTGGTGGAACAGCTTTTCTGTTGAATAGAGATAACACAATTAAATCAACCGAATCTGATGATCAAACGACCGAAAGCATTGCCTTCCCTCTATCAGTACGAACACCAAATACAAATGCCACAGTACCCTACTCTAATGGTTGGCAGGCTGAACTCATATCAGACGAAGCCTTTAGTGATGTAGTGACATTAACCAACGAATCTTTAGAAGCGCAGGTAATTATTGAGTTTGGCATCAATCGGCAAAAGTCTTCCGACACAGACGCCGCACCTATCGATGAAGAAGATATTATCGGTATCTACGAGTCCATTGCTGACGCAAAGGCAACCGAACTAGATGGGGTGGTCGAACAACGCCAGAAAGCTAATTTTGATTTTGCTAACAAGGATAATCGATGGCTCGCTCAGTTGATTAGCTTTAGAAAACAGAATAAATCCTTCTTTTATCTATCAGCTTATCAATTATCGGGTGACAGTAATGTTACAATCAATGCCACTTACAGAGAGGCAGATGCTAAACTGATTGATAAATTAATCAATGATATAGAGTTAGACAGATAATGAGTAGAAGAAATATATTATTTTCCAAGATTTTCGTAGTATTTCTGTGTTTGGGTACAATTTCTAGCTCTGTTTATGCTGCTCCTGACGTGGATAGATTTGATGCGAGTACAGGGGGTTTAATCAATCAAATAAATACTGACGGTTCAGTTAAGAGCTACAGGTTTACCAATGGCAATGTATATATGGAAGGTTCGGGGGCAACATGCCCAGACTCTTTGGCTGTTGGTAGCCCAGTTGGATACACAAGAGTAATTTCAATATTTGCCAAAAAGGAAAATCGTCGAGGGGAATGTGTAACAGATCGAGAGCTATCAGGGTTTGTTACTGTCGATGCTACTTGGAATGTGATTGAGACGACTGGACCAGGCAATCCTCCAACAGATGATCCTCCAACAGATGATCCTCCTGGTGATGGTGGTGGCGATGATGCAGACGATGACGCTGCAGGGCAAATCAAGCGAGAAGAAGAATTAATATGTGACTCAGAGGCAGATGGTGGCAACCAAAATGGCAAGATAGACGAAGGTGCTGAGCAGACATGTCTGCAAGAAGCCTTTGATAATGCTGATACGATTCCGGAAGGTCTAAAATGCAAGGACAGTGGCGGAGGTACCGTCGATGGCATGATCCAAATCAGTGTCGGCATCGGTGGTGGATCGAAATGCATCCCTGTTGGTGATGGGGATATCGCAACTAATCCAATCATTGTTCTGCTCAAGACAGCTCTACGGTTTATGGCTGTAGGGGTTGGACTAGTCGTAGTGGCATCAATCGTGATTGCTGGTATCCAATATTCGGCTAGTCAAGGCAATCCACAGATTGCTGCCGAAGCCAAGAAACGATTGCTCAATGCTGTCATTGGGTTGGTTATGTTTATCTTTGCCATGGCATTGCTTAATTTCCTAGTCCCTGGGGGTGTAATCGGTGGTTAATTCTATCCTAGCTTTGTATGAGAAACTACAGTATTTTGCTATTGACTGTTCTGCAAGCCCGACCTTTTTCGGCTTTCCTACCTGGTGGAGTGACGTTGGTACGCTTGAGCCAGATGCATCGGGTCAGGGTTGCTCGATAAAGATTGATACTATTGAGGATTTATGGCAAATTGCAATAAATATTGTGTTTATTCTCGAGCGACTATCAATATATGTCGCAATCGGCTTCATTATGTATGGTGGGATTATGATGGTAATAAGCCAAGGGGTACCAGATAAGATTGCCGCCGCTAAGAGCACTATACTTAATTCCGTAATCGGCCTATTGATTGCAATTTTTGCTACAGCAATTACGATATTTGTTGCAGGGGTTGTATGATCAAAGCGCTTTTCTTACTAGGTCAGATACTTGGCAGTCCTGATGATGTCGGTTTACCAGATGTAGAGGCTAGCGAAAGCCTAGTAAGGACCGCCATCATCCCAGCAATTGCTGTAGTCACAGCGGTAATCTCGGTTATCTTCATAATACTTGGTGGTTTTCGCTATATTGTTGGTGCAGGTGCACCAGAACAAATGCAACAGGCCAAGAACACCATTCTATATGCGGTGGTGGGTTTGATTGTGTCCATTTTTGCAATAGTCATTGTCAGATTTGTAGTTAATTCGGTACAATAACGAAAGGTAATTTATGAATATAAAAAATAATATCTCAATCCTGGCATTTAGCCTACTGGCTTTCGGGTTGCTAAACACTTCTCCATTATTCGTGCCGTCAGTTAGCGCCCAGAGATCTCCATCCAAAATAACAACTGGTCGTGAGGCAGAACCTGAAGTATCAATCCCTACAGGCGAGGTCCGTGGTGGTGAGGAAGAAGTGGCTCCAGAGGACCCAGGCGATGGCACTGGTAGCCCCGGCACTGGTAATGCTGAGGTCAAAGATGCGATTTGTAACCAGCTAAGCCAATTAGATTCCAAGAACTGCGATGACGATAACACGACAATCCTAAACAATATTGTCAAGCCAATAATGCAAGCACTGATACTGGTCATAGGTGGAGTGTCAGTACTGATAATCGTTATTGGTGGGCTGATGTATATCCTATCTGCCGGCGATGCCAACAACACCAAACGAGCCAAAGATACCATTATGTATGCAGTCATCGGACTGGCAGTCGCCTTGTTCGCGCAAGCAATAATATCATTCGTTATCGGAGCGGTAGCTTAGGTTTTTTATGAATAAAAAGATTTTTACTAGAATCGTACTTACCTTTGCTATGGCGGTATTTCTTACAGCTGGTGCTTCAATCCCGTCCCAATCCGTTAATGCTCAAAGGAGCAAGATTCCAACTGGTGGTGGCTCTGTTGAAACTCCAGCCGGTAATCCCTCTGGCGGTGGCGGCGACACAGAAGTAGATCCAGGTGGCGACACGGAAGTAGGCCCAGGTGGCGACACGGAAGTAGGCCCAGGTGACGTAGGTGGTGGCGATTCTACTGAGAAATCCCCTGCTCAACTAGCCTGCGAAGGAGCCGCTGGAACTTTTGATGCAGGCAGTGGTGAATGTACTTCTGACGAGGAAGGCAATTGCCTATTTGGTGATGGATGTATTGTTTCTCGTGTTATCGAAACATTATTATTTATTCTCGGCGCCGCCGCGGTCATCATGCTAATCGTTGGAGGCATCAGGTATGTGGTCAGCAGTGGCGACCAAAATGCCGTTACCGGAGCCAAGAATACGATTCTTTACGCTATTATCGGACTTGTTGTCGCCTTTCTGGCCTTCGCCATTGTTCGCTTCCTGACCGGCGCCTTAACAGGACCCGGTTAATCGCTTGCAGGTCATCCCAGTATCGCTTATAATCAAAAATATAATCTAAAAAAAGGTATAAAATGAAATTAAGTATAAGACCAGTACAACGAATTAGTCTTGCAATCTTCTACGGAGTATTTATGTACGCGAGCACAGCTCAATCAGTGTTTGCGGTTGATTCAGCAACATGTAACAAACTTGAAGGTGGTATAACCGGCGGTGTTGACTGTTCAATTGGTGAAGACAGTAAGGCTAAAACTGATTTGTTTGGTGACGACGGAATCTTTAGCAGAATTATCGAAATCTTGCTTTTCCTTGTCGGTGCAATTTCGGTTGTCATGCTCATTATTGGTGGTATTCGCTATGTTCTTAGCAGTGGCGACCAGAATGCCGTTACGGCAGCTAAGAACACCATCCTTTATGCCATTATCGGTCTAGTTGTTGCCTTCCTAGCCTTTGGTGCCGTACGATTCGTTACCGGTGCGCTTGCCCCAGAAGGTATCTAACAAATAATACAAATTAAGATTTCTTAGAACCCGGCACATGCCGGGTTTTTTATTTACCAACCAAATAATTGCTCCTTTCATAACAAAATGATCACCTATTGGCAGTAATTAAGCTTTTCTATTCCCAAACTCCAAATGTTCTTTCCAAGAAGCAATCTATGATACTTTGTACCAAAAAACTAATCCTTTCTTTTCCAAAGAAACAAATCTATTGACACTTTTGGTGGCAAAAGTATCTCAAAAGCCACGAACAGGACACACTTCTTTATGATTTCGTTGTAAAGATACACAATGGCTTCAACAACTCGTCAGCTAATCGCTTCCTCAAACAAGTCTCAGCCTTATATTGTGTGTTTCACACTCTTCTCATCAGGAAGTGCTTTATGTTCGATCCCGATGCGGTATCCGCCAAAGGCGGATTGTTAAAGATACTTGGCCGCTAAAAGGGTCTGGGCCTCAGGAATAATTCCTGATGAGTGAATGTCAGTCAAACAACTCTAGGAGCAAGGACTAGCCCATAAGGGCCGACCAAAGGGAGTCGTCCTTGATCGTTGTTTTATCTGACAATGAGGTCATAAAGAAGTATGACAGCCCAGCGGTTTGCGCCACTTTGAAGCAAAAGTGGCAATAATTTGTTTCTTTTATAAAGAATACTGCCCTGCCGGCAGGCAGGTTTACTCAACTTTGCGACTCAAAGTGTCAAAGATTGGTTCTTGGAAAGAAGATTGATTATTTGAGGAAAAAGAGATTATTTATAGGAAACTAAAAAGCCCAGCGTTAACCGGACTTTTTAGTTTGTTTATAACTTTTTATTTAATTGTAATCTTTTTCGGAGCGTCGTTGATCTTTTTGAAGCTGATTGTTAGCACGCCGTCCTTGAGTACGGCATCAATCTCATCTTCTTTTACCGGCACTGGCAGTGTCAATGAGCGAGAGAACTCACCCCAAAAGCACTCTTGGAGATAGAAATTTGCATCTGCAGGTGAACTTCCACTGCGTGAACCATGGATAGATAAAGTATTGTCAGAAATACTAACATCCAAATCATCTTTATTAACGCCAGCAATCGGTGCCTGGACATACACTGCTGTTTTGGTGTCGTAGACATCGACAGCTAGCTGCCCAGGTAGATTTTCATCCTCTAGCCATTCGTCGTCCTGTGCGACCGGGTCGTTAGTGGTGGTCTGATCATCACCTAAAAAGGCGGCAGTCAGCTCATCATCCATTAGTAAATCGTCATCTTGTTGCTTTTTCGCCATTAAAACCCTCCGTTAGAACTATTCATTCCCACACTGTGCTAATCACGAGTATTATAACCAAGTGATTACAAACGAGCAAGTTAGGTTATTTATATAATGAAATATCCGATTGCAGAACGAGTAATATCTGTATTCGCTCCTCATAATTGTCTACTATGTAACAGAGAAGGGAGTGTAGTTTGCGAACAATGCCAATCTCAGTTGGCGCGTGTTCACCGCTCAGTATGTTATCGGTGTAACGCCCTATCCCAAGATTTCGTAACTTGCACGGCTTGTCGGCATTCATCGCCATTGCGCCGAGTTTGGGTGGCATCGCGTTACGAGTCTTATGTCAAAGAACTCATCGCACAGCTCAAATTCGAAAGGGTGCGGTCGGCTTATTTACCACTTGCCTATCTAATCGAAAATATAGTTATCAGTCACTCTTATGACTACATAGTCCCAGTTCCCAGTGCGACCAAACGGTTTCGTGGTCGTGGCTACAATCCACCGTCGCTGATTGCTGGTTATTTATCCAAAGAATGGCAAATACCAGTCAATTCCTTACTTGCTCGTCATGGGCAGGCGCGACAAGTTGGCAAATCTCGACGGCAAAGGCTCGAGCAGTTAGACAATGCATATTATGTTACCTCCGAGAAATCGCTTAATGGCAAATCGGTATTATTGATTGACGACGTGATCACAACCGGCGCAACGCTTGAGCATTGTGCACTAGCACTCAAAAAGTCAGGGGTGAAGCGAATCGAGGCGGCGGTTATCGCTCGCTAACTAATCTTGCTTTTGTTGGTCTAATTTTTCGCCGTATTCAACTGCCCTGCGAAATGCGCTTGCTGCTTCGGCGTCAGTTGCATCAGGATTTTCACGCTTATAGTCCTCTATCCACTCAGCCATTGCGTTGAAATTTTTATCAAATTCGTCCTTATCTCCGCGATATTTCTCCCTAGAATCGATATATTTTTGAAAATTCTGATCAAACTTGCTCTTGTCACCCTTGAATTCGGATCTGAGTTCCAGATATTGACTAAGATTATCGAGTTCCTCATCGAAGACAACTCTAACCACTACCAAACCAGCTAGTACAATAAATAGAACAAGACCGACTATTTTGAGAATCTTTGTATTCATACTTTTAATCATACTCTTTTAATGCAGTAGTACAATCATAAAATTGACAAAATAAATAACTTATGCTAATAATAAATACAGTTCATAAAACACAAAAAATAAATAAGGAAAACAAAAATGCCTGCTAGCCCCGAAGCCCCAGCCCCACCAGAATTAGATGGAGATGCAATTGCCGCTATGGACCCTGAGGCAGCAGAAGCAGCGCTTAATGAAGCAGTACTACGTGGTGAAGCTGTCCCTCTTAGTCCTGACTCTCCTCATTTAGCCCCCGATTATGTTATAGCTCCGGAAGATTTACCCACCGATGAAACTCCAGCACCAGCAGAAGTGGTTGATTCCAGCGTTCCATTCATCCCAGCAAGTAAAGTTACCGCAGCCAGAGACCACTTATCAAATGGTGCCGCAAGACCTGATGCTTCGGGCCGTTATCACACCGAAGGTGGAAAATTTGCTCCAATTGATGAAATTGAAAAGACAAGGCAGGCAGAAGAAGCCGCTGGATCCGCAAGATTAACCGAAGCAGACAAATCACACCTTACTGAGCTTCGCGACACTTTGGCTAAGGGTGTACTTCCAGAAGGCTTCAAGATAGATTATAAAGCTGGGGAAACAACGGCTACTGCTGCAGCTCGGCATCTGGCGGAAGTTGAAGGTAGATTCGCGATTGACACAGAAATCAGAACTGCCGAAGCCAATGAAGTAGCTGCAAAAAATAAGGCAGTTATGGATGAGATTGAAACGGCCGCTGAAAGGGAGCAGTCACTAATAAGTGATGAAGTTGGCAAATTGGCTGCCTCACTGCGAAAAGGGGCTAGTAAAGCCGCCAAGACTGAGGTTAATAACAAATACGATGCCGAGCTTTCTGCTGTTGACAGCAGGGCAGATCTTGACGGCTCAGGTAGGGCATTAGCCCGCGCTCAGATTAATAAAGAGCGTGCTAAAGCGCTCGAATCGGCGCTGAAAGATTCAGCGTTAGATGCCCGTAACCAGGAAGCACTCGATGCCAAGCGCGGAGAATTAGAAACCCGACTCGCTCGTGGGGAAACAGCTGATGTACGAAAAGAAATCGACAGAGGCAGAAGGAAAGACGCCAAGCGTCGAGACTTTAGAGAGCGGATTGGAACTGGTTCTGGACTCGATGCCGACAAACGCAAAATAGATCTAGAATTTGATGCCAGCAAAGACGGACCCAACGAAGTAGAATGGCTGAAACTCTCACCTGACCAAAGACGCGAGAACAGACAGAAACGTGTTGACACCAACCGAGCCCGAATTAATGTTGCCCTTGAACATGGCGATATGACCGAAGAAGAAGCTAACGAATTACATGCCAAGCTGGACGCCCAAGAGCGCGAAGATTCACCAGACGGATACACTCAAGCAGAAAGAGATGCGTTAGAGTATATAGACGGTCTTGATGACGAGACGAAAGCCAAATTACAAGAAATGGCTGAATTGAAGACATCCGAACTGGAAGATGATGCTCTAGAAGAAGAGGATGCACTAGAATCAGCTGGCTCTACCGACGAAGCACAACCAACAGGTCGTGGCAGACGATTCCTAAACAAGCTTCGTAAGTTGAGTACTAGTATCAAAACGGCAGTTTGGAATACTATGCAAGCACCAGCTAACATCAATGCATTTATAGATCGCAAATTACCAGAATCATGGAGCCCAACCCGAAAACGGGTCGTTAAGGTTGCTGGCGCACTAGCGATAGTGGGCGCAACCGTTTTTGGAGCCAAGAAAGGCTTTGATATGCTGACCGATGATGGCGCAAGCCAAGTGGTTGGAACACCAAAAGGTAGCAGTGGACCACTGGGTGCGGAACATATTCAACCTAGCGGCAACAGCTCAGGTGCTGGGGACCAATTGCGACCTTCAGGCAGAAACGGTGCTCTTGATTTAGACAGCTTATCTTCACCAGATGTCAGTACCTCTGGCGATATAGATTTGTCACAGGTACCAAATAACTTCAGTCCAGAGCAAGCCCAAAGCTATCAGAACCTAACACCCGACCTACAGGAAGTCTGGTGGACTCCACCACAGGGTATGGAGCTTGAAGAACATCAAGACAAACTCAGAACTTGGTTCGAAATTGTAGGTGCTACAGCGTAGATATTCGTAAATAGGTTATATCGTAACTATTCATTCTTAGAGTGAATTCTATAAAAGTGTGTCGTTCCGGGGATGAAGGTTGTGCGTGGCGTGAGCCAGCTTGTCCTCCACCCCCGGAAATGTCGACACGCTGTTGTGACTACCCAGCGCCGAAGCTAGCCGTCACCAAGATTGGTGGCAACGACTCGCCGGAACCGACGGTGTACTCCGGGCCCGGGTCATACTGACAGGCGACCCGCCAGAGCGCGTAGCTAATCCCGACAGGTCGGCATGCCCAGCCGTCGCCAGAAGCGATGACTGTCACAGGATCGATGCTTCCAAGCCACTGCAACGGCGGCCGGAACTCTTGGTAGAGCTCCACGAAGACACCGTCGTAGCCGAAGTCCTGAGTGATCCCCTCGTTGGTCACCGTGATGGTGGTCAGGGCATGAGGCCCCTCAGGGGTGTACTCCTGGGCTTCCAGCGTCTGGACGTTGGTGACGAAGTCGTCGGCCCAGTGGAAGTACGAGCGGAAGTGCGTGCCGTCTGTGCAGTTGCCTTGGCCGGCGATCAAGGCGATTCCGACCTGGAGGTCGGGCATGCTCTCACCAAGCTCGTTGTACCAAGCCGTGCGCAGCGTCTGCTCGAACTCGACGTTGTCGATCGGGGTGTTGTAGCCCCAGCAGACTTCTTCGGCGAGCTGCATGAAAGCCGCGGCCAACTCGAGCTTGCGCTCGTGCCGGCTCAGACCCTCAGCCTCCAGTTCAACACTGATGCCCTGCGCCGAGTCGAAGTAGCTGAACCGCTTGTCCTCGTTCTGCTGCCTTTGGAGCAGCCGAATGAAGCTGAGGTCAGCGTTCTCCTCCGGCTCGTCGACCAGCACGACCTCGACGAACGTGTCGTTAATCGTCGGGGTACTGCTGTCGTCGCTACCGCCGTTCGCCACAATGGCGATTCCGACGATGATGGCGACAACCAAGGCCGCAATGGCCAAGATGCCTTTCTTGCTCATGATCCCTCCCGGGAGTTGCATGGTGGTGTGGGTGCCAATCCACATGAGGCTCTCTATTCACTCTTAGTGAACACAAAGCCTCACGTGGGTTTTAACAGCGTATCAATTGTGAAACTGCTGGACACTAAGCCCAACAGACATACTTCAACCACCCCAAAGTGTGATTGAATAGCACATTAAAGCACAGAAATGATAAAAAGTCAATGCTTTCACCTCTCCCTAACCCCTGTATACTTTCAGGATTGGAGAGGTGGCCGAGTGGTCGAAGGCGCACGCTTGGAAAGTGTGTGTACGTAGCAATACGTACCGAGGGTTCGAATCCCTCCCTCTCCGCCAGGATTCTGAAGCTGGTTTCAGTCAGCTATAGAATCCTGATGAGATAGATTTGAACCCGTTTTTTGCTGCAAGCAAAAAGGGTTCGCAAGGAGCGAGAAACGTCGCGTCTTGCTCGTAAGTCTCTCTAGCGACGGTAGAGCGAACAGAGTGAGCGTCATCCCTCCCTCTCCGCCAAAATCTTTACCTGAACTGTAGTTTTGGGGTATCGTAGAGATTGCTATGGCGCTACTAGAACTCGAATCAATTACTAAAACATTCGTTGAAGACGGAGCAACAACTCCGGTTCTACACGAAATTAGTTTTACGATTGAACCAGGTGAATTTGTAGCCATCATGGGTCCGAGTGGCTCTGGCAAATCAACCTTGATGAATATCATTGGTTTGCTCGATGTTGCGAGCAGTGGTAGCTATCTATTTGATGGCAAGAATGTCGAAAATCTATCTGATAATGAGCAGGCAAATGTTCGCAAGACCAAGATAGGTTTTGTTTTCCAGAGTTTTAACCTACTCCCTCGTCAAATAACACTGGATAATATAACTCTACCTATGGTTTATAACAACACGACCAAATTACAACGCGCCAAACGCGGTCATGACTTGCTCGAAGAGGTTGGTCTAGTCGATCGTGGTTTTTATCGACCAGGACAATTATCTGGGGGCGAGAAGCAACGAGTTGCGATTGCACGGGCACTAGCCAATAAACCAAGTCTAATACTCGCCGATGAGCCAACCGGTAACCTCGACACAGCTAATGGCAAGAAAATCATGGAATTGATTTTGAAGCTGAACAAAGCTGGCAATACCATCATCATGGTGACCCATGATCATAATCTTGCATCGCAGGCCCACCGCGTTATCGAACTGCTCGACGGCCGAGTTGTATCAGATAGCGCTACGAAGACATCCACGAATCAATCGAAACTCTCAGACAAGAAACCGGCTAAGAAACCAGCCAAGAAACCAAAGAAGACCAAAGCTAAGAAAAAGGCCAAAAAATAATGCTATTTGAAAATATCAGACTTGCCTTTCAAGCCCTTCGTCAGAATAAGGTTCGCTCAATCCTGACAATGCTCGGAATTATAATTGCCGTTTGGGCGGTAGTGCTGGTCGTTTCGATTGGAGAAGGTATCAAAGGTCAAGTTGCCAGCGAAATTGGCGATATTGGCAGTCGTTTGATCACTATTAATCCTGGACAAGTGGTGACCAGAGACGATAGCGGGGAGATTACTGGAGTTGATTTATCATCAAGCTTCACCGCCTCGACTCTTACCCTAGATGATTTAAAAGATGTAAAAAACAACAAAGATATAGAAGTTGCTACCCCACAAATGCTGGTATCCGGGGAAGTTAAAGTTGGGAAAAAGAAGGTTGTAGGTGGCTTAATCGGAGCGGTGAACGAAGATTATCCAAGCGCACTGAATCAAAAGGTTAAGTACGGGTCATTCTTTAGCGGTAACGAAGAAAATGCTCAGGTAGTAGTGGTTGGAAGCAAAATTAAGGAAGAGTACTTTAAAAAACAAAACCCAATTGGATCAACTCTATCAATAAGAGGAGAAAAGTACGTCATCAAAGGCGTGATGGAAGAGTTCGACACGGGTGGGATTAATTTTGGACCTGATGTCAACAAGGCTATTTTCATTACCCTTGATGTGGCCAAAGAATTTAATAATGGTGTTGTTTCTATTCAAGAAATCGATGCAAAGGTAAAGGAAAAAGCTGATGTAGATAAAGTGATTGCCAGGCTCACTAAAGACTTGAAAAAGAACCGAGGTGGAGAAGACAACTTCACCATCATCAAACAAGAAGAGTTACTGGCTGTAACTGATTCTATTTTTACGATTCTGACCTCAGGTGTCGGCTTAATCGCAAGTATTTCAATTGTTGTCGGTGGAATTGGCATCATGAACATCATGCTAGTTAGCGTTACTGAGAGGACTAGTGAGATTGGACTACGCAAGGCAATTGGCGCCCAGCACAGTCAGATATTACAACAATTCCTAATCGAAGCCGTCGTCCTTAGTGTTACTGGTGGAATTATTGGTTTGGGCTTGGCTTGGATTTCTGGTTATATCGTTGGCATCACAACTGATTTATCGCCGTCAATAAGTCTAATTGTGATCATATATACCTTAATAGGATCAGCTGTTATTGGGGTCGCATCAGGAATGTGGCCAGCAATCAAAGCAGCGCGCAAAAACGCGATAGATGCACTCCGACACGAATAAATCTAAGCTGCTACTGCTTCCAGACTCAATTCCCGATCGGAATCATCAGGAGGTTCAATAAATTCTAGTACTTCATGAAGCTGCGGCCAGAAATCATGCTCTTCATCAAAATCTGAAGATGGTTGCGGTACCTCAGGTCTAATATACCAACCGCTTTCAGTCCACATAACTCGGTTACCATTTACACCAAAGGTTATGTGTTCGATACCATATTCTTTATCTGTAGTGTACTCGGGTGTTTGGACCACTACCCCATCAGCTGAACTTATCTCTCCTGTATGGAACATCCCGCCCGATACTTCATTTCGAATGCTAAATTTTAGAATGCTTGCTAAAGCCGTATCTAACAAGGCCTCGGCCTCCCGATCATGAACGGCAAGATATCCCGCATCAACTAATCTCTCTGGTTCAGTTTCTCTCATAAATGCAGCAAGATTTTGTGCTGCCCATACCTCCTCTTCAGCTGTTAGCCCACTTATTCCTTGAGCTTCGACGACTGGTCCTTCATAACCCACATGCCCTTGTTCATCAATTGGTGGTGCGAATGCTAGCGCCATTGTCTTCTCCTTTTTGTATTTATTATTAGTAACAAAAAACCGCGGGGCCGTAATGTAGCTTCCGCGGCAAATGATTGTCGTTTTGGGTAAGTGGTAGGGTCTGTTTTTGTTTTCATGCCCATCATGGCAAGTTTCCTATGTTTATAGACCTCTAACAGCATGGTATACGCTTGTGTTTATACGTTGTCAATATTTTTGCGACTAACCAAGTTCCTTTTTGAGCTGTTCCACCAAATCAACTGGCGTTGGATTGACGCCGTTGAGCATGGCGAGATAGAGACTGACGAAATCTCCAAGCTTTATTGACCACAGCAACTGCTCTAGTTGCGTGGTGCCTTCAGCTTGAACCTCAACTGGTGCTGGCATCATTCCTTCTAGGAGTTTGTTGCTGATCTCGAATCGCTTGGCAATTCTTGTGTTATCGAGACTGGATTGTAGTTCTACGATGCTATATGGTTTGGACGCAGGATGAGAAGACCAACCAATGAATTCATTGTGATTAAACTCTGGCCATTCGTTGAACCAGGCGACATTTTTAGCGTTTTCGTTGACGGTAATTTTCCATCGGTATGCAGCTGCTCTCAGTGTCGGTCCAGCGTACATCACAACAGATGTATTTTGGAGTTTTAAAGCAATTTGTTTAGCCAAATTTGATTCGGTTGGAACGG
>WPCG01013185.1_pt1 | contig 15067 bp, 12 predicted proteins | sample 5403311 | NCBI WGS metagenome assembly WPCG01 (sample SAMN12869467, study PRJNA574797) | sludge metagenome | isolation source: wastewater treatment of Control | place: China:Beijing | collected 2019-05-17 | reverse complement strand
TTACCTTTTTTATAGCTTATAGTTAGCGCTTGTCCGCCTGGTCGTCCTTACGCGTGGTGATCTGGTCTTGCAGCCAGGCTTTGAAGTCATCCCAGCCATAGGGGATCTCTTCCTTTTCGCCGTAGCGTCGGACCGTAACCGTCTTGTCTTCCAGTTCGCGGTCGCCGATTACCAGCTGGCAGGAGATCTTCTGCATTTGGGCGTCGCGGATCTTTTTGCCCAGACTTTCGTCACGATCGTCGACTGCGGCACGTGCGCCGATTTTTTCCAACTCTTCCTGCATCCGATAGCAGGCGGGTCCGTGGGCTTCCTTGTTGACCGGAATCAAAACGACCTGCTGGGGGGCCAGCCAGAGGGGGAAGTTGCCGGCGTAGTGTTCGATGAGAATGCCGATAAAGCGTTCTATGGAGCCGTAGACCACGCGGTGGATGACGATCGGCCGGTGTTTTCCACCATCTGAACCGGTATATTCCGTGTCAAAGCGGATGGGCATCTGGAAATCCAACTGGATGGTGCCGCACTGCCAGGTACGACCCAGGCTGTCCTCGACTTCGAAGTCGATTTTCGGCCCGTAAAAAGCGCCGTCGCCTTCATTTATTTTGTAGCTCAGATCCATAGCGGCCAGGGCTTCCTTGAGGTTTTCCTCTGCCCGGTCCCAGTCTGCGACTTCGCCTAAAAACTCTTCCGGCCGGGTGGAGAGCTCCACATGGTACTTAAAGCCGAACTTGGTGTAGACTTCGTCGATCAGGCGGATAACGCCGGTGATTTCTTCAATCATCTGCTCGGGCAGCATGAAGATATGGGCGTCATCCTGGGTAAAGGCGCGGACGCGCATCAGGCCGTGGAGGGCGCCGGAAAGTTCGTGGCGGTGGACGCGGCCAAGTTCCGCCAGTCTGAGTGGCAGGTCACGATAGGACCGCAGTCTGTTGCTGAAGACCAGCATGGCTCCCGGACAGTTCATCGGCTTGATCGCAAAGTCTTCTTCGTCGATCACGGTCGTGTACATATTGTCCTTGTAGTGGTCCCAGTGGCCTGACTCTTCCCACAGTTTCCGGGAAAGGATGATGGGTGATTCGATTTCATCGTAGCCCTCCCTGTCGTGGAGTTCACGCCAGTATTCGAGCAGAGAGTTTTTCAGGACCATGCCGTTGGGCAGGAAAAAGGGAAAGCCTGGTCCGGCTTCATGGGTCATGAAGAGGCCCATCTCGCGGCCGATCTTGCGGTGGTCGCGCTTCTTTGCTTCTTCCAGGCGGGCCAGATGTTCTTCCAGCTGCTTCTTTTTGGGGAAGGAGGTGCCGTAGATACGGGTCAGCATGGTGTTATGTTCATCGCCGCGCCAATAGGCACCGGCCAGTGAGGTCAGTTTAAAGGCTTTGATCTGGCCGGTCGACTTGATGTGGGGGCCGGCGCAAAGATCGGTAAACTCGCCTTGCTTGTAAAAGGAGATCTCTGCATCTTCCGGCAAATCTTCAATCAGCTCTACCTTGTAGTTTTCGCCTTCTTTTTTGTAAAAATCAATGGATTCATCTCGGGACAGGGTGTATTTTTCGATCGGCAGGTCTTCTTTGACGATCTTTTGCATCTCGGCTTCGATTTTTTCCAGATCGGAATCTGAAATCGGCTTGGCAAACTCGATGTCATAGTAAAAACCGTAGTCGATGGCCGGGCCGATCGCCAGTTTGGCGTCCGGGTAGAGGCGTTTGACCGCCTGGGCCAGCAAGTGGGATGAAGAGTGGTGGAAGGCTTCCTGCCCGTACTCGTCATCAAAGGTTAAAATGGCGATTTCGGAATCTGCCGGCACTTTTGTGCGCAGGTCAACCTCCTGGCCGTTGACTTCACCTGCCAGAGTCGCCCGGGCCAGTCCCGCTCCGATTTTTTCCGCCACATCGTAAACTGAGGCGTTATCCTCGACTTCGAGCCGAGATCCGTCTTTAAGAACAACTTCCATTTTATTACCTTCCAATCTATTCAATACGGGAACAAGATCCTTGGTTCCCGAGAGTATATTTTGCCCGGTGCATCAAATCGTGCCTGGCACCAAACTTGGCATTTTTATTATCAACATATAATAGCAGAATTGTGCGGTTTACTGCTAGATGCCGGGTACAGGAGGTACCGGACCTGCTGCCCACGCGAAAATCAGTGTTTTGTTCGTGCATCAAATCGTGCCTGGCACCAATCTCGTGCATCAAATCGTGCCTGGCACCAAACTTGGGTCTGCGGAAATGACCCTCCTTTCCCCCGGGCTTTCTTTGCTATAATTCTGGCAGAAGACAAATCAAGAGGAGCAGAAGATGCTGGGTAATTTTTTTGGAAAATTCCTGGGAAGTGCCGTTGGCCTGATCATAGGCCTGGCTTTGATTGCTTTTGTCGGATATGTGCTGATCAGGCGGGCTCTGAGAAAATCCAATCTGGCCAATCTCGCGAGTGCCCTTGGTGCAGAGATGAAAAGCGGCCAGCTCCGGATACAAAGAGAAATGCCCAAGTCCTTAAGCGGCCTGGACCGTTTTTACTTGCCTCAGATCGAAAAAGCTTTCGGCGACCTGAATGTTGAAGAGTTCCGCAAGCACGCTGAAGTGCTGTTGCTGACCATGCTCGAGTCCCTGGAGCACCGAGACATCGGCCTGCTTTATGATGCGGGACCGAGCTACAAGGCGCAGCTTGAGCAGGTCATTGAGGATATGAAAAGCTCCGGACAGAGCATTACCGTTGACGATGCAAAGATTCATAAGACGGTTATCAGCAATTTCAAAAACACGGCGTCGGCGGCGGAGATCACCTTTCAAAGCGGCCTGGAGGCCCGCCTCCTCCACCTGGACAAGGACGGGCAAATTCTTCAGGGCAGCCGCGATGAGCTCAGCCAGCTTCGCTATGAGCAAACCCTGATTTATGTGATTGATCCCGAGCTCTATCAGGAGACGACAAAGACGGTCCTGGCCGCCAACTGCCCCAATTGCGGGGCACCTGCCGATCCCCTGGCCGGCTCCTGTGCCTATTGCGGAAGCTTCACCAACGTGATTCCACTCAGACTTTGGGTTTTTTCCGGCTTTAAACAAACTTAAATGCCGGTTCATGTGTCATAATCAGATATATGAAAAAACGATCTCGCGAAAAAAAGACGGCGCAGGGTCAGGGCCGGGCCAGTTGGATCAGACTGGACAACGCATCCAAGATCTTCCCTGCTACAGCTAACTATCATGACACTAAGGTTTTCCGCATCACAGCTGAGCTGAACGAGGCTGTCGATCCTGTGATCCTGCAGGAGGCGGTGGACGCTGTCATGCCGCGTTTTCCCAGCTTCAATACAGTTCTGAGGCGGGGCGTTTTTTGGTATTACTTTGAACAAAGTGATCTCCGCTGCACCGTCCAGCCGGAAACTGAAGAGCTCTACGAGCCCCTCTACATAAGAGGTGAAAAGATGCTGCCCTACCGGGTCCTTTACTATGGCAGCCGCATCAACGTAGAGGTCTTCCATGCCGTCTGCGACGGCGCTGTAGCCGTAGCTTTCCTCCGGGCACTGCTGGGCCAGTACCTGGTCCTCCGCCACCCTGAGGCGATAAACAACGAGGACATCCTCCCCCTCTTCGAGCGGTCTGCTGCCGGTGAAAAACTGGACGACAGTTTCAAGCGCTATTTCAAGCATGGCAAGAAGCTGAATGGCAAGAAACTATTGACAAACAAAAAAACCAAGCGCGTCAGAGCCTGGAATATTAATGGCACCAGGCTAGTCCGGCACCGTGCCGGCCTGATTGAAGGGACCATGCCCTTTAAGGCCATCACAGCTGCTGCCAAAAGCTACCAGGCCACTTTGACCGTTTTTATTGCATCTGTATATGCCAGGGCCCTCTGGGAGGAGCGCAGGGGTGACAAGCAGCGCCCCATAATCCTCTCGATCCCGGTCAATCTGAGATCCATCTTCCGGTCGCGAACCGAGCGTAATTTTTTTAGCGTTATCTATTTAACACTGCCCGAAGCGACTGAAGAGGAAGCTATGGACCTTAACTGGTGGGTCCAGCAAGTTAGTGACGGACTCAAGGATGCTCTGGACCCTGACAAAGTGGCTGCGGTGTCAAGCGGCAAGCTGAAGCTGGAATCCAACCCCGTCCTCCGTATCTTGCCGACAGGACTGAAGGATTTAAGCCTGCGCTCGGCTCATAATATCAGTGACCGCCGTTTTACAACGAGTGTCTCCAATGTGGGACGTTTCGACCTGCCGGAGAAACTCAGGCCTTACCTGCGCTGCGTCTACGTCTCCGTCGTTTCCCGCGGTATCTCCATGGCCGCTCTCAGCAGCGGCGATCTTTTCGCTATCAGCTTTATTTCTGCTTTTAAGGATAATGAACTCCAGTACCGGTTTTTTACTGCCCTGCAGGATGAGGGGGTCCCGGTCGAGATCACCAGTAATATAAATATTATTACGTCCATGGCCGGTGACCAGAACGGCGAGGGCGCGATCGTGCCCCCTGCTGAAGGCGTCAGTCCTGCTGAAGGTACGGTTTGCCCCAACTGCGGCTGCACCATCCGCGGCTACAAGGCCAGATGTCCTCTGGATAATGAGCCCCTGCAATTGTCTGTTGATGCCAGGTCGGACCGGGCCAGAGATGTCTTTCCTGCGACGGAACTTAAGACCAACACCCGCCTGCTGACCAGGCTCTTTGCCTTCATCTCGGTTGCAGCCATGATCATCAGCCTCATGCTTTATTACACCCTGGAGCTGCCGCTCAATCTGCCGATAATGACTCTTTTCGGAATTATTTCAACCTGGTCCAGTGTAGGTGCTGTTGTGCTCAGACGCAGGCATGTCAGTAAAATCATCACCTGGCAGGTCACGATTCTTTCGCTTCTGATGCTGGCCTGGGACTGGATGCTGGGCTGGCAGGGTTGGTCGCTGAATTACTCCATCCCCATTGTTTTACTGGCGGCTCAGGCGACTCTTTACATTCTCGCCGAGGCCCTGCATATGGAAAGCGGCGACTATATTGTCTACCTCTTGCTCTGCGGACTGCTGGGCCTGGTGCCCCTGCTCTTCCTTATCTTCGGCTGGGTCTCGGTCAAGCTGCCTTCCGTCATCTGCGTAGGTGTCAGTTTTCTCATGATTGTGGGAACTTTCATCTTCCAGGGCGGCAACATCAAGCATGAGCTGTCCAAGCGATTACACATCTGAGTTAATCCGGTTTTTTATTTACCGGACTTCTTGCGCTCATTGACGGTGCCATTCATTGACGGTGCCAGGCACCTAAGTTGTTAAGTTATTTGTGACTGCTAATTCCCGACTTCTTGCGCTCGCGTTCGGTCAGGAGTCTTTTACGGAGCCTGATGTTTTGAGGCGTTATCTCAACGAGTTCGTCGTCATTGATGAATTCAAGTGCTTCTTCCAGGGTGAAAAGCCGGTGGGGCGGCAGTTTTATGGCTTCGTCACTGCCCGCGGCACGGATGTTGCTGACCTTTTTGGCCTTGGAAGGATTCACGACCATATCTTCATTGCGGCTGTTGAGTCCGACGATCATTCCCTCGTAGACATGGGTTCCCGGTGCCAGAAAGAGTTCGGCCCGCTCAGCGATATTTGCCAGGGCATAGGCTGTTGTGATGCCTTCCTCCTGGGCGATGACGGCGCCGTTGCTTCGTCCTGAGATCTCGCCTTTATATTTTTCATAAGCGAAAAAGCGACGGACCATGGTGCCTTCGCCGTGGGTCATATTCATGAAGACGGTCCGCAGGCCCAGGAGCCCGCGTGTGGGCACAGTGTAGACCAGCCTGGTGCGGCCGTTCTTTGCATCCATGCTCGCCATCATGCCTTTGCGGATGTTGAGCTCGGAAATTATGGCCCCCGAGTATTCATCAGGTACTTCGATGACGACTTCTTCTACCGGCTCCGACTTTTTCCCCTGGTCGTTTTCTTTAAAAATGACCTCCGGCTTGGAGACGGCCAGTTCGTAGCCTTCCCGCCGCATCTGCTCGATCAAAACCGAAAGATGCAGTTCACCGCGTCCGGAGACTTTGAAGGCGTCCGTGGAGTCAGTCGCCTCAAGGAGGAGGCCGACATTGACTTCGAGCTCCTTTTCCAGGCGGTCTTTGATATGGCGGCTGGTCACGAACTTGCCTTCCCTGCCGGCAAAGGGAGAACTGTTGACCATGAAGTTCATGCTCATGGTCGGTTCTTCAATCTTGATCGAAGACATTTGCACGGGGTGGTCGGGATGGCAGATGGTGTCGCCGATCGTAATGTCCTTGATGCCGGATACAACACAGATGTCTCCGCAGGAGATCTCAGCTGCTTCTACCCGCTTCAAGCCCTGGTAGCTGAAACACTGGTTGATCTTGTCGCTTCGGCTCTTGCCCTCGTGGTCGACGATGACAATGGTCTCTGCGGGGTGGATGGTGCCCCTGTCGATGCGGCCGATCCCCAGGCGTCCTATGTAATCGTCGTAGGCTAGGGAAGAAATCTGGAAACGGAGGGGCTCATCGGAATAGTCGGGATAGCCCTTTACTTGCTCAATGATTGTGTCAAAAAGCGGAAGCAGGCTCAGTCCATCCTGACCGGAAGGCCGTTTGTTGATCTTTTTGCCGGCTGTTTCGATGTTGACGCCTGCGACTTCTGCCGGATCGCGCACGACAATTCCCTGTCTGGCAATACCGTACAAAATCTTAAAATCGAGTTGCTCATCTGTGGCCTCAAGATCCATGAAGAGCTCATAAACCTCGTCGACGACCTCTTCAATCCGGGCATCTTTTTTATCGATTTTGTTAATCAAAAGGATGGGCAGCAGGCCCTCTTCCAGGGACTTTTGCAGGACAAAGCGGGTCTGGGGCATGGGGCCTTCGGACGAGTCGACCAGGAGAATAACCGTGTCGACGGTCTTGATGATCCGCTCTACTTCGGAAGAAAAGTCGGCGTGGCCGGGTGTGTCGACGATGTTGATCTTATAGCCGTCATGGAGGACCGAGCAGTTTTTTGAATAAATAGTAATCCCGCGTTCTTTTTCCAGGTCGTTGGAATCCATGACACGGTCGGCCATCTCTTCGTTTTCCCGAAAAACCCCGCTCTGGGCGAGGAAGGCGTCGACCAGGGTTGATTTGCCTGCGTCTACGTGGGCAATAACTGCAATATTTATTATCTTTTTTCTGTTATTGATGCTCATAAAAATGTTCTCAGCATCTCCTTTTTATCTATGTGCAAATTGGAATTCCAAGAGTACACGAGTGAAGAAGTCGCCCTCAAAAAGAGCCAGGCACTATAATACACCTAAATGGTTGTTGGCGGTGCCATCCTGTTGGCGGTGCCAGGCACCTAAGTTGCTAAGTTACGTGGGCTCCCTGCTCTGCCGGACCAAAACTATCTTACAAGCCTTCCTCGGTCACGAAGGAATAAAAGGCGGCTTCTTCGCTTTCTTCGCGGTCTCTGACCCTGCCGACGGGCTGCAGGTAAACGGTGAATTCATTGTAGCCGTCGACTTTGAGGACCTTGTCACAGTGGCTCTGTGTAAAGGCGCCGATTCCGCAGGTTCCCAGTTTTAGGGCTTCTGCAGCCAGATAGAGGTTTTCGCCGACATGGCCTAAGTCGACCAGGGCAATGCGGTGGGCATGGATTGTATATCGCCATTCGAAGCGGTAAGGCACTGCGGTAAAGTACAAGATGACAGGTGCACGGGCTGCCCATTTTTGTCCCGCAACAGCCAGGAGGCGGTCGTCTTCTGTTTGACTGCTTCTGAGTTCGAGTGCATGGTTGCCGGCAAGATAGTGGTAAATCCCTGGCTCGAGTCCTGTAACGCGGGTCACTTCTACGTAGCATTCAAAGCCGTGCCTGGCACCGCCGCTGGGTGCGGTACGAAGGGTAGCGTATTTTTCGCCGCGCCGGCCTTTTACTCCCTGGGCGCTCCAGAGGAGGAAGGACAGCTCCAGCAAGGACAGGGCTTCTTCTGTGTAAACGCGCCTTGATTTTCTGCTGCGCAAAAGGTCGAAGAGGTTCTCGTTCAGGTCCAGGTCCTCGAAGTTGCGAGGCAGCGGTATTACTTCGCTGTCCGCTTCTGCCTCATGATATAGTTCCGGCTGAGGAAGCTTCTTGTCCTGGTCAGAAAGCAGCGTTTCGCTCCAGACCGGGCACTTCATAAAGTTTCTGCCGATATCGGTTAAAGTTTTGATTTCTTTCTCGTTCATGTATACCTCTTCTTTTGGTGGTGCCATCTTTTGGTGGTGCCAGGCACCGAAGTTGTTAAGTTATTCAACTGCCGGCTGGCCTGTCGGATAAGCAGGCTGTCTTTCGGGCGGGAATACAGTTGTCAGCAGTCCCATTGGTATTTTTTCAGATCGACATGACCATCATCCTTCAGGGTGACCCCCTCGTCATCCAACAGGCGTTGCTGCTCCCACCAGCCGGGCACAAGCCGGCCGGCATGATTCACGACCCTGTGGCAGGGGTAGTCGCCATAATATTGTGACATGCTCAACACTTTTCCAACAAGGCGAGAGTTTTTGTCCCGGCCGATCAGGCGGGCAATCTGCCCGTAAGTGGCCACGTTGCCCTCCGGTATTTCTTCGACCACCGAAAGGATTTCGTAGATTAAGTCTTCGTGTAAAACTCTAGCCATCGGATAGCCCCCTGAGCTCAATATTCTATAACAGCTGCCATTAAAATGCATCAAATCGTGCCTGGCATCAGTTTATGAATCGAATCGTGCCTGAATCAAATCGTGCCTGGCACCAGTTTGGGGGCACCCGAATAACTTAATAAGGTGCCTGGCACCAGTTTATCTGGCACCAGTTTATCCAATTTATTCATTTTTCAAGGTTCATTCACCACTTTCGTGGTGGGAAAGTTGAGTTAATAAGTTAGGTGCCTGGCACCGTTTAATTAACGCGCCTTGTGCGTGATTTGATCAAGAAGAGAATTGAAGAATTTTTGAACGTAGTCGTTTCAGCTTAAGTTTACTGTTTTTAGAACGACATCTCAGCATTATTGTTTGTCACTCAAGCACCCTATGTCGGTACTCGATGGTGCCAAGCACCTGAGATATTAAGTTATGAACAGCTTTCCTGGTCGAAATAAAAAATAACTCCGCTACGATCTGTCTGTAACGGAGTCCTTTTGGAGGTACCACCCGGATTTGAACCGGGGAATAGAGGTTTTGCAGACCTCTGCCTTACCGCTTGGCTATGGTACCGTCTTATTTAAAATGGCCGGCGGCCCATTAGCCTCCGGCCAAGCTGTGGAGCGGGACACGAGATTCGAACTCGCGACTTTCACCTTGGCAAGGTGACACTCTACCACTGAGTTAGTCCCGCACAATTGGGTGTTCGATTTTTCGAACGCTTCGATATATTATCAGACTAGGCGCTTCCGTGTCAACCACCTCTGCCTGTTTCATATATCTTGCATTCAGATTATAGCAGAGTGGAGTCGGAAGTTGAAATATTATTCCCGCTTTAAATTTTTCTTTTTTGCAGCTATTATATGAGCTGGCAATTTGAGATTGCAGTTTTTTTGATGATTGAAATACGGAGTTGATTTTTCTACGGATATTTGGTTAATTGAAAACTGAAGTGCTAGTCAAATATTGAGATTTATCAAAAGCCCATAACGCAAGCAGTTCGGAGTACAAAGGTCTCTTTTTCGTCTTTATTCGGCTGTTGAAACGTGTTAAAATCGAGTTGAGCCGTAGATTGCAAATATATTTAGGCAAACTTAAGCAGGCCAATAGCATATTTGTATTCGGAACTGCTATATGCCTTTTGCCTCTAGGATTTCAGTATACAGCTCGGCAAAGCTAACTAAAAAAGACTTTCGTGGGATCCTTTTTAGTTATTACTTTAGGTGAATATTGTATTCTTCACCTAAAGTAGGTGTGGTAAAGCCCGCAAGAAGTGTTTTGTTCAAGATCACTTCTTCGGGCTTTATTCTTTCCAGTTGCAGAATGTCCATAAGATCATCACCGAAGAGGAAGCTAAATATTTCTTGTGGATTTTTGTCTCCCAGCCCAGGCCTGGCATAAGAGGTAATGTGTGAGTTCATCAGTGAAATATCTTCTTGCTTCAGATGGTCAAAACACTTGTTCTTGGGAATTATCTGCCGGATCATGGAGTGTTCTTGCTCCAGCGCCCCCTTTTGTTGCGGATTGTTCGGGTCGCAGTAAAAGATGTGTGTCCAGACTTCATTGTCCGTACTTTCTATCTTTATCGGATTGCTGAACTCAGAGCCTCTGTCAGTTAACAGCAGAGGGAATAAAAGCTTGAAACGCTTTTCCCCCAGTCTTTGACGCAGCCAGTCAAATCTTTCAATAACGTGAATGGATCGGCGCTGTGGCAGTAGAAATACGAGCAGGAAATTAGCTTGTCTCCAATAAAGTGTCAGCATGGCTTTCCCTGTGCCTCTGGGACCCAGTACCGTATCCATCTGCACTTCCGTGAGAAAAGGATGTTCTTGCAAATAGGACTCGAAATCGGCATAAGTGCGACCTAGATAGCATTGCTTGTCCACTTTGAAGCCTGTGCGTTTCTTCTTGGAAGGTCTTCTGCGTACTTTGAGACGTAGGTCGAGATTCTTTGCATCAAAGAGGCCGCTGTCGAGCAAAGAATAGATGCTTTTTTCGCAACAAGGCATACGGTCAATTTCACTTCGGTAAATGGAGTGGATGGACTGACCCTTTTTAATTCTGTCACTAAAGATATCGTTTAGCTCAGCTATTTCACTCTCTGTAAGTGTTATCCCACTTCTTGACTCAATCTTTCTTTCCTCTGACAGTTTGTGAGCTGCATTGGCACGGTAGTAGTACTTCTTGCGTGTACAGGAATTGCTATCAGGGCAGCTATTACAGACCCAGGGAGCCTTGTCTCGCCGGGTCGGGCAAGGATCATTTAAGAAATTCTCACAGACCTCATTGCAGCGATAACACTTACGACACTGGACACCGGGCATATTACAGGCCTTGCCGCATACATTCTCCATCTCACAGCTTCTTCTGTGCATGCAGTTGTTGGGTATTCTTGCCATTTGGTGAATGTACTGCTTTGTTTGGGGTATGCGATTGCGCTTCAGTTCTCTGGAGATGCTTTGAGGGCTGCGCTTCAGTTCTCGGGCCATAGTAGAGACTGTCAGGCGCCGTGCTAACATCTGCTCGATCGAGCGGCGTTCGGATAGTGTAATTTGGATATAAGTCTTAGGCATATACTCCTCCTTCAAGGCCCTGCTGTATACTTAGTCCAAATTGTTTTTTAATTCTAACGGCCAAGAGTCTGCTTGTAAAACTTACTGCACAATCCCCTAGGGGATTAGACTGGCAGATCTTAGATCAGTAAGATTTACTTTGTAGACGGAACTGCTACTGTTAGTTTGTAAACGAAGTGCTAGTTAAATAGGTGCACTTACTTTTGCAATCAAGTTCTACGGATATTTCGCAAAAATGATTTGACAATCGTAGTTGATGTTGATATCATCATTAGGCGTTTGCAATAAAAGCACCCACATATGGCGGCATAGCTCAGTTGGCCAGAGCATTCGGTTCATACCCGGAGAGTCGTTGGTTCAAGTCCAACTGCCGCTACCATAAGGCCCGTTGGTCAAGCGGTTAAGACACCGCCCTTTCACGGCGGAATCACGAGTTCGATTCTCGTACGGGTCACCAAAATCGGGTGCTTAGCTCAGCGGGAGAGCACTTGCTTCACACGCAAGGGGTCACTGGTTCAAGTCCAGTAGTACCCACCAGCAAGCCTTGAAACCATTGGTTTTCAAGGCTTCTTGTTTTCAGTTGATACTTGTTTGATACTGATAATATTTTTATATTACGTTGGTATTAATTGGGGTCAGGAAGAGGTAGATGACTTAAATGAGCAGGTAAAACCAAACTGCTCCAGTCATAATTTTTGGCTGCATAAACTATTTCACTATATGCATTCTCATCAATTCTTTTTCGGTAGGTAAGGATAATGCGGTTTGGGCGAAAAACTAAGTCGCGAATATCTTGCCTTAATATTGTGTTTGGCACATTGTATTTCTCTTTTGAATCCAAAACAAAGCCCATACATCCCCTAACATTGCCAGCTAACTTTTCTGTGTACAGTTTAACTTTATATGAATCGTGTTTGCCTATCATATTTGCTGATAGATTCTTACACATTAAACTAGGTAACACGTCTAATTTAAGCTCTGTAGTTCCGTCTGACGATAATTCAAAATCATTTATGCTTAATCTCTTGTGGATGCAGCGCTGATAGAAAACAGATGCATTAATGTCCTCGGATGTAACCTTTAGACCGGTTAGATGTAGAAAATTACTCCTCCTGAAAAGTGTTTCATAAGAATCAATCTTGTGGAGCTTGTTCTGAAATACAAATAATAAGTACCGGTTAGCCAAGTTGTTTTCATAAGCTATCGCCGCCTCAAGTACAGCCTTAAGTGCATTTTCTTTTCCGATTGCCATAGATCTCCGTCAAATTGAAAGAGGGACCGTGCCACCGCAGCAACACTTGTCCCTCTTTGTGATTGATTTTATCGTTGTCTGCCAACTCACAGGTCTTTATAGCCTATATCTCTTTCGAGTTTTATCGTTGCCCGCCAACTCGTGAGTCTTTACATCTCACATCAATTTCAGATTTTAGGTGTCAATCGCACCAGTAGGATGTCGCCTACTATCTCTACTTAGAACTTTAACATTTTCGGGTGTTCAATGTCAATGTGTGTGAGTCCTATGAGCATAACTCCTGTGTGTTTTAGTGTTTAGTAAAATCACTGTATCATATTAAATAATTCTAACAATATGGGAGATACCAGGGTTTTTCTTCGGAGAAAAAATATTTTGTCACTCTCGTTGTTTTCAGAGAGGAAGAGCGGCATTTTTTAAAACATTTCAACCCATTTAAGCTTATGCTAAGTTCTCCTGCCCTCCCTTTAATTAATAATAAGAAATTTATTTTTCTATGAACTCTTCTATACGCTGTCGGGCAAAATCATCTACATCCATGTGCTTATTTAGTTATATCCTTTCATTTTTTTATTTGTATGATACCTCAGGGAATAGGTTATTAAATCTTTTCAACGCACTCTGGACATCAGCTGATAGCTCAGACATCGTATTTTCCAGCGTATCCCTGGCACAATAAATCAATGCTTTCAACTGGTCTTTGTCAGCTGTCTTCAGGTCGAAACAAAGCAAGTTGAGCACCGGATCCAGCGAACTCAGATTGTGTTCCAGTACGCCCAAATCCCATGCAAGATAGTCAATCTGCTTGCTGCTAAACTCAATAATCTGTTGTCTTGTTTCTGCTTCTTCTTTCACAATATTATGATTATGCAAGTTGCTTTTAGTTGTTGAAAAGTTATGATTGCTATCTGGCTTCCCATTGGTTTTTGTATAGTTATTCATTCTTGTTCTCCTTAAATATGATTTTAATTCTTTTGTCTTTCTTTTATAGCCGACACTTGTATCTGCTAGGGTACAAAGTCTTATCTTTTACACCTGTAGCCAATCATAAACCCAGCTCTAAGTGCCATACTTATTGAATCCCAAGGATTTAACCCTGTCTCTTCTTCGATTTCATATAAGTCTGATAAATAGAATTGCCCTCGCTTAGATTTTCCAAATTTTTTATCATACTGTTCAGCAGCATTCTTGATTCTTCTTCTCATTTTGTTCTCCTTAAATTTAATCTTGGATTTTCTGTTTAGTAATTTTCCAGAATTTCCTTTTGAGCTTTGATTGTTTCCGTTCATCTGCATCTGTAAACATCACGAAACCGGTTCTCAATGCTTGATACAGTGAATTGACAGCAGTTCCGATTTTTTTCACTGTCCTTCCTTTCTACAGTGTTTGTGGTGCCAGGCAACTAATTTTATTAAGTTTTAGTCTAGCTGCAGTGATTTGGACTCCTTTCTTTTTTTCAAAACTATAGCAGGAAAGCAGAAAGTTCCGTATGGCCTGCTTTTTAACATTGATTACCAAACTTCAGGAACACTCGTGGCATAATACGTAGTGGGTCTTGCGATGACCACAAATCATCATTGGAAGGGGAGTTTACTCTCAGATGGATATCAAAGGAATACTAGCCATTACAGACCACACTTTATTACGACCGACCAGCAGCTGGGAAGAGATCAAAGAGCTTTTGGATGACGCCATGAATTTTGGCTGCGCGTCTGCCTGTATCCCCGCTTCTTACGTTGAGGAGGCGGTTTATTACGTTGATAAGGCACTGCCCATCTGCACTGTGGTCGGTTTTCCTTATGGTTACGACACAGCAGAAACTAAGGTTTTCGCGGCTGAAAATGCTCTGGAAAACGGGGCGTCGGAAATTGATATGGTCATTAACCTTGGCTGGGTCAAGGACGGACTCTTTGATTGTGTTGAGGAAGAGATTTCCATGGTCAGGGAAGCTGTGTCCGATGGAGTGCTGAAAGTAATTATTGAGAGCAGCGAGCTGACTGAAGAAGAGATCATTCGTCTCTGCCAGGTAGTCACTGACAGCGGGGCGGACTATATTAAAACTTCGACCGGTTTCGCTTCCGGTGGTGCCAGTTTTGATGTTATTGCGCTGATGAAAAAACACGTGGGCGAGGGTGTCGGTATCAAGGCTTCCGGTGGTATTTCCAGCTTTGCTGATGCTGAAAAATACATTGAGCTGGGCGCGACCCGCCTGGGCACCAGCCGTCTGGTTAAGCGTGCCATAGCCGGTGATTTTTCCTAAGTTGAGCAGCTTGCTCGCAGGGATGCGAGCCGGAGAGCAGCAGCTCTTTGGTTTTTATGATATAGAAGTTCAGATTTGGATCTGAAGAAAGGACTGGAGATACTATGGACATTAAGGGAAAGATTGAAGAAATTGTTAAAAAGATTAAGGGTGATGACAAGTTCGGCGCAAAATTCAAGGAAGACCCGGTGAAGGCTGTTGAAGGCGTACTGGGAGTGGACCTGCCTGAAGATCAGATCGAATCCGTTGTCGCCGGTGTGAAAGCTAAACTGAAGCTGGATGGCGGCGACGATAAGGACGGCGGCCTTCTGGATAAAGCCAAAGGACTCTTCGGCAAGTAGAGCTTTCAGCTACTGTTATTAGTTTAATTTTGTTTGGGATAGAAGCCGGAGAGCAG
>WPCG01120768.1_pt1 | contig 15071 bp, 14 predicted proteins | sample 5403311 | NCBI WGS metagenome assembly WPCG01 (sample SAMN12869467, study PRJNA574797) | sludge metagenome | isolation source: wastewater treatment of Control | place: China:Beijing | collected 2019-05-17 | reverse complement strand
GCCTTCTTTATACTGGAGCCGTCCATTCTGGCCCTGGTCCGATCGATGACACCTATTATTCCGCACATGTTTATCACTAGTACTATGTTTTGAGGTTCCTCATATCAACTTCACGCCAGGCCAAACCATGCAACGGCCGGTGGAAGGATAGGAACCTGTCTGCACAACTATCAATACAAAGCAAGGCAGCAAGTAAAACAAATGCTGCCTTTGATACATTCAAATTAACTGGATAAGGGAACTAACCCTTACCCTGTTTACAATATACTCAGGTAGTTCTCGATCTCCCATGGGTGGACAATTGTCTTGTAATCGTCCCACTCGGCATTCTTTGCCTTGAGGAAGCTGTTGAAGGTGTGTTCTCCAAGAACGTTCTTCATGAACTCGCTTTCCTTCATGAGATTAAGTGCTTCCTTAAGATCTCCCGGCAGAGATTCTATGCCTCTACTTACCTTTTCTTCTTCACTGAGCTTGAAGATGTTAACATTGGTTGCCTCGGGTGGCTCTATCTGGTTCTTTACACCGTCAAGACCTGAGTGCAACATTGATGCAAAGGCCAGGTACGGGTTACATGCCGGGTCCGGGCATCTGAGCTCTACTCTTGTACCTGCACCTCTTGTCGCAGGTATACGGATCAGTGCGCTTCTGTTGGATGCGGACCATGCTGCATAGATGGGTGCTTCATATCCCGGTACAAGCCTCTTGTATGAGTTGACCGTGGAGTTGGTGACAGCTGCAAATTCCCTTATATGCTTAAGCAGGCCGCCGATGTAATACCTGGCGGTTTGTGAGAGACCATCGCTTGTTGCCGGGTCATAGAATGCGTTCTTACCATCCCTCACAAGAGACTGGTTTGAGTGCATGCCTGATCCGTTCACACCATACAGGGGCTTTGGCATAAAGGATGCATAGTAGCCATGATGGTAGGCGACAGACTTAACGACGTACTTGAAAGTGACAACACTGTCAGCCGTGGAAAGCACATCTCCGAACCTGAAGTTGATCTCATGCTGTGATGGCGCTACTTCATGATGGGATGCTTCGATCCTGAAGCCCATGTCCACGAGTGCAAAGTCTATAGCTCTCCTGACATCCTGTGCAAGGTCAAGGGGTGCGAAGTCGAAGTATCCTCCGTTATCTGTGAGCTGGGTAGTTGGCTTACCATCAGCATCCAGCTTGAACAGGAAGAACTCAAGCTCAGGACCTACGTTCATTGTGTAACCCATTTTGTCGGCTTCTGCGATAGCTCTCTTGAGGATGTACCTTGGGTCTCCTTCGAAAGCCTTGCCATTAGGTCTCTTGACATCACCGATTATACGTGCAACTGCTCCTTCCTTTGGTCTCCATGGAAGGATCCTGAATGTAGAGGGATCTGGCATGAGCACCATGTCGGACTCTTCGATCCTTGTGAAACCTTCAATGGACGAACCATCGAACATCACACCGTTCTTGAAGACATCCTCAAGGTCTGTTGCAGGGATAGCCCAGCTCTTGACCATACCAAGTATATCAGTGAACTGGGTCCTTATGAACTTCACATCACGCTCTTCTACGATCTTCAACACGTCTTCAACGGTTGCGGGCTTTGATACTGACTTTGAGTTTACCATACAACTACTCCTCAATTCTAGGGGGGTAAGTATCCCATTACCTACTTGCTAATATATATAACTTTCTATTCTGATTGATCAGAGACAGTTTTCCCAGATTTCCCCGAGAAAGTATGAGAAACATTCACTGATAAAGATTAGTTCCAAAAACACAAAATACAATCAGAACCAGACGAAATCCAGTGAGAAAGCTAAAGGTGTCCGCCGGAATAAGAGATATATCGATAAGTAGGCAAATCTTTAAAGTAGATACATACCGGAGCCGCTTTTCAATATTTGCCGTGACATGAAACAGACAACTCTCAATGAAATGTGATTTATAGTACAAGATACGGAATATGATATAGGATGCCAGAAAATATTACCACGGATGCAGAGATTCTTGAAAGAATGAAAGCAGCCTGCAAGGACACGCTCAAATGCATGCAGTGTGGCGTATGTAGCGGAAGCTGTCCATCAGGCAGGCACACGGCACTGAACATACGTAGAATTGTGAGAAAGGCTACCAGGACTACAGATGTTCTGAAGGACGAACAGTTGTGGATGTGCACCACATGTTACAACTGTCAGGAGCGCTGCCCCAGAGACATTGATATTGTAGACGTGGTGTTCAAATTGAGGGCCATCGCAGTACACGAGGGCATCATGCTTCAGGAACATGCCAAGGTGAGCGAGTTATTGCTGGAATACGGTCACGCCGTGCCAATAGATGATGATCGCAGGAAACAGAGAGTGGAACTCGGGCTTGACGAGTTGCCGCAAACTGTGCATAGCCATCCGGAGGATCTTGATGAGGTCAAAACCCTGCTTGAATCATGCGGATTTAACAGGATCCGGGATAACAGGAACAAGAGCGTTTTAGGACAGGAGACAGGATGAAAGGATTATCGCTATTCCTTGGTTGCGTAATACCAAACAGATATCCTGGCATAGAGATGGCAACCAAACTGTGCCTTGCAAAGATGGATATCGACTGTGTAGAACTCAAGGGAGCTTCCTGCTGTCCTGCACCCGGGCTATTCAGGTCCTTTGACAAGGCATCCTGGCTGACCCTTGCAGCCCGCAACATAGTGCTGTCTGAAGAGATGGACAGAGATATACTGACCATATGTAACGGATGTTTCAGCACACTGGCGGACGCAAACCGTATCCTGAAGAATGACACCGCCCTCCGCGAACAGACCAACGGGCATCTGGCAAAGACCGGAAGGGAATTCAAAGGGAACATCGATATCAGGCATATTATAGAATACTTATACACAGAGATGGGACCGGAGAAAATCAGGAACCATGTTGAAAGGCCCCTGAACATCCGAGGGGCCATACACTATGGATGCCACCTTCTCAAGCCTTCCAGGGAAAGAGGGCTGGGTAGTTTTGAGCGCCCTGAGTTCTTTGATGAGCTCGTTGAATGTCTTGGTGCCACAAATGTGGACTACCCTGACAAGAACGAATGCTGCGGTGCAGGCGGTGGTGTCCGCTCTGCACTGAAGGAAGATTCCCTGAAACTTGCGCAGCACAAACTCTCAAGGATTAAAGATGCGGGCATCGATTGCATAGTCAATGCGTGCCCTTTCTGCCACATGCAGTTTGACACCGGACAGGAAGAGATCCGCCAGATCACAGGTATCGAATACAACATACCCATATTGCATTATACCCAGTTGCTGGGGCTGGCCCTTGGTTTCTCTCCCCGGACGCTGGGCATAAACCTTAATGTTATAACGGATAATCAATTCATTGAAAAGATAGAAAATGGACAGTAAAAGAGGCAGCCTCACCAACAACTTTAAAATGCAAGATGATATTACACAATATCGCACAGTGAGCGTGTGGCCTAGTCAGGATATGGCGGCAGCCTCCTAAGCTGCAAGCCGAGGGTTCAAATCCCTTCACGCTCGCCATCTTCTCTTTTTAGAACAATCACAACGGAGATTGACAATTGATAATAAGGAAAGCAAATATTCAGGACGTTAACGCGATAAAGGATATTATAGAGCCTTACGCAAAAAAGGAGATCATGCTTCCCCGGCCCTTAAGCGAACTATACGAGTCCATCCGCAATTTCTACGTGTGTGAGGAGGACGGAGAGATCATCGGCTGCTGCGCCATGCAGGTCAGCTGGCAGGACATGGCCGAAGTGCTCTCACTGGCAGTTAAGCCGGACTATACAAGGCAAGGTATAGGATCGATACTCCTGGATGCATGCCTGAACGATGCAAGGGAACTTAGAGTCAATACTGTTTTTACACTGACATACGCCGTCCCATTCTTTGAGAAAAAAGGGTTCAATGTAGTGGATAAACAAACACTGCCCCACAAGATATGGAGCGGCTGCATAAAATGTCCCAAGTTCCCCAACTGCGATGAAGTTGCCATGGTAAGGAAACTGTGACCATCCCGGCCTCAACTGAATCTCTTTTCAAGATATAGAGTCCCATTCTCCTCTTTAACTACTTTGAAGCCATGCCGTAGGTAAATACCTATCGCCACATGCAGAGATATGTCGGTTTTCAGTACAGCCCTTGTATAATTGGCTTCTGCATAGGACAATACTGTCCCGAACAATGCGCCACCTATCCCCCGGCCTCTCATGTCCCTGCGAACATATATCCTCCGGATCTCACAGGTATCAGGTCCTGTTCTTCTCGCAGCCGCCGTACCTCCCAGCACCCCATTTTCCAGTGCAATGAAAAAAGCACCGTCCTTTCTCAGGTAACTGGCTTCGATGTCTTCAAGGTCGGAATCCTTCAGCGGATCGTAAGTAAATCCCTCCTCCTCCAGCACCCCAAGCACCAGTGACCTTACACTACCGGAATACTCATTTGAGAAAGGCAGTATCATGATTAGAGATATTCCCCCGGGTCCTTCAGAAAATCGATTACAAGAGTGCAGAATGCCTTTGTACCGATAAGAAGGACATCCTCATCAATATCGAAACTGCTGGAATGATTGATCTCCAGAATCTTCTTCTCAGGGTTCCTCGTACCAAGTATTGCGAATATACCCGGCACCCTCTGCAAGTAGAATGCAAAATCCTCGGCACCAAATATCCTTCCAGCATCCTCATTGACGTCAAAATGATTATTCCTGAGTACCCTTACAGCAGCCCGTGCAAACTTTGCATCGTTCATGAGCACCGGATAACCTGCCTCCACATCAATATCATAGCGGGGAAGACCGACAAGGTCCTTTATCGAGTGTTTAGACATCAGCCTGTCAAGAATGTTCCTCATGATACGTTCTATCTGCAGGGAATCGTTGTTATCGAATGTCCTGAAGCTTCCGTCCATCTCAAGCTCATCCGGAGTCCTGTTGAACTGACTGCCAGAACTAAGAGCCCCGATACCAAAAACATAATTCTCAGGATCTACGTGTCCGGGCAATTCGGAATAAAGTGTCGTGATAAATTCTGCCGCTATCCGCACAGGATCGACACAGGAAGCAGGAGTTGAATGATGACCCCCTTTCCCGAAAATACGTATCCTGAACCGATTGGAACTTGCCATACAGGGACCCGCCCTGATGTTGAACACACCCATATCAACATCCCCGAAGATATGCAACACTATGACCGCGTTCACACCTTCAAGACCACCCTGCTCTATCACCCGCTGAGCACCTCCGGGAGGGACCTCTTCGGCAGGCTGGAAGATGAGACGAACAGTGCCACTAAAACTGTCCTGACGTTCTTTTAAAAGCCGGGCTGTGCCAAGAAGGATGGCCATGTGACCGTCATGCCCGCAAGCATGCATTACTCCTTTGTTTCCGGAGATGTAATCCTTATTGGAATCTGTCAGCTTCTCTGTAACAGCAAGAGCATCCATGTCCGATCGGATAGCTATACAAGGACCCTGGCTTCTGCCATGGATATTGGCCATAACACCGGTGTGCGCTATTTTTTCACAGTTTATTCCAAGTTCTCCAAGGACAGACATAATTCTCTCCTGGGTCCGGTATTCCGCATAACTCAGTTCCGGTCCCCGGTGGAATTCACGCCTCAGATTTTTTATCCATTCATCAAGGGAGCTCAAAGGATTCACCCGAAGTCAATCATACAATATTACTTGCAACAATGATAGCGTAAAAGATAGAACCCGATGTATTTAACTCATATGAGTGATTCCTGAGATTGTTGCAAGCCCCATATACAAAAATGCAGCCCATTCACGAAAACACATCCGGATGATGCAAATGATCAAAACAAGGATAAGGGATTTCCTGATAACAAAAGAGGATTGGATATTCGCTGTTTCCGACTATTTCCACCCTCATGGCATCAGGTCCACTTTAAGATATGTGCCTGATGAGAACGGAGAAAGAGAACTCAACGGCATCCGATATAAAAAATATGATTTTGATGTCTCCTTTGACTTCATGAGGCAAAACAGGCCGCAATGGGTCGAGGATGTTCACGTTGTCCCTGAGAGCGAGGTAAAACAGGTGCTCAGGCCTAATGAGGCGATAGATGCACTGGCCAGGCTGGACAGGAGGATAGCGGTTATTGTTAAGACCCTTGAGGATGCCGGCGTACCCAGAGATAAGATGGGAGTCACCGGCTCATTTCTGCCGGGACTCCAGAATGAAGGGTCAGATATCGATTTTGTAGTATACGGCAAAGACTGGTTCACTGCCAGGGACGCTATCAAGAATGCAAAACTTGCAGAGGGCCCGATAGAGGATATTGACCAGGATATGTGGAGGAAGATATACAACAAGCGAATTCCCGAGATAAGCTTTGATGAGTTTGTCCTTCATGAAAAGAGAAAAGGTAACAGAGGAGTGGTTGAAGGAACCTACTTTGATTTACTGTTCGTGCGCGACTGGGAGCAGATCACGGTGCCTGCCAACAGGGGAAAGGACATCAGGACAATGAAGATAGAAGCAAAGGTCACCAATGTGGATCTTGCGTTTGACAGTCCTTCCGTATACGAGGTGGAACATGAGGAAATCGACCACGTACTTTCCTATACGCACACATACGCAGGGCAGGCTGTTGCCGGGGAGATTATTGAAGCCAGCGGCATGGTTGAGGAAGCAGGCAGCCTCAGGAGACTTGTGGTGGGCACCTCAAGGGAGCCAAAGGGAGAGTGGATACGTTCCCTTACACTGCTGAAAGCAGAAGGAATGATCTGAAAATAAAAAAGGACAGGACCAAATATTAAAGAATAAAAGGAAAAGTGCGGCCTTATCCGCCGCCAGTAACCTGCCCGATATCAACTGTCTGTGAGCCCCTTTGGGAATAGCTCTGTGCATACTTTTCTGCATCCATTCCCTTTTCAGTCTCTTTTTTCTCCTTCAATTCGTCTGGATCGATTATCAAAAGGACATCGACTATATAATAAAGACCAGTTGTGTCGATCTGCGCCCAGATACCTTCGTTATCCTTTTTGATATCCAGCACCCTTCCTGTGGTGCCAGTATTCAGGTACCTTACGGCAGCTCCGACCATGAGGGGATTTCCGTTAATGTCCAGAGCTTCTAAATGTCCATTTTCAACCACGCAATTGACTCCCTGTAAGTTATGTTTATGCGAAGTATGCAACTGACAGCATTAATGAGTGACGATGTCTGCAATATACTCCTGTGAGATTTCCTTGCGCAGTTCCCCAAGAGTTGCAAGCCTTTCAGCAAAAGCATTGTGTCTGTGGATGCTTTCCTCGTTGATCTGCTTGATTGTCACAATGGCTTCATCAGGCAGGAGAGGGAAGTCCTTAACTACATTCTTGGCCATCGTGCGCACACAGTCCTCGACAAACTTGGGATTATTGTGTGCTTTCTGGACAACCATAGCTTCATCCGAACGCTTGAGAAGTTCGAAAACACTGGAACTCATGGATCTTTCGATTATCTCGATGATTGTGTCCAGTGAAACGAACTTGCTTCCCTCAACCTCTATGGAAATGATACCCCTGCCACGCTGATTGTGAGTTGCCATAGGCACCCTGTGAAGGAATTCTGCAATCTTGATATCCTCTATCCCGAGAGACTCCAGCTCCTTGCGCGCGTTGTCTCTCATAATCTCCTGTGCGCACGGACAGGCAGTCATTCCGACAACTTCTGCACCGATGAGTTTCTTGACCACCATGTTCTCCACATCATCGCGCATGGCTATAGCTTCTGCGAAGATATCCACGACTTCCTGGCATTCCATCTTTGTAGAGGGCGATTCCCTTTTCACCACATACTCGCTCTTGAGGATGACCTCTGCCCGAGTGGCATATTCGTGGCGGTTCAAAAGACTTTGCGCAACGTCGCTGCATAGCTGCTCGATCTCATATACAGGCATGTTGACAGCTTTCTCAAGCACTTCATCCACCGCTTCAAAGTTGCGCGAGAGGTTGGCACCTTTCAGGTGAGAAGGAAGGTCCACGAAAATGTCAAACGTAGCTATCAGAATGATAGGACGCCTCTCTTTTCTCTTGACCTCCACAAGTTTCTTCACATTAGTGACACCTACACGGGTCAGATTAATCGCTATCTGAGGCCTGTTTGCCTGTATGTCAGGTAGTATAACAATAGGAACTTCCATGATATTACCTCTAATTAGAATAGGAATTGAACTATGTTCAGTAATATTGCAGATACCCTCTTGAAATGGATTCATCACATGTAAATGTTGTGTTAAAAGCATCCCGAGATTTAATTTCTTTCACAAATATAAGAGCAGGTTTTCTAAAAATATTGTTCATTTTTTAATATCTTCCTCTGGCTACCGAATAATAAATTGATATTGAAAACAAGTAAACTTGTTTTGATACAGGATACTGCTAGAGCAAAAATATCAGATTCTAAAAAAATACCGAAATGACCTCTATTCCAGTATTTTCCATTACCTGAAATTTGCTTTACTGGATAAAACACAAACAAAGGACGACATTAAAAGAAAAATATATATACCCCATGCACTAAATATGGTTAGCAGTGGTAATCGTTAATTGATTACGAGGTGACAATATGTCTGAAACAAGAAACTTTGTGTTAAGAGACAAGAAGGGAAATGAACATGGTGTGTTCACTGGGAAACAGCCACGTCAGGCTGCACTGAAGGTAGCTAACCGCGGAAAGGGAACAAAAACAAAGCCAGAGGAAATCAGGCTTCGCGAACGTGGGACAAAGAAGATCCACGTATTCAAAGGATGGAGAGAAATGGTCGCGGCACCCAAGAACAAGCCAGAATGGATGCCAGACAAGATCAACAAGCCATTCGTGAAGAAAGTCGGCATTGACAAACTAGAAAAGATCTAAGTGCAAGCCCATTTATCATGGGTTTCTTTTTTCTATTGCGCAGTATGTTTCTGCTAAATAAGTTTTAAATCGTTTAAGCATCTTTTATACCATTTACGGATACCGGATCGTAAATGATTCCAATCCTGCGGCATGCATGTAATACACAGGTAATAATATGACACTTAAACGAGAGAACGTGCTGATAGAGGCGCTACCTTACATAAGGGATTTCTACGATTCAGTGATGATAATCAAGGTTGGTGGCCATGCCATGGTCAACTCACAGATAATGAGTGATATCGTCCAGGATATCGTATTGCTCAGGTTCGTTGGCATTCACCCCATCATAGTCCACGGCGGAGGACCGGAGATTACCGAAAAGATGAAGCGCATGGGGAAGAAATCCGAATTTGTAGGCGGGTTGCGCATTACTGACGACGAGACACTGGAAATAGCAAGAATGGTGCTCGTAGGCAACATCAACACAGAGATCGTATCTCTTATCGGCAGGCACGGTGGCAAGGGGATAGGCCTTTCCGGAAAGGATGGTAAGCTGATAATTGCCAAGAAGAAGCCATTCCAGAAAGTGATGATCGAGAATGTCGAGCACGAGGTAGACCTTGGATGGGTAGGGGATACAGAGATCATCAATACGGAAATTCTGAACATAGTCACCCGGGAAGGTTACATCCCCGTTATATCCCCTATTGCCATGGATGTGAACGGCAAGGCCCTGAACCTGAACGCCGATACTATTGCAGGAGATATTGCCGCAGCCTTGAGCGCAAAGAAACTCATCCTGATGACAGACGTGCCCGGAGTGCTGATGGAGCCAAGCGACAGGTCATCACGTATATCCAGGGTGACCCTTGAAGATGTCGAGCACCTTATCCGGACAGGTGTTATCTCAGGCGGCATGATACCGAAGATGAGGGGCGCCGCAACTGCAGTAGAGAGCGGGGTCGAGAACGTCCACATCATTGACGGAAGTATATCCCACTCCGTATTGCTTGAACTGTTCACGGATTCAGGGATAGGTACAATGGTCTGTAAAGACTGAGACGGGCCTGACCCGTCACGTCTTATTCTCTCCGGCTTCAGTCAGTTATAGGCGCACCGAAGGTATGGTCATCCAGCTCCAGCACGGATTCCCACAGACTCTTGCATCCACAGTCCAGTGCATTCAGGCAGGCTATGTCCTGTGTCACCGAGAAAAGCCTTATTGAATCGGCCACATCGTGGCTGCATTCCTTACAATTGTGCGGACCCCTTTTGGAACCTGCACCTACAGGGTCTGAAGTGATGACCTTATCGGGGAACTCTTCTTTGGCCTTCTTCAACACTTCAACGATGCTCCACAGCCACGGAGGACGGTATTGGCCCTTCTGCCACAGGTTTTCAACGAATGTGCCGTTCTGTATATTGCACAGGTTGATCGAGAAGGTATCAGCGTATGCAGCAGCGTCCCTTATGGTGTTTACCATGTCATCCATGGCTTCTTTCTCGGAAAGGAAAGGAGGCTTGAGCATAAGGTATGCTTTTACTGTGGCACCGCTGTTCCTGGCAATGGTCGCAGCCCGCTTGAAATCATCAAATGTGAAACCCTTGTTGATGGAATCCTTGCGCACTATGTCGGAGCTTGTTTCAAGACCGACGGCGATCTCAAAAGGCTTGCCTTCCATTGAGTTGAGGCAATCGATCATCGCATCCTCTTTGACGAATTCAGGTCTGGTCTCCACGAGCACTTTTATGACCCTTGCATCACTTTTTAATGCTTCCAGTATCCTGTGCCTCACTTCCAGCGGTATCTCCCGCGTATCCAGGAAACTGCCGGAGGTAAATATCTTTACCATGAACTCGCTAAAACCGGATGCCTTCCTCATCGCTTTTCCAAGCTGGGAGAACAGGTCTTCGTCAGAGGGAGAGACTTGCGCACTATCGTACACATAGCCGCACATAGTGCAGCCGCCTGCCTTACCCCACCAGCAGCCGGTGGTACTGAAGATTATGGTAAGAGTATCTACTTTCCTCCCGTCGACCAGGTCAGCTCCGGTCCACATTGCGCACGGCTCATCCGGGCGTGAGGATTTGGCCTTCTGTCTGTTCCGGATGTCAAGAACTACTTTATTTAGTGTCATCATTCGAACTCTATTGTAGCCGGTGGTTTTGGAGTGAGATCGTAAACAACCCTGGAAACAGTAGGCAAAGATGCCGATATCCGGGATTCTATCCTGTTAAGGACTTCCCAGGGCAGCTCCATGGCTTCTGCGGTCATGCCGTCCCTTGAGCCGACAGCCCTTACTGCAACTATCCAGCCGTGGACCCTTACGTCACCCTTGACGCCGGTTCCCTTGCCGATAATGGCTGCGAAGGTCTGCCACGGATGGAACTTTTCTACCAGTTCATCCTCTACGATGGCGTTTGCTTCCCTAACGATACTCACAAGTTCTTCGGTAACCTCACCCACTATCCTGACAGACAGTCCCGGTCCCGGGAAGGGCATCCTCTCGGAGATCTCATGCGGCAGCTCAAGAGCCCGCGCAAGTTCACGAACCTCATCTTTGTATAGGTCCTCTACAGGCTCGACTATAGACTTAAAATCCATTACAGAAGGAAGGCCACCTACATTGTGGTGGGACTTGATGCCTCCCTCTGACTCTATCCTGTCCGGGTAGATGGTACCCTGGATCAGATAATCGGCCTTGAGCTCTTTTGCTTCCTTTTCAAAGACGCGGATGAATGTTTCTCCCACTGCCTTTCGCTTCTCCTCAGGGTCCGTGATACCTTTAAGGGCTCCAAGGAAGCGGTCTTTCGCATCAATTACCACCAGGTTCATGTCGCAGAATATTTCCTTTATCCGCTCGGTCTCGCCTTTTCTCATGAGGCCTGTGTCGATGTATATAGGAGTCAGCCTGTCGCCGATGGCGCGGTGGGCCAGGACAGCACATACAGAACTGTCAACGCCACCCGAAAGAGCGATTATCGCCCTGCCGCCTGTGACCTGCTGCTGTATCTTCTCAATTGCCTTAGGAATGAACTTATCTGCTTTTACCATAAATGTGAACTCCGAAAATAGGATTTTTGTTTCTGAGATTTTACTCTTGAGATATAAGTTTGTGCTTATTAATGCTCGCCTTTTTTAAAGCCCCTATAAGAGAGCCGCTATAATTAAGAGTTACTGCGCATCTATTACTTACACCCCGCTTACAAGGGAATTATATATACCGGGAACATAGGTCGAACAAAATAACTGCGGTCGTATAATGTATCAAACTCTCCAGAAGTACTTCGGATATTCTGAGTTCCGCCCTCTTCAGAAAGACATAATCCAGGATGTGCTTGATGGAAAGGATACTTTCGTGCTTATGCCCACGGGAGGCGGGAAGTCCCTGTGCTATCAATTGCCTGCATTGCTGATGGACGGGCTGACGGTTGTGATCTCTCCCCTTATATCCCTTATGAAAGACCAGGTTGACAGCCTCAGGGCCAACGGCGTCAATGCGGCATTCCTGAACAGCACCCAGAATTATACCGAGTCCAGGAAGATTTGCGACGACATTGCCACAAACGACATCAAAATATTATATATGGCGCCGGAGAGACTTACAATGTCCGGCACATTATCGATGATCACAAAGGCAAAGGTCAGCCTTTTCGCCATTGATGAGAGTCATTGCATATCTGAGTGGGGCCATGATTTCAGGCCCGAGTACCGCAAGCTCAGCATGCTCAAAAAGAAGTTCCCTAAAGTGCCGATTATTGCCCTGACAGCTACCGCAACACCTAAGGTGAGGGAAGATACCCTCAACCAGCTGGGACTTACAAATCCCAAAACCTACATTGCAAGTTTCAACCGCAGCAATCTTCTTTATGAGATCAGGCCAAAAAAGGAAACCTATGACCAGATATTGCAGTATCTGAGAAGGAATAAAGGAAAGGGCGGAATAATTTACTGTCAGAGCCGCAAGAACGTAGACACAGTCACCGCAAAGCTCAGAAAAGCTGGTTTCAATGCACTTCCTTACCATGCAGGCTTGAGCGATACTCAGAGAGGGAGAAACCAGGAAGCTTTCATTAAGGACAAAGCAGACATCATTGTCGCAACCATCGCTTTTGGAATGGGTATCGATAAACCTAACGTGCGCTTTGTTATCCATTATGACCTTCCGAAGAACCTGGAAGGTTATTACCAGGAAACCGGGAGAGGTGGCAGGGATGGGCTTGAATGTGAATGCATCCTCTTCTTCAGCCACGGCGACAGGTACCGTATAGAGTATTTTGTCAAGCAGAAAGGCAGGAAGGAAGAGCGGGATATAGCCCTGAAACAGCTTCAGGATATGGTGAATTACTGTGTGAGCACAACATGCCGCAGAAAAGCTCTTCTCAGATACTTCGGGGAAGAATTGGAAGAAGACAACTGCGGCGGGTGTGATGCCTGTCTCAGGCCTAAGGAGACGGTGGATGGGACAGAAGAAGCAAAGCTGCTCATCAGCTGTGTAGATGAGCTTGGCGAGCGCTATGGCATGAATCACGTTATAGACGTCCTGTGCGGCGCCAATATAAAAAAGATCAAGGAAAAGAAACACGACAAGCTGAAGACTTACAATTCAGGCTACCGCTACACCCGGCCCAGCTGGCAGGATATGGCACGCGAAATGGTGCAGCAGGGAGTGGTCGCGGTAGAGGGCAGCAGGTATCCCCTTCTCAAACTCAACAAGGCGAGCAGGGAAGTTATGCAGGGCTCACGTAAGGTAGCCTTTACAAGAATTGCGCCGTTGGAATTCCCTGACACAAAGACCTGTGAGGATGATGAGCCTTATGAACCGGATACAATCGCAAAGCCAGTCACACCGCCGCGAGCCCGGAAAGCCGCACAGAGCAGTGACAGTGAACTGTTCTCCAGGCTCAAGGACCTCAGGAAGGAAATGGCCGATCTTCAGGACGTACCCCCCTACATAATATTCGCGGACACGAGCCTCAAGCAGATGGCTGCAAAAAAACCTTCCAGCAAGGAAGAGATGCTAAAGATAACAGGTGTCGGAGAGTACAAGCTGAAGAAGTACGGCGACATATTTCTCAGGGAGATCGGCAGGTATTGTGAAGAGCAGAACGGCGGTTCCCCAAAGACAGCGGAGGAAAAGGCTCCGTCATCACCTCAAAAAAAGACCATGCAGGACCTCGTGGAGCCGGAGCTACAGACAAAGGACAAGAGAAATGATAAGCCTGAAAAGAAACGCGAGACCATCCTGAAGACCATCAGCGGGCTTGAAAGGGAAATGGTCATCCTGGCAAGAGCCAAACTCGGGGATTCCTTCTCGGAAGAGGAGATAAGGGAAGTGTGGGCGGAAGTGCTTTCAAGAAGCAGGCAGGAATGGTAGCTTCCTGTTTTATTATGTGCATAGATAATAGTTCAATGATAGGGGAGTTTGATTAAGAACTGTGTCATAATAGAAACCTGGTAGAAACGGTGTTCTCTGTCCTGAAAAAGAAATATGGGGAAGAACCCAAGGCAAAAAGGTACTGGAATCAGGTTACAGAAATCAAAATAAAGTTAATAGTCCATAATATTGATAAATATGTTAAAATATTATTCTTTGTTCGAGTGAGGATTTCTACAGAGCCGAAGAATTATCGATCCCGTTTCAATAGCATAAATACTGTCCAGTACAATAGCGGTATGGAGAATTTGAATGGCAGTTCTCTGAACTCTCTGATGAACAATGGAAGTTTATTCAGCCACACCTACCACCACTTTTCCTCTGACCATCCAAATAGCTTCCGGAAAAGAACATGATAGTCAACATTTCATCAAAGTTATGGAAAATATCAAGGTCAAGACTCATGGAAGACCAAGAACAAGACCTCTTGAAGTTCTGGCAGATCCAGCTTACGATGATGTCGACATAAGGTGGTATCTAAGATCCAGAGCAATCAAGAGCAACATACCCATCAATGCTGAATTCCTCTCTTGAAGAATGGCGTATGACTATCCGGAACAGCCCTTCAGAGTAACTGCTTTCATCTGCAAATGATTTTGCCGTTTGGATCTGGCCTTTTATGTCAGCACTCTCTTTGCAGGAGTGGCTGGTTTTCTTTTTCTGTCGGCTTCTGCACCATATGAATCAACCTTTCCATTATCAAACCTGAACTTTGAAACTACCGACTGCATCTTTGCAGCAACATCAGCCAGTTCCTGAGCAGACTTTGAGAGCTCCTGCATGGATGCAGTCT
>WPCG01045918.1_pt1 | contig 15092 bp, 12 predicted proteins | sample 5403311 | NCBI WGS metagenome assembly WPCG01 (sample SAMN12869467, study PRJNA574797) | sludge metagenome | isolation source: wastewater treatment of Control | place: China:Beijing | collected 2019-05-17 | reverse complement strand
CTTGATTTAAATCTGCTGGTGATTTGACCACAGAATCCACATGTGCAAGGAGCATAAGCTGGCTATTGGTATAAGGAATTGAAAAATCCACCACCTCTTCCCGAGTTGGTGTAATGGTCATTGACGATATGATCACATCGATATTGCCCTGCTCAAGTGCAGGAATAAGTGATGCGTATGCCGTGTCCACAATTTCAATTTTCTTGCCAAGATACTCACCTAAAGCTTCTGCAAGCATCACCGACGCACCAACAGGATTTCCCTTTTCATCCTTCGTTTCAAAAGGGGGGTACTTTAACTCCATCCCAACCCTTAATATGTCTTCATCTGATTTCTTTTCTGCTGTACACCCTGTAAAAACAAGCAATAAAGATATTACTAATACAACTATTACTATTTTTTTCACGTTATGCCTCCTCATTTAGGAATTTGAATGCTTTAATTGCATCCTTTATGTGTCTAGGTCATATATACCACTTCAATATTTCCTTAAACATGTGAAACATTATGAAAAGACTCTTTATAAACAGGTGATTATTTGGTAACATTGAGAGGTTAGGAAATAAGGAGGGTTCTATGGAATCACATAAAGTATTAAGAAAACCTGATTGGTTAAAAGTAAAAATTGAAAACCCTAAAAATTTAAGCCATGTGAATAAGCTCATACATTCTCTCAATCTTAATACGGTCTGCCATGGTGCCAACTGCCCAAATCGTCTGGAATGCTTCAGTAAAAAAACAGCGACCTTTATGATTATGGGCTCCATTTGCTCTAGACATTGCCGATTTTGCAACATCGAAAGCGGCACTTTGCTACCACCAGATATCAACGAACCCCATCGCGTTGCCGAGGGTGTCAAAACCCTTGACTTGAAGCACGCCGTGGTCACCTCCGTCACTAGAGATGATTTAGATGACGGTGGCGCCTTTATGTTTGCAGAAACCATTAAAGCCATCTCTAAGTCATCTCCCTCAACCACCATTGAGGTTTTGATTCCAGATTTCAACGGCTCCCTTGATGCCTTAAAAAAGGTTATCGATGCGTCCCCACACATTATTAATCATAATGTTGAAACGGTTTCACGCCTTTACCCTTCCATTCGACCCGAAGCCGATTATCAACAAAGCTTAAGACTCCTTAAAAACATAAAAGCACATACACCACATATATATTCCAAATCTGGCTTTATGTTAGGACTAGGTGAACGACCAGAAGAAATCTATGCCCTCATCGACGATCTCCAAGAAGCAGGTGTAGACATCCTTACGATTGGTCAATATTTACCTCCATCGCCAGACCATGCACCCTTGGTTGCTTACATTCACCCTGATCAATTTAAAGACTATGGAGAATATGCGACAAAAATAGGTATTCCCGCTGTTGCCTCTTCACCACTTGTCAGAAGTTCATATAACGCGATGGAAACTTTTGATAATATGGGTTATAATGTAAAGAAATGATGTTCCAGTGAGAGACCTCTCTCATTGGGTTCCTCATAAGCTCATGCACTATCTTATTATATTGTATTTTTTTATTCGCACTTATTTCGAAACGTATGGAGGCATAAAATGAACACCATCCTATTAACGGATTCTTGCTGCGACCTACCGCTTGAGCTGGTTATGTCTCACAAAGAATCTCTAGAAGTCATCGGTATGCCTATCCACTTAGACGGCACCGATTACATCGATGACCTGGGGAAAACACTTCCTCATGACATCTTTTATCAAAAGCTTAGAAACGGTATCCGTCCAACAACAGCACAAATAAATGTTTTCCGATTTACTGAGATTTTTAAAAAATATGCTCAAGACAAGGTGGATACGGTTTACCTTGCATTCACTTCTGGGATGAGCGGTACCTACAATTCGGCTCAACTGGCTAAAAACCTCGTTCTAGAGGAGTTTCCAGAAGCGCAGATACACATCGTAGACACCTTAAGCGCTTCCATTGGCTTAGGTGCTTTAACGCTTGGTGCCTTAGACCTCATAAAGGACGGTGCATCCGCTCAGGCTATTGCCCAATGGGCTGAGACTCAAAAAACGAAAACACAGCACTGGTTCGGGGTTGACGATTTACAGTATTTAAAAAATGGGGGCCGCATTTCTTCGACATCAGCCATGCTAGGTACAATGCTTAACGTGAAACCGACTTTGATAGTGGATCACGAAGGAAAGCTCAAGCCCTATGGCAATGTGAGAGGACGCAAAAAATCGATTGCCTTTCTCGCTGGTAAGCTAGAAGAACATTTTGATGCCCAGCTTACAACTCGCGTTCTTTTAGGTCATGGCAATTGCTTCGACGACGCCCTTGCCTTAAAAGAAGCCGTATCATCAAAGCACCCGCATTTAGAAATCGTCATATCGGAGCTTTCAATGACCATCGCATCACACGTTGGTCCAAACATGCTTGCTGTTGCATTTATAGGAGACGAAAGAACATCATGAAAACAATAGCAGTTGGATTAAGCGGTGGGGTTGATAGTGCAGCCACTGCTTTTTCTTTGTTACAAAGCGGCTATCACGTCATAGGCGTTACAATGAAGCTCTTTGAGCACCAAGACAAGGACATTGCTGTGGCAAAAAAAATAGCCCTAGCACTGGGAATTCCACACGTGGTCATGGACTATCAAAAGGACTTCGAGGCCCTTGTCATAAGACCCTTTATTCAAGCATATGAAAGTGGCCTGACGCCAAATCCATGCGTCTTTTGCAATCGAGCCTTGAAGTATGGCAAGCTGATATCCGATAGCCTCGCCCTAGGAGCAGACGGTTTTGCCACAGGACATTATGTACGGATTCATTTTAATCCCCAGACAAAGGAATATGAGGTCTTAAAAGCGGTGCACGAGCGGAAAGACCAATCCTATCATTTTTTCCACTTAGATCAAAGGGTCCTCTCAAGGCTTATCATGCCCATTGGTATGATGCCATCAAAAGACGCCGTCCGCAAGCATATCTCAGGTGTATCCTTTGAAGCTGCTGCTAAAAAGGATAGCATGGGCATCTGCTTCATCCCACATGGCAACCACGCCCTTTACTTAAAACAACACAAAAGCAGTGCCATGCAAGCAGGACTCTTTGTGGATAAGAACCATAAGCGTTTAGGCACACATCTTGGCATAGCAGGGTATACCATCGGGCAAAAACGAAGGCTTGGCCCTGATTTATCTGGCAAATACGTCGTTACAAAAATCTGTCCTAAGACCAACACCATCATCTTGGGAAATGAGCAAGATTTACTCACACACAAGATCTCATTAAATGCATTTCATTTTACACAAGCTAGTGATAAAATAAAACCTAAGATACCTGTGCAGGTCAAGTTAAGCCAATGGTCACAAACCTATGAAGGTATCTTATTAAAAACCCCTAGCGGGTACACCTTAACCTTTCATTCACCTGTACGTGCACTTGCACCTGGCCAAGCCATTGTATGCTACGACGGTGATCGACTCGTTGGTGGACAAATCTATCGTTAAACATTAAGGAGGCTGTTACATGCAAAAGATTACGAGCTTTACTGTTGATCACATTCGATTAGAAAAAGGGCTTTACGTCTCACGTACCGATGACATCGACGGTGTTGTCTTGACAACCTTTGACTTGCGTATGAAATTGCCTAATCGCGAAATGCTATCAAATAAAGCCATTCATACACTGGAACATCTGATTGCAACCTTTGTCAGAAATCATAAAGACTTTGGGCAAAAAATCATTTACTTTGGTCCAATGGGATGTCTCACAGGCATGTACCTCATTGTTAGCGGACAGCTATCGTCTCAAGATATCTTACCCTTACTCCTTGAGGCCTTTGACTTTGTTGTTGACTTTGAAGGGGATATTCCAGGCGTTTCAGAAATTGAATGTGGAAACGCAGGACTCCACAGCTTAGAAGAAGCCAAGGAAGAAGCCAGACACTATTTAGATGTTTTAAAAAACGCAACTGAAAGCACTTTAAATTACCCTAAACCCCAATAAGGAGGGCATATGATTTTTGGTATTATTGGAGCAATGGAGCTCGAAACTGAGCTGCTCATAAAAAAAATTAAGGACGCTCAAAAAACGGTTATTGGACAATTAGAATTTTACTCAGGTACCATGCATCAACACCATGTGGTTGTTGTCACCAGTGGAATTGGCAAGGTAAATGCTGCCATGTGCACACAAATTCTAATCTCGGAATTCAAGGTTGATGCCATTATTAACACCGGAGTTTCTGGGGCAATCGATAACCGCCTTAACATTGGTGACGTTGTGGTTTCCACAGACTGCATGGAACATGACTTTGATTGTACCGCTTTCGGGTATGCACCTGGCATCATCCCTAAAATGGAAACCTCGACCTTTGTTGCAGCAGAAGACCTCGTCACACGTGCCTATGATGCTTGTGTCAAAGCCCTGCCACACATCGCTGTCTTTAAGGGACGCATCGTGTCTGGAGACGAATTTGTCAGTAGCCCTGAAAAACGCGCCTTTATTGACACACATTTTAAAGCAATGACCACAGAAATGGAAGGCGCAGCCATAGCGCACACCGCATACCTTAACCGCGTTCCCTTTGTCATCATTCGGGCTATGTCTGATAAAGCAGATGGCACGGCGCACACAAACTTTGATGAATTCTCTAAGCAATCAGCCCTACATTCAAGCATGATTGTGGACATCATGCTCTCATATTAAGCATAAAGCGGGAGGCGTTACAGAATCGTATTTATTAGATTCGTAGCGCCTCCCTTTATAACGTTATTCAATGCCATTAGTCAATTTGCTTTAGTACCTCGCACAAAAATGCATATACCCTTTCTGTTGATGATATACTCAAATGCTCATAAGGTGTGTGTACCTCATATAGGTTCGGTCCTATGGAAACCATGTCGATATCGCCCACCTTATCCTTTAAAAAGCCACATTCCAAACCTGCATGAATCGCTTCTACCTTTAGGGCTTCTCCCGTCATTTGAGCATAAACGCTCTTCATCAGTTCTCGCACAGGCGATGTCACCTTAAATGGCCATTCCGGGTAATCTGCTACACATGTGTTTTTACCACCAACCGCCTCACTAATCAAAGCCATCACTTCATTGAGCTCTTGCTTTAATGATTTCACTGAGCTGCGAATCGCATTGGTTAGCTTTACTGAATCTTCTAGCTGCTCAAGGACACCAAGGTTGTTTGAGCTTTCAACAAGCCCCTTCATACCTGCACTCATAGTGTATACACCAAAGGGCGTCAGCCTTAGGAGGGTCTCAAGGGCTAACTGTGATGGCTGCGAATATACCTTATTTGCCAGATCAATTTCATTTAAAGTGAGTGAGATTCCAGGATCTGCAACCTCAAACTCCCTTTTAAAGGTTTCTTCAAGGCTTGCAACCAGCTCTTCCATCAAAAACACATCCGAATCCTTTAATGAAAAAATCATTTCAGAGCGCTTTGCAATGGCGTTCATCTTTTCACCGCCAGTAACCTTGCTCACCGCAACTGAAAAATGATGCTTAAAGGCCGTCATTACCCTGCCCATAAGCTTAATGGCATTTGCACGGTTTTGAGCAATTTCAATACCAGAATGTCCTCCTGTAAGCCCACTGATCACAAGCTTAAATGTGGCATCAAAGGGGTTTTTCACCCATTCAATGGGGACTTCCGTGATGTTGTTAACGCCTCCGGCACAGGAAGCCAGTACCACGCCCTCTTCTTCTGAATCGATGTTAATGAGAATATCGCCTTTCACCATTCCAGGCTCAAGCCCCATAACACCATCCATACCTGTCTCTTCAGAGGTTGTAAACAAACACACCAGTGGCGGGTGAGCCAAGGTATCATCTGCTAGGATGCTCATTGCCATGGCAACGGCAATGCCATTATCCGCACCCAAGGTCGTTCCCCTTGTCTTTATATAATCGCCATCAATAACCAGTGGGATAGGCTGCACTGAAAAATCAAAATCAAGGTCATCTAATGCTACACACACCATGTCTGTGTGACCTTGTAAAATAACCGTTTTAGCGTTTTCATATCCAGCAGTTCCTGGTTTTTCAATAATCACATTATTGACATGATCCCTTATGGTTTTTAGCCCAAGCGCTTTCCCAAAGCCTTCTAAATACATAGCAACCGCTTCTTCGTTTCCAGACTCTCTTGGGATACGTGTGAGCTCTTCAAAGTACTCAAATACTCTGCCCGGCTTTAAGCATTTTAAAACATCTGACATATGGACGCTCCTTTTCTTTAATGCCTTTATTCTATCATAGCTCAAAAAAAAAATCGACCACATGGGTCGATTAAAGAAGGAGACTATTTAAAGAGTCCAAAGGAAAAAGGTGCAAGCGTAATGGTTTCATCTTTTTCAATTGTGCGGTTTTCAACAAGCTCTTTACTAAAGTGGTTTGTCATATCAAAGTCGTATGGCTCATCAGAAACATTGTATAGGCAAACAATGCGATGATCACCATCTCTTTTTTCATATCCAAAAACATGTCTGTCAGCAGGTAAATCCAGCCAGCTCAAATGCACTGCCTTCATTTCAGGGTGTAAGCGTCTTAACTCAATGAGACGCTTTACAAAAGCTTTTAGGGCGGTATTTTGCCTTGCTTCATCCCAGGGCATGCATTGACGATTGCAGTCGTTTTCACCTACTAAGCCCACTTCACTACCGTAGTAAACGCTTGGGCACCCTGCAAATGTCATTTGGAGTGCAAAAGCGATTTTCACGCGGCGTATATCATCACCTAAGATGGTCAAGATGCGTGAGGTGTCATGGCTATCAAGCAAATTAAACATATTTGCAGTTACCTGTTCTGGATAAGCCATCAGCAAACGACTGATCTGATCCTTAAATGCCTGAACGCCAAAATCTGAATAAAGGGGGTCATGACTTAGGAGGTGCCATACAGGGTATGTGAACTCGTAATTCATCACCGAATGGAACTGGTCCCCTTTTAGCCAAGGGTTTGAATTGTCCCAGTTTTCTCCAAGAATGAAGATGTCTGGTTTGACAGCCTCAACATGTTTTTTGAACTTACGCCAAAACGCATGTGACACCTCGTTGGAAACATCAAGGCGCCAACCATCAATGTCATAATTTTTAATCCAGTATGTTGCTACATCCAGGAGATAAGCTTCTGCAACCGCATCACCCGTGCGCCACTTGGGCATGTTGGGTGTAAAGGCAAAGGTTTCATAATGAAGGGTCCCTGCTGTGTCCATGTTTCTGGTATCCGGAAACCCCTGTTCATTTAAGGGAAAATTAACGACTGGATAATCTAGAATATGAAAGCAACGTGCGTACTCAGAGGACGCACCCTTTTCGCAGACATCTTGAAAATAAGGATGCTTAAAACCACAGTGGTTGAAAACAGCATCGAGCATAACGCGGATGCCTTTTTCATGAGCCTTTTCAACAAGCTGCTTAAAGACCTCGTTGGTACCAAAGGCGGGGTCTATTTTATAATAATCTATTGTGTCGTATTTATGGGTGGCTGCGGCTTCAAATATTGGCGTGAAATAAATGCCTGTTATCCCTAAGTCCGCCATGTAGTCAAGCTTGTCGATAATGCCCTGAAGGTCACCTCCAAAATACATCTCGTTGGTCACTGTTTTTTCACTGCCCCAAGGCCGTGTTTCAGGGTGGTTTAGCGAAGCATCGCCATTGGCAAAGCGTTCTGGAAAAATTTGATACCATACCGTGTCTTTCACCCATGAAGGCGCTGTAAAGACATCTTCTTCATTGATATAAGGAAAATTAAAAAATTCTCCAAGGGCACTTTCTGCCTCTGGGTGCTTGCTTAAATCAAGCAAGCCATGAGCACCATATAAATACCGCTGGGAGTCTGAGGATACGATAAACCCATAGCGCATGCGTTTAAACTTGGGACTGACAGCAATGGACCAGTGATCATACAAGGCGTCAGAATAAAGCTTTTCCATAGGCGTCGGAGACGCTTGGCCTTGAACCCAATGTGATCGTTTAGACCCATCTTGCTTTGACCAATGAAAGGGGTCTCCCCAAACAACGCTTACCGACTGAACATCATCTTTTGCCGTCTTTAGTCTTAAATGAATGGTGTCTTGATTATAGGCATAAGCATAGGCACTTTTTGCTTCGTGGGTAATCCCATATTGATTCATGAAACACTCCTTATAATCTGCCATACAACTGTGTCATATGTTTCATTTTTTTTGCAAGTGACGTTGATAAATCACGGTCAGAAATTCTCCAAATCCAGTTTCCACCAAGGGTTGATGGAAAATTCATTCGCGCCTTGTTATCAAGACCTAAAAAATCCTGCATCTGAGCAATGGCCAGGTAGGCTGTCGAAGACCAAACGCCTCTCACAAAGCCCCAATGATACCCTTCGCCGCGATCAAGCTTCAGGTAATCTATGGCTAGATCTCTCGTTTCTTTATCCACACTGTTCATCCAGCCAACAATGGTTTCGTTATCGTGTGTTCCTGTATATGCCACAAAATTGTCGTTGTAATTATGAGGTAAATAGTCGCTTTCTTCTCTAGGATCAAAGGCAAACTGTAATATTTTCATCCCTGGAAAACCGGTGTACTCTCTTAAATCGATAACCCCTTGTGTCAAATAGCCAAGGTCCTCTGCAATGATATTCACATCTCCAAGCGCTTCTTTAACAGCCTTAAACAAGGCCTTTCCTGGGCCCTTTGTCCATACACCATTTTCAGCGGTTAAATCCCCATAAGGAATCTCCCAGTAAGCTTCAAAGCCTCTAAAATGATCGATTCGAATCACATCAAACATTTTTAAGCTATATGAAATACGCTCAATCCACCAAGCGTACTTATCTTCCTCCATATACTTCCAATCGTAGATGGGGTTGCCCCACAATTGGCCCGTTTCTGAAAAGGCATCGGGTGGGCAGCCTGCCACGCATACTGGCTTAAATGAACGATCTAGCTTGAAAAGCTTAGGATTAGCCCAGACATCGGCACTGTCCTCTGCAACATAAATGGGTAGGTCTCCAATAATTTGAATGCCCTTTGCATTGGCCACTGATTTTAATGCGTACCACTGCTTAAAGAAGAAATACTGTGTAAATACCCAAAAAAAGATTTCTTCCTTATGGGATTCCTTAAAGGCATGAACAGCTTTTGTTTTGCTGTTTTCAAAGCCAGGTGCCCATTGCATCCAAGATTGGTTACCATTTTCAGCCTTAATGGCCATGTAAAGCGCAAAATCCTCTAGCCATGCCTTTTCTTCTTGGTAAAAACGTTCTAACTCATGTGCGAGCTTGACCTTACCATTTTGATAAGCTTCACGTAGTAAAGGCATTTTATGAAGGTAGAGCTTTTCATAATCGACGACGTGCTTTTTCTTGCCCAAGTCTGCTTTATCTGCATGCTTTTTATCCAAGAAACCGCTGTCAATGAGCTCATGTAAATCAATAAAATAAGGGTTTCCTGCAAAAGCAGAAAATGATTGATACGGTGAATCACCGTAGCCAGTAATCCCTATGGGTAAGATTTGCCAATATTTTTGACCAGCTTCTTCTAAAAAGTCTAAAAAGGCATATGCACCTTTTCCAAAATCGCCAATACCATAATCGCCTGGTAAAGACGAAATGTGTAGTAACACACCACTGCTTCTCTTTTTCATACCTTTACCTCTTTCTCAACACACCAGTTTCCTCGTCACCTCTATAGGATGACATGCTATAATAAGGGCCATTGCCTTTATGTCAAAATCATGCGATTGCAACTCTGCAACCGTTTGCACAATTCAATTATATTGAAACTTTTTTCCAATGTCAAGATGTGGTTAGCGAATCCAGCGATAAAGCGTCCCAAATACGCAATATCTCCGCAACAGACCAGGCCTGTGCAGAACACCCTTTTTGCTTGTGGGGGGCATTTCCTTCAAAGATCTCACTGATGCTGCCATGGATGCCTTCATCCAAATGGTCAAATAAGACATCAATCGCCTCTTTAATTGCCTTCTTGTCTCCATACGCTTTATGGTGCGCATCAAAATAAGGTCCCAATAGCCATGCCCACGCCGTTCCCCTATGGTAAGCACCGTCTCGCTGAAGCAAGCTTCCAGAGTAAAAACCTTGAAAGTCCGGATCATCTTGAGCGAGGGTGAGTAACCCATAGGGTACTTTAAAATGATCTGTGACATAGTCTACAAGGGACTTAAAATAAGCTTCCTCTAAGACTGCAAAGGGTAAGCTCACAGCAAATATCATATTTGGTCGCGGAATATCATAAGGGACGCCGTCAATAACCAAATCATAGAGGTTACCAGCCGCTTCATTGTAAAAGGCATCATGAAAAGATGCTTTTATTTTTCTTGATAGCGCCTCTAGACCCATACGATGGCTTTCGGCCTCACTCCCAACAGCCTCGGCAAGGGACATGGTTATACATATGGCATTGTACCATAGGGCATTGATTTCAACAGCCTTTCCATGCCTTGGGGTAACCACCCAGCCATCAACCTTCACATCCATCCAAGTCAGTTGCGTTTCTGGATTACCAGTGACCAAGAGCCCATCGGTGTCCATATATATATCATTCATGGTTCCCGTCATATGGTGCTTTAGGATATTAAGCATATCGGGTAAAAGACGCTTTACCGCTGCCTTGTCCTTGGTGTGCTGATAATATAGGTACATTGCATTAAATAGCCATAGGGTGCCATCGGCAGTGTTGTACATCGGAGCCTGACCCTCATCCGGAAAATTATTGGGAATGATGCCCCTGTGCACATAAGCCATGAAGCCTTCAATCATTTCAAGCCCTTCATCATAGCGCTTTGTGGACAGTGTTAAGCCTGGGAGAGCAATCATGGTATCTCTTCCCCAATCCGTAAACCATGGGTAGCCAGCCAAAATGGTTTTCTTTCCAGTGGATTTTCGGTAAACGATAAAGTCATCTGCCGATTGCACCAACTGGTGAATGTGCGCATTTTTAAAGCCAGCCTTTGCAATTAAAGCATCATACCTGTCATTTCTTTCTTCAAAGACCTCATAGGGCTCTGAAAAGACCTCCGACGTGTGAAAAGATATGCTTATGCGGTTAAAGCCCTTTTTTAAGACTTGTGTAAAGCTTCCCAAAATCACATGCCTCTCTCTATCTGGATACCCACGATCTGTCTCGATGGGATAATAGCTTTCGTCGCTTAGCCGCCTATCCGGAGTAAACTGTGCATCCGTTTGTACGTACACACTATGCTTTGTATTGGTAACCTGATAGACATTGTTATTTAATGCCTTTAAGGCATAATCCTCTAAAGAAGGAATGGCCACATCATGATGGTCTCTAAAATGGTAAAATGGCGTCAAGTGAAGCTCCCCATCATCAGGCATATCCACTTCATAAACCACTGAAACTTGGTTTGAGCCGTACTTCATAGCGGTTTTTCGTTTCACATGTACCCCTTCGCTTTCAAAAACGTGAACCGCTGCGCCGCGCTTTTCAAAATCTGTGACATACACTGGGGTTTCAGGACTTCCATAGGTATTTTCATAGGATAACTGAAAGCGTCGGTCGCCCACCTTAAGAACCTCTTCACATTTTGAAACAAGGTGTAATCTTTGAACGGGTGGCGCTAAGCTAACCGTCATCAGGCTATGGTACTTTCGGCAGAGCGTTCCATCAATTGAACTAAAGCAATAGCCTCCAAGCCCATTGGTAAGTAAATATTCGTGATTTCCTATATCCTCTATTTTTTTTAGCATCCTCGTGCCCTCCTATCAGGTTCGTGATATTATACAATATATATCCCATTAAAAAAAGTTTAAAAGGTAAAGCAAGGATAATTCTTGACAAAGTGCCTATTTATTGATAAGTTATTAACAAACTTACCTCTTTCAACGTGTGATACCTATCATCGTTTCGAGAGCAATGCATGACCTCATAGAAAAGAGTACTCTAATCTAGAAGGGAAAACGAAGGCTTTGTTTGCCGTGCCCGCCGTGACCTGTTCACGGCTTTATTTTTTGAAAAGACACAAAGGAGACATGTTATGAACACAGTGGCCTTAATCGATGCCTTATACCAAAATGAAAACCTATCCGATCACGAATTGCTTTTCCTCTTAGAAAATATTAAGGAAGAGGAAAAAACATACCTCTTCAAAAAATCTCTTGATAAAAAAACCTTGCATTATGGCAATACCGTCTTTATGAGGGGCCTTATTGAATTTTCAAACTATTGCAAGCAAGACTGTATGTATTGCGGCATTCGCAGGAGCAACCACAAAGCCGACCGCTACCGCCTTTCCAAGGAATCTATTCTTCATTGCTGTGAAGAAGGGTACCGACTAGGCTATCGGACCTTTGTGCTACAAGGGGGCGAAGATCCCTATTTTACCGACGAACGTTTAATCGATATCGTCACAGCCATAAAGGAAGCGTTTCCACAATGTGCCATAACCCTCTCAATTGGCGAAAGGGATGCAGAAAGCTACAAGAGGCTTAAAGACGCAGGTGTTGACCGCTATTTGCTACGGCATGAAACGGCAAGTAAAGCGCTTTACACAAAGCTACACCCCCATATGTCCATTGATAACCGTATAGAATGCCTCTATACACTCAAGGGCTTGGGCTATCAGGTTGGTGCAGGATTTATGGTTGGTTTACCCGGACAAACGCTTAAAGACTATGTTGCAGACTTAAGATTCCTTAAAGAGCTCTCTCCAGAAATGGTTGGTATAGGCCCATACATTCCTCATGAAGACACGCCCCTTAAGGGTCACCCTTCTGGTAAGGTTGACGATGCAGCCCTCCTTATTGCCATCGTAAGACTCCTGCTACCAAAAGCCTTGCTACCTGCAACAACAGCTATGGGAACCCTTTCTCCCCAAGGCAGAGAACGCGCCTTAAGGGCAGGTGCTAATGTGGTTATGCCAAACCTATCCCCCTTGAATGTCCGTGAGAAATATGCCCTGTATCAAGATAAGATTTGTACAGGCGACGAAGCAGCACATTGCAGAGCATGTATTGAAGGACGCATAAAAAAAGCAGGCTTCACGGCAGATATGTCTCGAGGCGACCATAAAAATCACCAAGCATATCCGGAAACCTGCATATCGAATAAAACACTTTTTAAGACCCTATAATAGGTTAATGAGACCACTCATTGCAACGCGAATCACAGTGAAGACCACAATAAACCCTATGGTTACCATCACATTGCTGACCCTAGAATTCTCAGCTGGGTCTTCACCGTCCTGGTTCATAAAATAATGCGCTTTTAGACCCAAAACAATATCCACCACATTGAGTAGAAGCATCAAAGCCACTGTATAACTAAAAACAGATCTGGTAAAGGCTAATCCCTTGGCAAGGGTCTTTCCGAAAATCTCTGCCTTTAAAAACACATCTAAAATATTGCCTTCTATCATTTCTAAAGCAATGGCTCCAATAAAGCCTAAGACCGATAAGCCTACAAAGACCTTAATAATGGTCACGAACAATCTTCTGCCAAGGCTGCTTTCTGAAAAAAGCATTTTTTCACCTTGAAAAATATACTTTTCGTAGGTTTCATCATATGGCTTAATGGAAATTTTCGAAATATCCTTACTCAACAAATGCCTAACACTTGTGTTGTCCTCAACCAGCATACTTTTGTCCTCATGCTTAGCAAGGTCAACATAGCGGTCCTTTTCTTCTTTTGAAAGGTCTTCAATGTGAAGCACTTCTCCGTATTTCATATGAATGCTCAAGGCATACTTAATCTTCCGCGTTTTGGTCGTATTCATGAACTCCTCCAGTGGTTTAGTCTGTGGTTTTATACCCATTTCAAAGCTGATATCACAGCATTCCTTGTTTATTATAACATAAAATCACAGACATGATACACCGTTTAGATTTTTTCCATTTGCTGAATAAAACGCTTTTTGAGCTCGATGAGCTCCGTTAGCACATAATAAGCAACCTTTTCCTCCATACCTTCTTGGGAAAGCATGCGACCTTGGATGTCTAAAAGCAAAGCCAAAACCGCTTTTTCTTGCAACAAGGCATAATCCACAAGCTGCCTTCTCTCACGGAGATTTGCCCTAACAAGGGTTCTGGAAAACTGGTTGACCAAAAAGGAAATTTTATCATACACATCAAAATCCAAGGCTGACGCCATGGCATCGCTGATGCTTGCACGCATTTGATGGCAATGCTCAATTTCTTTTCTAGCCGATTTAATAAACACATTGATGAGCATGCGATTTCGAATATCGCCTTCATCAGCAACCATGCTTTCAAAAATAGCAATGCGTTGCTCCGTTATGCGCTTGTACTTATCAATGACATCTCTTATGTCGTACACCTTATAACACCCCTTATTGTTTGTCCCTCACAATGACTGTGGACATGGTGAAGCCACTATGCAAGCCCGAGATGATTGGGTTTTTTCCGGCGCGTACATAAACGCCCCTTAAGGCTTCGTTATAGACAAATAGCCCTGTAATTGTTCCAAAAACCCCATGTTCAAGCTTGGCAGCCTTGTCATTATACACAATATTGTCAACCTCTGCAACAGGACAATAGGTTTGAATAATATAATCTTCATTGACCTTTTCCTTAAGCAAGGCTTCCCATTCCTCTTTGGTATAATCTTTACCCGCACACACGCCCTTCGACGCATAATAATCCATAGGTTTTATAATATAGGTGTCCTTATCCGCAATATACGTGCTAAGCTGATCTCCCTTAAGAGGCTTTGTAAGCGGAACATGCTTTTGAATAAACCGTTTTTCAGAATCTGTTAGAAAAGCTTGAAAGGCTTCGTGGTGAAGGACTTCAAAAAACCTCTTCGTATGAATCACCTGTGTTTTTACAGAACCAATAACACAAGTCTGATCTGCCTTTAGACCCTCAATAAAGGCAGGAATTTCATCATACCTATCCATTAAATCCTTGGTCACCAAACGCCTATAGACGATATCAATATTAAGGTCATTATAAACCAGTCTTCCATTCACACAGCTTAAATCTCTAGGATCGACAATCACACACTGAAACCCTTCTTCAACAAAGGCTTCTTTAAAAACCTCAAACTCAATTGGGCTAGACTTGTCAATAAAATCCACAATGGCAACCACCGTCTTAGAAGGATCAAAAGCACCAAGATTT
>WPCG01087118.1_pt1 | contig 15093 bp, 19 predicted proteins | sample 5403311 | NCBI WGS metagenome assembly WPCG01 (sample SAMN12869467, study PRJNA574797) | sludge metagenome | isolation source: wastewater treatment of Control | place: China:Beijing | collected 2019-05-17 | reverse complement strand
GCGGTCGAGGTGATAGATGCGCTCGATGACGGTCTCGCCCTCGGCCACCAGGCCGGCGATCACCAGGCTGGCGGAGGCGCGCAGATCGGTGGCCATCACCGTCGCCCCCTGCAGGCCGGCAACGCCCTGCACCACCGCGGTGTTGCCGTCGATGCGGATGTCGGCGCCCAGGCGCTGCAGTTCCACCGCGTGCATGAAGCGGTTCTCGAAGATGGTCTCGCGAATTACCGCAGTGCCCTCTGCCACGCAGTTGATGGCCATGAACTGGGCCTGCATGTCGGTGGGAAAGGCTGGATACGGCGAGGTGCGCACACTGACCGCGGTGAGGCGCGCTGGCGCCTTGAGGCGGATGGTGTCGCGCTCGGCAACGATCTCGCAGCCGGCGTCCATCAGCTTGTCGATCACCGCATCGAGGTAGCACGACGAAGTGTTGGTGAGGCGGATCTCCCCGCCGCTGGCCGCCGCCGCACACAGGTAGGTGCCGGTCTCGATGCGGTCGGGCATGATGCGGTGGGTGGTGCCGGACAGGCGCTCGACACCGCGGATGCGGATCACGTCGGTACCGGCGCCGGTGATGCGCGCGCCCATGGCGACGAGGCAGTTGGCCAGATCCACGACTTCGGGTTCGCGCGCGGCGTTCTCGATCACCGTCTCGCCATCGGCAAGGCAGGCGGCCATCATGAGGTTCTCGGTGCCGGTGACGGTGACCATGTCGGTAAACAGCCGCGCGCCCTTCAGGCGTGGCACCTGGGCATGGACGTAACCATGCTCGACCCGCACCTCGGCGCCCATCGCCTGCAGACCCTTGATGTGCTGATCCACCGGACGTGCACCGATGGCGCAGCCGCCGGGCAGGCTCACCCGCGCCTCGCCACAGCGCGCCACCAGCGGGCCGAGGACGAGAATCGAGGCGCGCATGGTCTTCACCAGCTCGTAGGGTGCGACCGGCTCGCCCAGCGTCGAGGCGTCCAGGGTGACGGTGCCGGCGGCGGCATCACGGTCGACCTTCACCCCCATGCCGGCAAGGATCTTCAGCAGCGTGCCGATGTCGTTCAGCTGCGGCACGTTGGTGAAGGTGACCGCCTCGCGGGTCAGCAGCGCCGCGCACAACAGCGGCAGGGCGGCGTTCTTGGCGCCGGAGACGGCAACCTCGCCGGACAGGCGCACGCCGCCTTCGATGAGCAGCTTGTCCATCAGAGTCCGAGCTCCCCGCGTACATCGGCCCACTTTGCCGGCGTGAAGGTCTGCAGCTGCAGGGCATGGATCTCGTTGCCCATCAGCCGGCCGAGGGTGGCGTACACCGCCTGATGCTGGCGCACGCGCGGCAGGCCGTCGAAGGCTGCACTGACGACGATGCCGGTGAAGTGCACACCGTCGTCGCCCTGGATATTGACGTAGTCGCAGGCCAGGCCGGCCTCGATCAAACGCTTGATTTCTTCTGCTGGGAACATTGCGATTCTTTCACTTTGCGGGATCAGGCCCGCAGCTTGTAGCCCCGGGCGAGCATCGCCAGGGTGAGTGCCGCGAGCAGCACGAAGGATACGCCCACCACCGCCAGACTCAACCACGGCGACACGTCGGACTGGCCGAAGAAGCCGTAGCGGAAGCCGTCGATCATGAAGAAGAAGGGGTTGGCGTGGGAGACGTCCTGCCACAACTGCGGCAGGGAGTGGATGGAGTAGAACACGCCGGAGAGCATGGTCAGCGGCAGGATGAGGAAGTTCTGGAAACCGGCGAGCTGGTCGAACTTGTCCGCCCAGATGCCGGCAATCACCCCCAGCGAGCCGAGGATGGCACCGCCGAGGACGGCGAAGGTGAGAATCCACAACGGCTGGGCGAAGCTCAGCTCGACGAAGGGCAACGCCACCAGCAGCACCCCGCAGCCGACGAACAGCCCCCGCGCCACCGCGGCGAGCACGTAGGCGGCGTAGAACTGGTGATAGGACAGCGGCGGCAGCAGCACGAAGATGATGTTGCCGGTGATCTTGCTCTGGATCAGCGACGACGAGCTGTTGGCAAAGGCGTTCTGCAGCAGCGACATCATCACCAGGCCGGGAACCAGGAAGCTGGTGTAGGCGATGTCGCCATACACGGTGACGTGACGGTCGAGGACGTGGGAGAAGATGAGCAGGAACAGCAGGGCGTTGAGCACCGGCGCCATCACGGTCTGGAAGCTCACCTTCCAGAAGCGCAGCACTTCCTTGTAGAGCAGGGTGCGGAACCCGATGAAGGGAGACTCATGCACGTTGCATCACCTCCACGAATACACGCTCCAGATCCGGCTCGCCGAGGCGGATCTCGTGCACGCCGGCCGCCGCCTCGCGCAGGCGCGCAAGCAAGGCTTCGACCTCCGCATAGGCATCGAAGCCGAAGGCCACCCAGCCCTCGCCATCGGCCACCCCGCCAAGTTCGACGCCTGCCTGCGGCCTCTCCAGGCGCACCCGCAGCGAATGGGTGGCGAAGCGCTGCAGCAGGTTGGCAGTGGTGTCGAGTGCCACCACGCGACCGCCCTTGAGCATGGCAATGCGCCCGCACAGGGTTTCCGCCTCTTCGAGATAGTGGGTGGTGAGGACAATGGTGTGGCCATCGCGGTTGAGCTTGCGCACGAAAGCCCACAGCCCCTGACGCAGCTCCACGTCCACGCCGGCGGTGGGTTCATCGAGGACGATCACCGGCGGCCGGTGCACCAGCGCCTGGGCAACCAGCACGCGACGCTTCATGCCGCCGGAAAGCGCGCGCATATTGACGCTGGCCTTGGCGGTGAGATCCAGGCTGGCGAGAATCTCGTCGATCCAGTCGTCGTTGCCGCGAATGCCGAAGTAGCCGGACTGGATGCGCAGCAACTCACGCACACTGAAGAAGGGGTCGAAGACCAGCTCCTGCGGTACCACACCGAGCGCGCGGCGCGCCTTGCGGTAAGCGCTGACGACGTCGTGCCCCATCACTTCGAGGGTGCCGCCGTCCGGTCGCACCAGGCCGGCGAGCGCCGAGATCAGCGTGGTCTTGCCGGCACCATTGGGGCCGAGCAGGCCGAAGAACTCGCCCTGGTGGATTTCCAGGTCGACCCCGGCAAGCGCCTGCAGGGCGCCGTAGCGCTTGGTCAGCGCGGCAATGCGGATGGCGGGAATGCTCACGGCAGGATCAGCTTCACGGCTCGCGCTGCAAAAGAGCATCGACCCCATACAGGGCAGCGAGGCTCTCCAGCCCGGCGGGCAGGCCACGCACCCTCAGTTCGCCCCCGGCCGCGCGTTGCCACGCGAACAGCACCGCGAGGGCGGCCGAGTCGGCCTCGTCCACGGCACCGAGATCCACTACCCGTGCGCCCTCATCCAGCGCGCGGCGGCCTTGCTCGAGAATGTCCGCGGCGCTGCGCATGGTCAGTGCGGCGCGCACATGCAGCACGCCATCGCGCACCTCGACCATCAGCTTGCGGCACCGCTGGCGAGTTCGGCGTTGCGCGTCTCCAGCGAGCGGATCAGCCCATCGATGCCACCGCTGCGGATCTCCTGCGCAAAGGTGCCGCGGTAGTTGGTGACCAGGCTGACGCCGGCAACCACGACGTCGAACACCTTCCAGCCATTGTCGGTACGCTCCAGCATGTAGTCGATGCCGATCGGCTGGGCGCCGGGTTGCTGCACCTCGGTGCGCACCTGCACGGTGGTGTCGGTGGCCGCCGCGCGCAGCGGGCGGAAGGCGATGGTCTGGTTGCGGTACTGGGTGAGGGCATTGGAGTAGGTACGCACCAGCAGGGTACGGAAGGCCTCCACCAGACGATCCTGCTGCGCAGGGCTGGCCTGGCGCCAGTCGCGCCCCACCGCCAGCATGGTCATGCGACGGAAATTGAAGTGCGGGAGTACCTTTTCATCCACCAGCGCGGCGATACGCGCCGGGTCGCCGTTGCGGATGGCGTCATCAGCACGGACGATTTCCAGCACCTCGCCGGTTACCGCGCGCACCAGTTCGTCGGGTGCAGGCATCGCTGCCTGAGCACCGCCGAAGATGAACAGCAGGCCGAACAGGGAAAGGATTTTCTTCATGGGCTTATCTCTGCGGGGTGACCGGAGCGGCCGACATGGGTCCGACAGCGGTGGGGTCGATCAATTCCAGGCGTTCCACGGCAGCGTCCGCGGCGGCGGCGGCAACGCCACCAAGGCGCGGTGCGGCGGCATCGAAATCCTCGTATTCGAGCGGCGGATTGCCGTCATGCACCTTGAAGCGGCGCTGCTGGAGGTAGAAGTCGCGCACGTAGGCGTACTTGTCGAAAGTGCTCTCCTCCAGCGTGCGGTCGGCACCGAGCAGGCCGGCACGTACGTGAGTGAGACGCAGCGCGGTGAAGCTGTTGCGGGTCCGCACGTGGTCGGCGCGCCAGGCGCTGTCGCCGGCGATGTCGACCGGGGTGGCCGCGGCGTCGCGCACGGTGCGCGGACCAAAGAAGGGCAGCACCACGTAGGCGCCTTCACCAACGCCCCACACCGCCAGGGTCTGGCCGAAGTCCTCGTCGTGCTTGGGCAGGCCGGCCTCGCTGGCGATGTCGAGCACCCCGAGGAAACCCCAGGTGGAGTTGAACAGGAAACGCATCCAGTCCGAGAAGGCCGCCCCGGGCTTGCCCTGCAACATGTTGTTGAGCCCGATCCAGGGGTCGGCGAGGTTGCTGAAGAAGTTGCCCACGCCAATCTTCACCGGCTTCGGTGCGACGTGGTCATAAACCTGGGCGGCCGGGCGCACGACGGTCTTGTCCAACCCTTCATTGAAGCTGAACATGGCGCGGTTGTAGCCTTCGAGGGGATCGTCGGGGTTGCGTGGGGTAGACGCACAACCGCCGAGCAGCAGTGCGGCACAGGCGGCCACCGCAAACTGGCGCAACTGAATGACCGGTTTTTCGTTCATCTTATTGTTTTCCAGACAGAGTTTGAGCACTGAGCAAACACCTGCAGCCGTCATTCGGCGGCACGGTCGAACATGAACTGACCGATGAGCTTCTCCAGCACCACCGCCGACTGGGTCATCATCACCGTATCGCCGTTGCCCAGCATGTCCACGTCGCCCCCCGGTTCCAGACCGACATACTGCTCGCCAAGCAGACCGGAGGTGAGGATGGTGGCGATGGTATCGCGCGGGAACTCGTAGCGTGCATCGACGCTGAAGCTCACCACGGCACGATAGGTTGCCGGATCGAAGCGGATGTCGGCAACCCGCCCGACCACCACTCCGGCACTCTTCACCGGTGCCCGCACCTTGAGCCCGCCGATGTTGTCGAAGGGCGCCTGCAGCACATAGGTGTTGCTGCTGTTGAAGCCGGAGAAGCTGCCCACCTTGAGGGACAGGAAAAGCAGCGCCGCGGCGCCGATGACGACGAAGAAGCCGACCCACAGGTCGAGCACGGTACGGCTCATGATTGCCCCCGGAACATGAAGGAAGTGAGGACGAAGTCCAGCGCCAGAATGGCGAGTGCGGAGCTCACCACGGTGCGGGTGATGGCGCGCGAGACGCCCTCGGCGGTGGGCGTGCAGTCGTAGCCCTCGAACACCGCGATCAGCGACACCGCAACGCCGAAGACGATGCTCTTGATGACGCCATTCATGACGTCATAGCGGAAATCGACCGCGGCCTGCATCTGCGACCAGAAGGCGCCGTCATCGACACCGATGAACACCACGCCGATCAGCCAGCCACCCAGAATCCCCATCGCGGTGAAGAGCGCGGCCAGCAGGGGCATGGAAACCACCCCACCCCAGAAGCGCGGCGCCACCACGCGTGCGATCGGACTGACGGCCATCATGTCCATTGCCTTGAGCTGCTCGGTGACCTTCATCAGACCGATCTCGGCGGTAATCGCCGAACCCGCGCGACTGGCAAACAACAGGCCGGCCACCACCGGGCCCAGTTCGCGGGTCAGCGACAGCGCCACCAGCACCCCCAGCGCATCGCTGGAGCCAAAGCGCTGCAGGGTTTCATAGCCTTGCAGACCCAGCACCATGCCGACGAAAAGACCGGACACCAGGATGATCAGCAAGGACAGCACCCCGGCGAAATAGATCTCGCGGATGGTAAGGTGCAAGCGCCGGAAGGACTGGCCGGAATACAACAGCACAAGCCCGAAGAATCGCGTCGCAAAGCCCAGCCGCCAAACCATGTCCACCGTGCGCGAGCCGACGCGGCGCAAGAACCCGATCACCCCGCTCATGCGCTGACCTCGCCCAGCAGGCTGGCCGCAAGCGACGGCGCCGGGTAATGGAAGGGCACCGGCCCATCGGCCTCGGCATGGACGAACTGATGCACGAAGGGGTCGTCCGAGGCGCGAATCTCGTCGGGCGTGCCGCGCGCGACGATGCGCCCGTCGGAGACGAAATAGACGTAATCGACGATCTCCAGCGACTCGTGGATGTCGTGGGTGACCATGATCGAACTGGCCCCGAGGGCGTCGTTGAGGCGGCGGATGAGCTGACCGATGACGCCCAGCGAGATCGGGTCGAGGCCGGCAAAGGGTTCGTCGTACATGATCAGCATCGGATCGAGCGCAATCGCCCGTGCCAGCGCCACCCGTCGCGCCATGCCGCCGGAGAGCTCAGCCGGGCTGAGCGCCTCGGCGCCCCGCAGGCCGACGGCGTTGAGCTTCATCAGCACCAGCGCACGCACCAGCTCGGACGGCAGGTCGGTGTGCTCGCGCAGCGGGAAGGCGACATTGTCGAACACCGACATGTCGGTAAACAGGGCGCCGAACTGGAACAGCATGCCCATGCGCCGCCGCAGCCCGTACAGCGCCGTGCGCGAAAGCCCGGCCAGATCCGCGCCATCGACCATCACCTGGCCGGCGGAGGCACGCAACTGGCCGCCGATCAGCCGCAGCAGGGTGGTCTTGCCGCAACCGCTGCCGCCCATGATCGCCACCACCTGGCCGCGCCGCACCGACAGGTCGATGCCGCGCAGGATCTCGCGCTCGCCATAGGCGAAGCGCACGGCGCGCAGATCGACGAGGATGTCTTGCCGGGCATCGGTCACGACGGGGAACCTTGGGCAGTCAAAGGGTGGCAGTTTAACAGAGCCACTGTAGCCAACCTGCAACAGCTGTTGTACGGACGCACGGCCCGCCCGCCGCACGGAGCGGCGACGGTGGCGGCACGAGGGCCTCTGCTATACTTTTCGACCCAACACCCGGCACCTCACGGCGCCGCCCGCGAGGGTAATTTTTTGCAACCGTCCGGCCGATGACCCCTCCCTCCCCGACTCCCGCCCCCCATGCCGGCGCTGCCGCGCTCGCCCGCCGTGTGCTGCGCATCGAGGCCGCTGCGGTGGCCGCGCTCGCCGAGCGCGTCGGCGAGGACTTCGAGCGTGCCGTGGCCCTCATCCTGCAGCGCCGCGGCCGTGTCATCGTCACCGGCATCGGCAAGTCCGGCCATGTCGCCCGCAAGCTCGCCGCCACCCTCGCAAGCACCGGCACGCCGGCCTACTTCGTACACGCCGCCGAAGCCGCCCACGGCGACCTCGGCATGATCACCGCCGATGACGTGGTGATCGCACTGTCGTACTCCGGCACCAGCGAGGAAGTACTCACCATCGTGCCACTGGTCAAGCGCCAGGGCGCACGCCTGATCAGCATCACCGGACGCGCGGAGTCCCCGCTGGCACGCGAGGCCGACATCCACCTCGACGCCGCGGTGAGCGAGGAAGCCTGCCCGCTCAACCTCGCCCCCACGGCCAGCACCACTGCTGCGCTGGCGCTCGGCGACGCCCTCGCCGTCGCCCTGCTCGACGCCCGCGGTTTCGGTGCCGAGGACTTTGCGCGCTCCCACCCCGGCGGCGCCCTTGGCCGCCGCCTGCTTACCCATGTGCGCGACGTCATGCGCGACGCCACGCGCGTTCCCGCGGTCGGCACCGATGCCAGCCTTACCGACGCGCTGCTGCAGATGAGCCGCGGCGGCATGGGCATGGTCGCGGTGATCGATGCCCAGCGCCGTCCGCTGGGCATCTTCACCGACGGCGACCTGCGCCGCAGCCTGGAGAAGGGGTGCGACGTGCGCAGCGCCCGCCTTGCCGAGGTGATGAGCGCAAGTCCGCGCACCATCTCCCCCGACGCGCTGGCCGCGGAAGCCGCGGAAATGATGGAGCGCCTGCGTATCAGCCAGCTGCTCGCCGTCGATGCCCAGGGCTGCCTGGCCGGCGCCCTCACCACTCACGATCTGATGCAGGCCAAGGTGATCTGATGAACGCACCGCGCAGCCCTGCCCAGGTCCGCTTGATGGGCTTCGACGTCGACGGCGTGATGACCGACGGCAGCCTTCACTTCACCGCCGCCGGAGAAGAGATCAAGGTCTTCAACAGTCTCGACGGCCATGGCCTGAAGATGCTGCAGGCTGCCGGCATCGAAGTCGCCATCATCAGCGGGCGCAGCTCGCGCGCCCTTGAGCTGCGCGCCGCCAACCTCGGCATCAGCGCACTGTTCATGGGCGTGGACGACAAGCGCGCCTGCCTCGACACCCTCCTCGACGCCCGCGGCCTGCCGCGCAGCGCCGCCGGCTACATGGGTGACGACGTCGTCGACCTGCCCATCCTGCGCGCCTGTGGCTTTGCCGCCACGCCGCAGGACGGCCACAGCTTCGTCCGCCGCCATGTCGATTACGTCGCCCGCCGTACCGGCGGGCGCGGCGCCGTGCGCGAGGTGTGCGACTACATCCTCGCCACTCAGGGTCATCTCGACGCCATGCTGGCGCGCTATCTGGAGTAGCGCCGCAGTGGCCATCCCCGCCCATCGCCTCTACCCCATCCTCGCCCTCACCCTGCTTGCCGCACTGACCCTGTGGCTGGCGCGGGTCAGCGCACCGGAGGATCCCCGCGAGCGCGCCGGCAGCCGCGAAAAGGCCGACTTCATCGCCGAACAGGCCCGCCTGACCAGCTTCGACGTCGACGGCCGGATGCGCTACGAACTCCTCGCCGAACGCATCACCCACTACCCGCAGACCGACATCACCACCCTGCTGCAGCCACGCCTGGAACAACGCGCCGATGGCGGCGTCCTCTACCTGCAGTCGGCCCATGGCGAACTGCGCCAGCGCGGCGACGAGGTCTGGCTCAGCGGCGACGTGCGTGTGCGCCGCATCGATCACGACGACCCACGGCCGATGACCCTGGTGTCCGAGACCCTCACCCTGTGGCCCGACGATCACCGCGCCCACACCGCCACGCCGGTGGTGATCACCCGCGGCGGCAGCGTTGTGCGCGCCACGGGCATGACCGCCGACAACATCTTCGGAACCCTTGAGCTGGATGGCAGGGTCTACGCCACCATGCCCAGACAACCCCGGAACCCCCGCCCATGACCTCCCGACTGCGCCGCCGTGCGAACCTGCTCGCCTGCCTGCTGATCGCTGCCGCCCCCGCCTGGGCCGACCGCAGCGACCGCGAGCAGCCGGTCAACATCGAAGCCAACCACGTCACCGTGGACGATCGCAGCAAGACCCACGTTTTCGAAGGTGACGTCATCCTCACCCAGGGCAGCCTGCAGATCCGCGGCGACCGCCTCGTCGTCACCCAGGGGGCCGACGGCTTCCAGACCGGCGTCGCCACCGCCTCCGGCGGCCGCCTCGCAACCTTCCGCCAGCGCCGCGACGGTACCAATGAATATGTCGAGGGCGAAGCCGAGCGCATCGAGTACGACAGCCGCAATGAGCGCGCCCGCCTGTTCGTGCGCGCCTACGTGAAGAGCGGCGGCGACGAAGTGCGGGGCCCCTTCATCGAATACAACACCCTCACCGAGAACTACGTCGTCTCCGGCAGCAGTGTGGGTGACCCCGCCAGCGCCGGCGGACGTGTGCGCGCGGTGATCCAGCCCAAGGGCGGCGACGCCCCCGCCCCCCAGTAAGCCCCTTTTCCAGCACCAGACGGAGAAAGCATGAACTACGAGAACATCGTCGTCGAAACGCGTGGCCGCGTGGGCCTCATCACGCTCAACCGACCGAAGGCACTGAACGCCCTCAACGACACCCTGGTCGATGAGATCGGCCACGCCCTTGACGGCTTCGAAGCCAGCGAGGACATCGGCGCAGTGGTCATCACCGGCTCCGAGAAGGCCTTTGCCGCCGGCGCCGACATCGGCGCGATGGCCAGCTTTTCCTACATGGACGCCTACAAGGGCGATTACATCACCCGCAACTGGGAGCGCGTACGCAGCTGCCGCAAGCCGGTGATTGCTGCGGTGGCCGGCTTCGCGCTCGGCGGTGGCTGCGAACTGGCGATGATGTGCGACATGATCATCGCCGCCGACACCGCCAAGTTCGGCCAGCCCGAGGTCAAGCTCGGCATCCTGCCGGGCGCCGGCGGCACCCAGCGTCTGCCGCGCGCCGTGGGCAAGGCCAAGGCCATGGACCTGTGCCTCACCGCACGCTTCATGGACGCCGAAGAAGCCGAACGCGCCGGCCTGGTATCGCGCGTGGTGCCGGCCGAGAAGGTCCTCGATGAAGCGCTCGCAGCCGCCGAAACCATCGCTGGCTATTCGCTGCCGGTGGTGATGATGATCAAGGAGTCGGTCAACCGCGCCTTCGAGAGCAGTCTCAGCGAAGGGCTGCTGTTCGAGCGCCGGGTCTTCCACGCCGCCTTCGCCCTCGACGACCAGAAGGAAGGCATGGCCGCCTTCGTCGCCAAGCGCAAGCCCGCCTTCAAGCACCGCTGAACGCAGCGCCTGCGGAAAACACAACGGGCGCCCCGCGGGGCGCCCGTTGTGTTTGGACTGTCTGGACTGTTCCTCAGCTTACTGCGCGCGCAGGCGGAACCACAGCGTGTAAGCCCAGCACGCCGCGCAGAAGCCGATGGTCAGGTCGATGAAGGAGAACACCAGCAGGGCTGCCGCCGGGATCATGCCGATCGAGGAACCGGCCAGCCAGGTCCCGAGCATCACCGCACCAGCGATCGCCACCAGCTTGTCGGCGAACATCTTGGCTCCGGCATTGACCTTCTTGCTCATTCCCATCTTGCCGGTAGCGGCCGAGAACAGCAGGTAGGAGGGGCACTTGTGCGGCGACACGAAGCCGCGCAGGGCGCCACCGACAGCGAGCACCACGGCCAGCCATTGCCAGGGGGTGAACAGGTAGGCGGCACTGACCGCGAAGGTCACCGCAGCCTGAAAGCGGTAGGCGTTGGAGCACACCGGAGCAATATCGAAACGCAGCATGGCGGGATCCTCAAGAGTGAATTTCGCACAAGTATATAATCATCAACTTATATTCTGCAAGTAACACCTCCCGTCGCAGCACGCAAAAATACCATTTGCATTTTTACAGGCGCTTTCTATGATTCCTATGTCATCAACACAGGAGGTCATCATGAGGCGTTTCCTCTCCGCTCTGCTGCTTTCCGCTGCCTTGCTGCCACTGGCCGCCGGCGCCAGCACCCCGGTCGACATCAATACCGCGGATGCCGCCACCCTGGCGCAGATCAACGGCATCGGCCCGGCCAAGGCCCAGGCCATCGTCGACTACCGCAACCAGCACGGTCCGTTCAAGAGCGCAGCCGAGCTGGCCCGCGTTCCCGGTATCGGCGAGCGCACCGTAGAACGCATCGAGCCTCAGGTCACCGTCGGCGCGCAGCGCCCCACCGCAACCCGACAATAAGGGCGGGGAGACAGCCGGGAGCGGGTCAGACCCCGCCCCCGGCCCCTCATCAGAGCCCCTCTTGCGCTGCGGGAGAGGCCCCCGGCCAGGCGTTCTCCGCCAGCACAGCACTCATCGGCATGCGCTGCGCCCACTCCTCGATCTCCAGCATCGGGCGCGGGTAGTAGGCCTCGACGTGGCCGATGCACAGTATCGCCACCGCCCTCGCCCCCTCCGGCATGGCCAGCAGTTCGGCAAGCCGCAGCGGATCGAACACCGACACCCAGCCCAACCCCAGCCCTTCGGCACGCGCCGCCAGCCACATGTTCTCGATCGCGCAGGCCACCGAGGCAAGGTCCATCTCGGGCATCGTGCGGCGCCCGAAGACGTGCGCCTCGCGCCCCTCGGCAAGGGCGACGACGAGCACCTCGGCGGCATCCATCACCCCTTCGACCTTCAGGCGCATGAAAGCCTCCTCGCGCTCGCCGAGCGCGCGTGCGGTGGCCAGGCGCTCCTCCTCGACCAGCGCATGCATGCGCGTGCGCAAGGCCTTGTCGGTAATGCGGATGAAGCGCCATGGCTGCATGTAGCCGACGCTGGGCGCATGGTGTGCGGCCCACAGCAGACGCTGCAGGACTTCCGGCGCCACCGGGGTGGAAATGAAATGGCGCATGTCGCGCCGTTCGGCAATGGCCCGGTAAACCGCCGCGCGCTCGAGCGCGGAAAATGGTTCCGGTGCTACACCCTGTTCTTGCTTCAAGACTGCTCCTCCATCGTTGTCACCTGCCCGCCCCTTCCCCATACGCAGCCGTACGGAGATAATGCCCACCTTACAATAATGGTACGGGAGCACAGCATGCAGGATCCGCAGGCACTCTATTCCGCCCGGCGCATGACGCCGGCCGATGCCGTGGCACTGATCAAGGACGGTGACGCCGTCGTCGTCCCCACCGGCGTGGGCGAGGCACCGACCCTGCTCCACGCTCTCTCCGAGCGCCGCCACCACCTCCACGACGTCTCGGTGAGCCAGATCCTGCCACTGCGCAAGTATGCCTACATCGATGCCAGCACCCGCGCCCGCGTCCGCCACGACGCCTATTTCTTCGGCGGCGCCACCCGCCCGGGCGGGCACGAGGGCTGGGTGGACTTCGTCCCCGCCTATTTCTCCGAGCTGCCAATGCTCATCGAGCGCGGCCTGACCCCTGCGGACGTAGTGGTCAGCATGGCCTCGCCGATGGACGAGCACGGCTACTTCTCCCTCTCCCTCGCTCCCGACTACACCATGGCAGCGGTCGCCAAGGCGCGCGTGGTGCTGCTCGAGGTCAATCCGCACGTCCCCTTCGCCAACGGCAACTGCCACGTACACATCTCCCAGGTCAGCGCCGTGGTGGAAAGCGAGGAGGAACTCTTCGAGGTCGGCCTGCCGGCCATCGGCCCGGTGCAGGAAGCCATCGGTCAGTACGTCGCCGACCTGATCGACGACGGCTCGACGCTGCAGATCGGCTACGGCGGCATCCCCGACGCAGTGGTCCAGCAGCTCAAGCACAAGCACGACCTCGGCATCCACACCGAGATGATCGGCGACGGCATCCTCTCGCTGGTCGAGGCCGGCGCGGTCACCAACCGCCGCAAGACCTTCATGCCCGGCAAGATGGTGGCCACCTTCGCCCTCGGCTCGCGGCGCCTGTACCGCTTCCTGCACCGCAATCCGATGCTCGAGATGCACCCGGTGGATTTCACTAACGACCCGTGGATCGCCGCGCGCAACGACAGGCTGTGCGCAATCAACGCCACCCTGCAGATCGACCTGCTCGGCCAGTGCGGCTCGGAAAGCCTCGGCCACCTGCCCTACTCGGGCACCGGCGGACAGGTCGATTTCGTCCGCGCGGCAAACCGCTCGCGCGACGGCAAGGCCTTCATCGTGCTGCCCTCCACCGCCAAGGGCGACAGCATCTCGCGCATCGTGCCGACGCTGTCGCCGGGCACCCATGTGACCACCAGCAAGAACGACATCAACTACGTCGTCACCGAGTTCGGCGTCGCCCAACTGCGCGGCAAGACCGCCAAGCAGCGCGCCGAGGCGCTGATCGCCATCGCCCATCCGGATTTCCGTGGCGAACTGCGCGAAGCCGCGCGCCACCTCAAGCTGGGCTGAGCGCACGGCCGCTCAGGCGGAAAACAGCCGGGCAACGGCCTGCGGGGCGGACGGGAAGTAGAGATGCACGTAGGAGGCGGTGAGACAGCGCAGGCGGTATACCGCCTCGCCCTCGCCGCCGTCCGCACGCAGCGCGCGGACAAACGGCGCCAGTGCGGTTTCCGTGCGCGAGTAGTGGAAGGTATGACCATTGATGCGCCCTTCGGGGAAGACCACGCTCTGCATGCCGAGCGCGCACAGGCGCGCCTGCATGATCGCGCGCCCCGGCAGCAGGCCGCCGAAGGCATGGTGCCTGCCACTCTTGTCCACCACCTCGTCGAACAGGCTCATCATCCCGCCACACTCGGCCAGCAGGGGCTTGCCGGCCTCCACATGCGCACGCAGGGCAGCCCACAAGGCCCGGTTGGCGGCCAGCGCCTCACCATGCAACTCCGGATAGCCGCCGGGCAACCACACCGCGTCACAGGCCGGCAGGCCTTCTCCGGCCAGCGGCGAGAAGAAGGCAAGGCGTGCGCCCAGCGCCACGAGGGTGTCGACATTGGCCGGGTAGATGAAGCCATACGCCGCATCGCGCGCCACCGCGACGGTGCGCCCGGCCAGCAGCGCGGGAAGCGCTGCCTGCGCCTGGGCGGGGAAATCCACCGGCTCTGGCAGTTCGCCGGCACCGGTGGCAGCGAGCACGTCAGCCATGCGATCGAGGCGTTCGAGCAGATCCGCTATCTCGGCGGCCTGCAGCAGGCCGAGATGGCGTTCCGGCAACGCCGCCCCTGCTTCGCGCGGCAGCGCGCCGTACCAGCGCATGCCTGCGGGCAGGGCCGCACGCAGCATGTCGGCATGACGTGCGCTGCCGGTCTGGTTGGCGAGCACGCCGGAAAACGGCAGCCCGGGGCGGAAATGCGCCAGCCCGTAGGCTAGCGCGCCAAAGGTCTGCGCCATCGCCCGCGCGTCGATCACCGCCATCACCGGGATGCCGAAACGGGCGGCGATGTCGGCCCCCGAGGGTTCGCCGTCGAAAAGCCCCATGACGCCCTCGACGAGGATCAGGTCGGCCTCGCCGGCGGCAGCGAAGAGGCGCCAGGCAGCATCTTCGGTCCCGCACATGCCGAGGTCGAGGTTGTACACCGGCGCACCGCTGGCCACCGCATGGATCTGCGGATCGAGAAAATCCGGCCCGCACTTGAACACCCTTACGCGCCGCCCCTGGCGCGCATGCAGGCGCGCCAGGGCGGCGGTAACCGTGGTCTTGCCCTGCCCCGAGGCCGGCGCGGCGACGAAGAGCGCCGGGCAACGCCGCAGCGCGCTCATTGGTGCCTCCCGTCATGCACCACCGTGCAGCCGGCGTGCGGCGCCCCCTGGGCC
>WPCG01002552.1_pt1 | contig 15105 bp, 13 predicted proteins | sample 5403311 | NCBI WGS metagenome assembly WPCG01 (sample SAMN12869467, study PRJNA574797) | sludge metagenome | isolation source: wastewater treatment of Control | place: China:Beijing | collected 2019-05-17 | reverse complement strand
GAGGTGAGGCAAATGAAATTCCCAGTTGATTTTGAGGTGCGTATGAAACGCACGCTTGGAGAAGGCACATATGAAGCGTTTAAACAGTCTTTTCAACGCGAAGCCGCAACGGGTATTAAAATAAATACACATAAGATTTCTGTAGAGGCCTTTGTAAAACGTTTTCCTTATAAATTAAAACCTATTCCGTGGACTGTGGATGGGTTTTATTATGATGCACAAGATCCTGTGACCAAGCATCCTTATTTTCACGCAGGTTTATTTTATGTTCAAGAGCCTTCAGCTATGGCTCCGGTAAATATTCTCAGGCCAACCCAAGGAGATGCGTGCTTAGATCTATGTGCGGCGCCTGGGGGAAAAAGTATGCAAATGGCAAACTTTATAAGCGATGATGGCATATTGGTTTCTAACGATATTAGCGACCATCGTTTAAAGGCGGTGATTCGAAACATTGAAAAGTTTGGTTTACGGAATGTGGTTGTTTTGAACGAATCACCAGAGAAGCTTGCCCGAACCCTTGGTCCTATGTTTACATCAATACTCGTTGATGCCCCTTGCTCAGGAGAGGGGATGTTTAAGAAGGACAGTAAAGCTGTGGCATCTTGGGAAAAATATGGACCAGAAGCGTGCAGCAGCATTCAGGAGGGTATCGTGGACCAACTTGAGCATTTAGCGGGGCGAGGGTGCGATATCGTTTATTCCACCTGTACCTTTTCAGAAATAGAAAATGAGATGCAAATTCAGCAGTTTTTATGGAAGCATTCTGATTTTGCACCTCAGGCTATCGCGTGTCCGGCAATTGATGTGGAGAACCATCTTGCACATATTTGGCCTCACCGGCACGAAGGCGAAGGGCATTTTATTGCCAAGCTTAAGCGTCATTCTGGTAAAGAGCCATTAAAACAACCCAAATACGCCAGCAACCTACCTCCCAAAGAGGTCGCCGAATTTATATCAAAGCATATAAAAGGGAATCGATTTGAGGGGCATTATGATATCATTAAGGAAAAAGTTTATTTAAAGCCTGAGCAACAGCTCCCACTTAAAGGGCTTAAGGTCGCTAGAGAAGGCCTGCTTGTGGGTGAAATCACTAAGGGGCGATTTACACCAAGTCAAGCGCTTGCCATGTATGTAAGGGCCGAAGAGTTTCATCCTCGTATTCGCTTTGATATGGCTAGTGTGGACATTGAAAAGTATTTAAAGGGTGAGACGCTTTATGTTGAAACGGAGTCTTCAGGGCTCCATCTTGTCTGCGTTGATGATTTTCCCGTGGGTTTTGCAAAAGTTCAGAACGGGATGCTAAAAAATATGTACCCTGCGTCGTGGAGAATGCAGTAAGGAGGAATAATGGGAGAAAAAATGCGATTGGATAAGCTTTTATCCAATATGGGCAAAGGCTCTCGCAATGATATGAGGAATGCCCTTAAATATGGATGGGTAAAGGTCAATGGTGAGACTGTTCGTACAGGCAAAATTAAGGTCGATACCCATGAAGATGAGGTGCTTTATCAGGGAGAGAGAATCCTTTATGAGAAGTTCACCTATTTAATGCTTCATAAACCTGCAAATGTTGTTTCAGCCACAGAAGATGCGCGACACAAAACGGTTATAGACTTGCTGGAACCACCTTATTGCAACATGTCCTTGTTTCCTGTTGGGAGATTGGATATTGATACTGAAGGGCTCTTGCTGCTCACCAATGATGGGGACCTAGCGCATGACCTTTTATCTCCCAAAAAGCATGTGCCTAAAGTCTACTTTTCCAAGGTAGTGGGCACGGTAGTGGACAAGGATATTGCAGCCTTTGAGAAAGGTGTTGTCCTTGACGATGGCTATACATGTAAGCCTGCAGTTTTAAAGATCATTGAGTCACATGAATTGACCTCAAGCGTCTATGTGACAATCTCAGAAGGAAAGTTTCATCAAGTGAAACGGATGATGAAGGCTCTTGGTAAAGAAGTGGTGTATTTAAAACGGGTTCAAATGGGAGACTTGATGCTTGATGATACCCTAGCACTGGGTGAGTACAGGCACCTTACGGAAGAAGAACTGAAGAGTATTAAAAAATAAAAACGCCCCAAAAGGGCGTTTTAGCCTGTCTGCATGTTTATGCTAACGGCGTTCTCCAGCAAGTATTCGAATAATGGTGTCAAGATCATCCGCCTTACTAAGCTTAAATGTTCCTGAACGAAGCTTACTATCCTTTTCAAGCGCTATAAGCCTGCTGACAAATGTGTTAACATCATCAATGAAGCCAGCAGCAAGAAGGTCTTGACCAATACGGTAACCCGTTGCGCCGTCTGGAACGATAAAATCTTCCATGACAGCTGCAGGTGGAGGTGTAGGCTCTGGTGTTTCTGTCACTGGGTCCTCAGAATCGGGTAATTCCTCTATTGGCTCTGTGGGCTCTGGTGTTTCAGGGAGCTCAGGCACGTCAGGTTCTGGTGTTGGATCAATGATAACGATATCACCGGGATTGGGAGCATCTGCGCCAATATCAACACTTAGGGTCTCTGAAATTTTCCAAGAAACCGAAATAAATATGACAGCAATAATAAGTAAAGACACGAAGATATCGCTTATATCATAAAAAAAATCTTTTATACGTTCAAACATGACTTCCTCCAGCTAAAGGTGTGTTTCCTTTAGAATACCATATTTCAATGGATAACGGTAGTATACTTCCTTCCAAATCGATTATTTTCGTGTTACAATTTTATTATGAGGTGAGATATGCTAAAAAAAATTGATATCAGCCATAAAAAGGAGATTCATGAGTATCTAAATCGCCACCAGGATGAGGTGCTCTACTTTATAAAACCCTTTGAACAAAGCCTAGATGGAACGTTTATGGGAGCCTTTTATGGCTTTTTTATAGAGGGGCATCTCTCGGGTCTTTTATGTTTTTTGACGACCAATGCTTTAGTTATACATTTTGAAAACCCTAAAATATTGGGACACTTCAGTGTCTTACAGACTATAAAAATGCATCAACCAAGATTTATTAAGGGCTTGTCCATACACATTGATGCCATTGAGCGCATTTTGTATAAATCGGTTGCGAGCATGACATCTACCCATGTTCAATTGATGCGTTGCGATGCCTTAGATAAGATACCTTTAACTCTTGATGGTTTTGCCTTGGTGAGCCTTTACGAAAACCGTTTAAGCCAATCCTTGAAGTTTTTTATTGAAGTAGAGCAGTTCTTCGGGAGGCAGGTTTTTGCGGTAAATGACATCGTTAAGAATATACGGCGATGTCTTGAAAAAGGGCATGCATTGATTGCTTATAAGGAAGACAGTATTATTGGGCAAGGCATTGTCGAAGAAGAAACGGAAGATTTTGCGATTATAGGTGGGATTTATGTTGCTAAGGAGCACCGTAAAAAGGGGATTGGAACGGCGATCACTCTAGCATTAACAGACCAATGTCTTCAGAAGAAGCGTTCGGTGTATTTGTTTGTAAAAAATAACAACCATGAAGCAAGACATATATATGCCTCAATTGGGTATAAGGATGTTAACTGCTTTCAAGTGTCAACAGTGACCTATTCATGAAAGATGAGGCGTAAATGAAGGAATTAATGATTACTGAAAACGAGTGTGAACAGCGTTTAGATCGCTTTTTATCCAAATATTTCAAGAACACATCAAGAGCGAATCTCTATAAGCTTATACGAAAAAAAGTTTTCAAGGTTAATGGTGTAAGGGTAAAGGAAGATTATTTTTTAAAAAAGGGTGACCTTCTTCAAATCTATTTAAATGACCAGCGGATTGAAGAGATGCAAACAATCTTTGAAGCCGTTATGCCTGAAAAAATTGGTTTAGACATTGTCTTTGAGGATGATGCCATTTTAGTAGTTAATAAACCCAAAGGGATGCTAACGCATCCAGACAAGGACGAGTATAAAAATACCTTAGCCACACATGTTCAGTATTATTTAAAGGCCCTTTGTACGCCAACCTTTCGTCCGGCACCCGTTCATAGACTTGATAAAAACACAAGTGGCTTAGTTATATTTGCAAAAACATACGACGCCTTAAAGCGCTATAACGCACTGATGAGAGACCGGAAAATTGAGAAGTATTACATGTGCATCGTTGAAGGACATGTTAGCCGTTCTGGTGAGGTACAAGGGTATTTGATGAAGGACGAGTTGTCCAATAAGGTGACCCTTTTAAAAACAGCGTCTGATGCATCTAAATTTTGCCACACACTCTATAAACCCTTGAGCGTTTTTGGAGATTACACGTTAATGGAAATTCAGCTTTTAACGGGAAGATCACATCAGATCAGGGTTAGCATGCAGTATATTGGTCACCCCATTGTAGGAGACCGTAAGTATGGGGCCAAAATTGGAATGCGTGTTGAAAATCAGCTTCTACACAGCCATAAGGTGGTTGTAGAAGGACGGACCTTTGAAGCCCATTCTCAAGACATCGACGATTTTTTAAGTCAATATAAGAGATAGGAGTCATCATGCTGCCATTAAATGTCATTAAAAAGTTAACCGAACGCTATGATTATGGAGGGGCACTTGATGTGCTCACGCACCATGAAAAAATGGAATCAGATGCCTTTAGGCTCATTGATTCTTGTCGCTCTTCGGTAAATTTTGATTTCGTTATGGCTCTTGAACGACTAAAAGACTTATCACAAGAAAAGCGTGAGCTTACATCAATAATTGAGCTAAAGGCAAACCTCGAAGCCTTAATTCAAGGTGAACCAGATGCCTTATTGTCTGAACTGCTTGAAAATGTAAAATTTCAAATAGTCAATGAAGAATACATCGATTTTTTAGGCAGAGTGTACCGCTTTAAAGAAGCACTTTATAAGTATATGTTTATGAAGGCGCAGTTAAAGGATAGGCCTTTTACCTTTCAAAATCGCTTTATGCAAAAAAAAGAAATTTTAAAAATTCTGAGAAACCACTATAAAATTTTTAATAGCAACTTGATCTTCGCCCTAAACACATATTTTCGAAAATACACACATGATCCGGTAATCCATGAGGTTCTAAGTGTTTTAGGTTCCCAGAAGATGAACCAGCTCATTGAGCTGAGGCATGATTCTATTATTGGTCATGGCTTTAAGGGAATCAGTCTTGAAGACATACAAAGCGTCTATGGAAACCCATATGAGGTTTTAGATGATTTTAGAATATGTATCGAATCCCTAGGTAGCAAGGTGTACCGATATAAATATGCAATACTCAACGATATGATTATGGAATGGCTCTATGAGTAATGTGAATAAGGAGGCAAGGATGACAGTACAAGTAATAGGTTATGGAGCATTTGAAGTAAGCGAAGGAACCACGTATGAGGGCTTAATGCAACGTATACAAGCGTCGTCACCAGCACCAATTGTCGCAGTGAGGTGTGATAACACCCTTAAAGAGCTCACAACAGAAATTGGAGAAGGTTGCTTGGTTGCCCCCGTCACCTTAGGTGAATCAGATGGCGTGAGAATTTACCAAAGGAGCTTATCCTTCCTAATGATTCGAGCTGCAATTAGCTGCTTTGAGGGCATTAAAATAAAAGTTGAACATGCCCTTAGCAAAGGCTTGTATTGCGAGTTTGATTACAAAAGGCGATTAAACCATCATGATTTTGAGCAAATTAAGCTTAAAATGCATGAACTTGCCAAGGCAAATATCCCCTTTCATAAGCAATCTAAGACCATTGAGGAAGCGGTTCAACTCTTTGAAAAATACCAGATGCATTCAAAAGTGGATTTGCTTAAATACCGTCCGAATAATTACATTCGATTATACGAGTGTGACGGTGTCTATAATTATTTTTATGGCTATATGGTTCCAAGCACAGGCTACTTAACAGCCTTTGACATGGTCAAGTACGACGATGGCGTTGTTTTAATGCACCCTACTGTGGAATCACCAAATAGAGTGCCTGCCTTTGTGGAATCACCTAAAATTGCAGAGGTCTTTAAAGAATCCAATCAATGGGCTAAAATAATGAATATTGCTTATGTGAGTAATTTAAATGATTTGATTACGGATAATGCCCATAGGGAGCTTGTGCAGGTTGCTGAGGCTTTGCATGAAAAGAAAATTGCCTATATCGCTGATGAAATTGTTAAGCGAAACAAACGCGTCATTCTAATTGCGGGGCCTTCTTCTTCAGGAAAAACAACCTTTGCAAACAGACTTCGTATTCAGCTTCGCGTCAATGGCTTAAACCCCATTACCTTATCAACAGACAATTATTTTGTTGATCGCGAATTAACACCTCTAGATGCAGATGGCAATTATGATTTTGAATCTCTTGATGCGGTGGATACCGTGCAGTTTAATGATGACCTTATGAGCCTTCTTGATGGGAATGCTGTTGAGTTACCTACCTTTAATTTTCAGATTGGCAAACGTGAGTACAGAGGGAATGTTCTTCAAATCACAGAAGACCAGCCCATTATCATTGAAGGGATTCACGGGTTAAATGATGCCTTAACGGCTAAAATTTTTAAAAAAGATAAGTTTATGATTTATGTCAGTGCACTGACGCAATTAAACATTGATGAACACAACCGAGTGCCTACAACTCAAACTAGGCTTCTAAGACGCATTGTAAGGGATAATCAGTTCAGAGGGCATAGTGCAAAAAGAACCATCGGTATGTGGCCATCCGTAAGAAGGGGCGAAGAACGTAATATTTTTCCATTTCAAGAAAAGGCAGATGAGGTATTTAACACAAGTTTACCTTACGAGTTTGCAGTCTTGAAGAAACATGCGCTCCCTTTACTAGAATCCATATCAAAAGAAGAACCTGAATACCCTGAAGCAGTGATGCTCAAAAAATTTCTAGGATACTTCAAATCCATTGATGACGATGACATGGTACCAACGGTGTCCATATTAAAAGAATTTATTGGTGGAAGTGGCTTTGATTTATAAACGATGGAGGCGATATGAAGGAATGGATATCCGCACATAAGCAGCATGCCTTAATCATTTTTAGTTTGTTCGTGATCTTACTCATGAACACACGCTTAATAACCCCTCAACGACAGGATATTTATTTTTCTTTTATGATAAGTATATCCTTGGTGATTTTTGCTTTGATAGCTAATGGGGCTTACTATAGTAGCCGCGTTTTGGTTCAACCATCAAATTTAGCAATTGCTTTTTTTACCTTTATGCTTATTGCAAACTACCTTATTGCAGTGATTGGTCACGAAATGGGGTACAGCTATCATCATGACTATATTGCGTATTTTATGGCCATGGGAAGGGCAAACTTTATTGTTGGTATTATTCTTGCGGATATAAAAAAAGACCTTGCATCTACCAGTCATTTTAGGGCAAAGCACTTGTTTTTATTAGCTGTAATCATCATAGGAATGGAGCTGTTAGTGCTTGCTCTTTTGATTCACCTTGATATGACATTAAGTTCCATGCTCTTTTTGATTAATGCAACAATTGGCGCCGCTTTAATGGTACATTTGCTAAACCGTTGGCTTGAAGATACATTTCAGGACTCAAAGGTTCAGTTTATTTACTACTTTTTGATTTTTTTAACTCAAGTAAGTGTGTCGCTATTACCTTCGACCTACATGTTGATTACCCAAGTTCACACAGTGCTTGCAATTTCATTGATTGGTATGTTTACAGAAATCAATCATGCGAATTTTATTAGGCCTGAGATAAGCCACAGAAAGCTTCAAAATCAATTCGATTTGTACGCTAAAAACCTTATGAAAATCATTGATAAGAAAACCCTACAGGTACGTGCGATTAACGAAAATCTCATAGCTGACATTGAGTATGCAAAGAAGGTTCAACAATCTATGTTGCCCAGCCCTAAAATGCATTTTCGAGATGTGAAGATTGTTTCAGAATATTTTCCGTGTGAACGCTTAAGTGGTGATTTTTACGATGTGTATAGAATTGATGATGACAACATTGCCTTATATTTTTTAGATGTGGCAGGACATGGTGTGTCAGCAGCTCTTCTTACAATGTTTAGCAGCAATTATCTTAAATCAAATGATCAAAACATTCAACGTTTTAGAGGTTTAAAGCCTGAAAAAAACTTAGAGCACTTTTATGCTCAGTTTAATGTAATGAATTTCCCAGATGAGCTACACCTTGTCATTTTTTATGCAACCTATAATTTGAATACGAGAACATTAACGTATTGTACCGGGGGTATGAACTGTGTTCCAATCTGCTTTAAACCAAGTGGAAGGCATGAGTTTTTAGATGAAAGTAAGGGCTTTACCATCTGCAAAATGGGTGATTTTTATACGCCTGAGTTTGTAAGTGCAAAAATAACCTTAGACAAGGGCGATCGATTGTTATTTTATACGGATGGATTGATTGATGAAGAGAAAAACAAGATTTTTAATTTGGATTCACTCATTGCTTTTTACAAAAAACATTCGGATAAGAAAATCCATGAGATCAATGCCTTGCTTGTTGAAGACATTCAACCCTATAAAGAGGTATTGAATGATGACATCACATATATTTTCATGGAAATATAGTTAAGGGGTAAACATGCTAGATCGAATGAGAAAAACCGTTTGCGTCATAATCTTAGGAGGTGTGCTTTTTATGTCGGGTTGTGTAAGAATCCCACAAGAGCAGCCTGAGAAACCTTTGATTGAAGACGTAGCCATAGATAAGCAAATCATAAATCCAGCAATGGATAGAGGAGACACCCTCATAATTGCCACCCCTGTGGCTAAAGGGTTTTTTCACCCGTATTTGGCGAGCCAGATAACAGATAAAAGTGTCATAGACGCCGTTTTTGATGGGTTATTGGCATTTAATGATAAGGGAATGCTAACGCCAGCGATTGCAGAAGCCTTTGAAATTGACGAACTGGGAATGTCCGTGACCCTTACCTTACGTCAGGATATTGCCTTTCATGATGGAGAGCCTTTGACAGTGGATGACGTCTTATTCAGTTATGATGTCATGTCAACCTTGGGGATGCTTGATAACTTAACCCAATGGGAGGCGGTTGGTGCGTGGCAGCTTGTTTTTGTCTTTGACAAGCCAAGTTATTCTCAGCTAACGCTTTTAACCTTACCGATTATTCCAAAGCATTATTATGAGCCCTTCTTTATAGCTTATGATGATTCAGAGGTTGATTTACCACCCCCAATGGGATCAGGTCCTTTAATCTATGATTCCTATGAAGCGGGACAGGGGCTTTCATTTTATATCAATCGGACTGATGTCAAAAATACGACATCATTTGAGCGGGTGACATTTGCATTTATGACAAGCGAAGGCGCAAGAGAGGCCCTTGCACTTGGAGATGTGGACGTCATAAAAATTCCTGCAAACCAGCCTAATTTTGTATCCTTATCCACAGTGCCTTATGTGAGATTTATCCACGCTTATACAAGTGACATTGCCACAATTGGAATGGTCCATGAGGGCATATTAGAGAATGTTAAGGTGCGTCAAGCACTGGCGTACGCGCTAAATCGTGAGCGTTTTGTTGAAGCTCAATGGTTTCGCGAGCTTGAAACGCCCTATAGCGTTTTTAGCTCTAGGCATTATTTGTTTCCACGAGATCAAGCATTTAATGATTATGCATACGATCTAGAAAAAGCCAAGCGCCTACTTGAGGAAGCTGGCTTGGATTTCAGCGAAGAGGTTTCTTTAACATTAACGGCATTCAATGACGTGTCTTGGTCATACACTTTAGCGATTCATGCCCAAGAGCAATGGTCAAAGCTAGGCTTTAGGGTTTCTATTGAATGGTTAGATTTTGCGCAGCTTACACAAAAACTTCTTGAAGGAGACCCGCCTCAGCTTTGGACAATGGCTTGGCATATACCGGCACTCTTTCATCCCGATGCTTTTTTCGGTTCTGGAGAGGTTACGCCCTCCTATAATATAGGTCAATTTAGGGATTCAAATTTAGATGATATCATGGAAAAAATCCGTGTCCTTCCTCAGGCAGATTTAAAAGCTTTAACCTCAGAGTGGACCCTAGTCGTTAATGATCAACTTCCCATGATAATGGTAGCGCACATAGGTGAGCTTTGGGGTGTTAACCATCGTGTTGTAGGCTTCCAAGTGAGTCCCTATGTTCCTTGGGTCAAGCATGTTGGCACATTACAGCGGTATTCAGAGGGAGACCAGTGATGGCATCGATAGCGCTCAAGTCCATAATGGATGCCCATAATGTGAAGCACTGGGGTGGGCTTTATTTATCGGACAGGGTATGTGACAAGATTGAGGTACGAGAAATAAAAGTGTATGAGATGTTGCAAAAAAGAGCTCCCTTGGAGTTTGAAGCGCCTCCAGACACGCGTTTTTTAGTGTATAGACAACCGACGAGAACATATGAAAGAACCATTGTTTCCATAGGTTTACCCTATGGGCTATCAACTGGAAATCACACGATTCCTGGCATGATTGTCCCGAGTGCTTGGGATAAGGATTATCATGTGGTAGCGCGGGAGGCACTCGAATCCATTCACTCTTCCATAGAAGATGCCCTAGGCATAAAAGGCATTGAGCCTGAATACTGTGTGGACACATCGCGCTACATCGATCGTGAAATAGGCTTGTATACGGGATTGGGCAAATACGGAAAAAATCATATGCTTTTACACCCTACCTTTGGGAGTCATTTTTATATTGCGTATGTGATTTATCCTCTGAGAATTGACTTTCAAGAGGACTATTCGCTATTTATGAACTTAGAAGACACAGAGCATGATTTTTGCCATGAATGTAACCGATGCCAAAAAGCATGCCCATCGAAAATTTGTGGTGTATTTGATGCTATGGATAGCCAAAAATGCTTGTCGTATTTAACGCAAAAAAAAGGAGCTTTAAGTCATTTTGAGTATGAAGGGATGAGAAATCATATCTATGGCTGCGATGCTTGCCAGTCCATATGTCCATCAAATAGGCATGCGATATTTATGGAGCCTCATTTCATGGATTGTTTTGAAATGCTTGAAATATCTCAGCGTGAGTTTAAAAGGCGCCACAAGGGCCAAGGCTTTTCATGGAGAAGTCCTTGGGTATACAAACGTAATGCACTTATTAATCTTGCAAACACTAAGGATAAATCCATTTTGAGTGCCTTAAAACAGATGGACGTGTTACAAGAACATCACGGTTTGCGTGATGTATACCGTTGGATTATGACATTGTAAAATGTTATAATAGATAAGAAAACTAAAGATAGCGGAGGATTCAGATGTCTGATGTACATGAGTTAAATTATCTTAAAAATCAAGTTCAAGAGCTTAAAGACACTGGTGTTTACAGAGTATTACCTGTTTTAGAAGGGCCAAATGAACCAGAGGTTGTGCTTAATGGCAACAAAGTAATTAATCTATCATCAAACAATTATCTCGGCTTTGCAAATCACCCAAAACTAAAAGCAGCGTCTATTGCTGCAGTGGAAAAATATGGTGTCGGCTCAGGTGCTGTTAGGACAATTATTGGAAACATGGATATCCATGAAACACTTGAGCAAAAACTTGCCGCCTTTAAACGAGAAGAGGCTGTCATGGTTTTTCAATCGGGCTTTAATTGTAATGCGGGTGCTATTCAAGCCATTACGAATAAAGGCGATTTGATTATTTCCGACGAGCTTAATCATGCGAGCATCATTGATGGTGTGCGCCTATCTAGAGCGGATAAGGCGGTATATAAGCATAGTGACATGGCTGACTTAGAGCGTGTTCTAAAAGAAAAAAGAGCCAACTATGAAAACTGCCTGATCATTACAGACGGTGTTTTTAGCATGGATGGTGACATTGCTAAGTTACCAGAGATTGTAGCCTTAGCAGAAAGGTATCATTGTATGACTTATGTTGACGATGCACATGGTTCAGGCGTTCTTGGAGAAAGTGGACGAGGAACAGTGGATCATTTTGGTTTGCATGGACGCATAGATTTTACGATTGGAACCTTATCTAAAGCTATTGGTGTTATTGGAGGCTATGTTGCAGGTCGTAAGGTGATGAAGGAGTGGTTGTTGCATAGAGGGAGACCTTTACTCTTTAGTACCTCTTTACCTCCAGCAGCAGTAGGTGCCATCACCGAAGCTATTGACTTGCTCAGTAGCACCACGGAGTATACAGACAGACTGTGGTCAAATGCAAGATTTTTCAAAGAAAAGTTAGGAACATTAGGCTTTGATATTGGACAAAGTGAAACCCCAATTACACCTGTTATTATTGGTGATGAGGCAAAAACGGTAGCATTTTCTAAGCGTATGCTAGAAGCTGGTGTTTTTGTTTCACCAATAGTGTTTCCAACAGTGCCTAAGGGTACAGGTCGTGTGCGCTGTATGGTTACTGCTGCACATACTCAAGAGCAACTGGCACATGCGGTTACGATTTTTGAAAAGGTTGGCAAAGAAATGGGTTTATTATAGGGCATTTTATAAGGCTTTTCTCAAAAAAAGAGAAAGCCTTATTCTTTTTGAATTGAATTGGCGTGCGTGGGTATAAAATAAATGTTTATTAAATAATATTCTGACGGTATAATAAGAGTAATAATAAGGCGGAGGGTAAAAGATATGGATAATAAAAATGGCATCTTGCTTGAAAGCGGCACTGGTGAGGTGGAAATACTACACTTTGTCGTCGCTGGCGTACACTATGCAATCAACGTTGTAAAAGTCAAAGAGTTATTGCAAATTGAGAATATATCGAAGATCCCTAATTCGCATCCTGCCATTTCAGGCATATCTCTTATTCGTGGCGAAATGATATCTGTTGTTGATTTGCTCTTTGTTTTAGAGAATCAAAAGAAACAAGACATAAAAACAAGCATGACACTAGTGTGTGAGTTTAATAAAATTAAGGTTGGTTTTGCAATTGACTCCGTTTTAGGCATTCACCGTATCAACTGGAATAAAATTTCAAAACCAGATGATTTAACGATGAATTCGTTAATTATTGGCAATATTAACCTAAATGAGCAGATCATCATGCTCTTGGATTTTGAAAAAATAGTGATGGATATAAACCCAAACACGGGTATCAACATGGACCGTATAAAAGAAATTACGGTGAAGGATCGTTCGCGCATTAAGCTTGTTTTGGCAGATGATTCTCCAATGATTCGTAAAGTGCTTTTAGACACACTCACCCATGCTGGCTTTATCAATTTGAAATTTTTTGATGATGGTATGCAGACTCTTGATTATTTAGATGCGCTGGTTAATCGAAAAGGAGAGAGGTTTGTAGAAGATATTGATCTTTTAATAACGGACATTGAAATGCCACAGCTAGATGGCCATGCCTTAACACGACGTGTAAAAGAGCATAAAATATTGAAAAAGCTACCAGTCATTATCTTTTCATCTTTGATTACAAGTGATTTGATGCATAAGGGTGAGGCTGTTGGTGCAGACGCGCAAATGAGCAAGCCAGAAATTGAAAAGCTTGTAGGGCTCATCGACAAGATTTTGGGCATATAGTAAAGCGTAATATACACTATAAAAGACATGTTGAATGAAAATCAACATGTCTTTTTTGTTCCATGTATTGACGTATTATTACGCATAAAGTATAATAAATCGAGTGAAAAGTTTAGTGTTGATAAACTTGCAAAATGGGTTTTTAACCATCATTTTTTTGATAGAGTAAGGAGAATTGGTTGTGAATATTGGAGAGAAAATAAAACGATTAAGACTTGAAAACAACCTGACACAAGAAGAACTTGCAGACCGCTGTGAACTTTCAAAGGGGTTCATATCACAGCTTGAAAGAGATATGACGTCCCCCTCAATCACAAGTTTAGTGGATATTCTTGAAAGCTTGGGAACGAATTTACAGGCTTTTTTTTCTGAGACTGTGGAAGAGAAAATTGTGTTTAAGGATGAAGATTTTTTTGAGAAAGAGGATGACGATTTAGGCTATAAATTAGAGTGGATTATACCAAATGCTCAAAAAAACATGATGGAGCCAATTATGCTGACGCTAGCACCCAATGGTGCTTATGAATCGCATGATCCGCATGAGGGTGAGGAGTTTGGTTACGTCTTAGCTGGGAGCGTTGTGGTTCGCTTGGGCAACAAAAAGTATAATGCAAAAGCAGGCGATACGATTTATTATAAGGCAAATAAAAGCCATGAAATTTTGAACAAGGGAAAAAGAGAGGCAAAGGTGTTGCTTGTGGGCACACCACCTAATTTTTAATCGTGGAGGGTTTGGCGTGAGCGATAAAATTGTAAAGGGTATTCATATTACAAAAGAGTATAATGGAAATGCAGTTGTTAAAAATATAGATTTTTGGGTGAAAAAAAATCAATTTCTCACAATTTTAGGACCAAGTGGTTGTGGGAAGACAACGACACTTAGAATGATAGCAGGCTTTGAGACCCCTACATCGGGTCAAATTTTTTTTGAAGGCAATGACATTACTCATTTACCGCCTTACCTAAGGCAAATCAATACGGTGTTTCAAAAGTATGCCTTGTTTCCTCATATGAATATTTATGACAACATTGCTTTTGGTCTTAAAATTCAAAAAAAGAATGACAAGGAAATTAAAGCAAAGGTATCAAAAATGCTTGAGCTTGTTAATTTAAAAGGCTTTGAAAAAAGAAGTGTAAACTCTCTGTCAGGTGGTCAACAACAACGGATCGCAATTGCAAGAGCCTTGGTTAATGAACCAAAGGTACTATTGCTAGATGAGCCCCTAGGAGCTCTGGATTTAAAGCTAAGGAAAGAGATGCAAATTGAGCTAAAAAATATGCAAAAAGAACTTGGCATTACATTTGTTTATGTGACTCATGACCAAGAAGAAGCGCTCACAATGTCTGATAAAATAATCATTATGAACCATGGTGAAATTCAGCAAATAGGATCACCAACAGATATTTATAACGAACCCGAGAATGCCTTTGTTGCTGACTTTATTGGAGAGAGCAATATTTTTAATGGGCTAATGCGGGAGGATTATTTGGTGCATTTTGCAAACCGTGATTTTAAATGCCTTGATTTTGGCTTTGGGAATGATGTGCCAGTTGACATCGTGGTAAGACCAGAAGATGTGACGCTGGTTGCCTCGGGAGACGGCATGCTTGAGGGTGTTGTTAAGTCAGTGGTTTTTAAGGGTGTACATTACGAAATGATGATTCATGAAG
>WPCG01135228.1_pt1 | contig 15110 bp, 14 predicted proteins | sample 5403311 | NCBI WGS metagenome assembly WPCG01 (sample SAMN12869467, study PRJNA574797) | sludge metagenome | isolation source: wastewater treatment of Control | place: China:Beijing | collected 2019-05-17 | reverse complement strand
CCTTCACCACTAATGACGTAATCAGTGTCTTGTACATGTTCAGTAAACTTTACTAAGTCCAAAATTGTCTCAATCCCTTTTTGAAGTGTACCGTTACCAAAGGCAAGAATACCCGCTCCTATTCCTCCTGCGGCCCCAGCACCTGACATTGTCGATTTAGGAATGGCACGAGACGAAGAAGGGTATAAAAATAAGTTTGATTGGGCCTTACTTGGTAAATCCGCGCTTGTCGTTATTTCGGGCGTATTCTGGATGTATTTACAGCTCCTACTTAGTTCAAAAGATTTCCGCTTTATTTGGCCATTCTTTAAACTCTTTACAGGCGCACGGTTATTACAATTCTTAGTGTATATTCCGTTCTTTGCCCTATTCTTTATTTTAAATAACTCGAAGATCTTTGCCGGGAACCGTGTTAGTGGGACAGGTGAAGAAGGCGTTAAGGCATTCTTTAAAGTATGGTGGAAATACGCACTTAGTATGGTTGGTGGTATTCTCTTTATCATTCTTTTAGAATACATTCCGTTCTTTATGGGGATCGGACCAGGTGCGGACTTAATTTTTGGGACAACATTCGGTGGACCGTTTATGTCACTACTAATTGTGTTTGCCCCGCAAGTTATTGTATTCTCATTTATTTGTACATATGCATATAAAAAGACGGGTAATGTCTTTGTGGGTGCCCTACTTGTTGCAATCCTTGCTTGCTGGATTGTGACTGGTGGTAGTGCAATGATGTATACGTTTTAAATTTAAAAACGAATAAATATATAAAGTTTGAACTTTTATAACAATCAATTTGTTCGAAACTAAACCAACAATAAATCAAACTATTGTCATGAGGTGGTAGTATGTTTAATAAGAACAGTACCACCTCATTTTCTTTATTTGGAGAGTATTTTGTTTACCTTTAGATATAGAAACTATGTATTTGAAATGTTTGTTTACTTTTTCAAGAATAATTTTTAACATTGTTCAAAAGTAGTATTTAAGGATATAATTATAGTAATTATACGGAGGAAGTTTCTATTTTAGTTTATACAAAAACCTTAAAAGATTTCTGCCATGATATTGACTTAGGCATTATTGGTGAAGAAATTGCCAAACAGTTAGAGGAAAAAGGATTTCATCATAACAATAAAAGTGAATTTTTATCATGGGAAAATTCATTGTTACATATGAAAAATGTTTTAGATGTTGATGACATTCCCAAAGATACACACATTGCTATCGAATATAATATTCCTAATACTTCAAAACGGGTTGACTTTATTATTTCGGGACATGATGAAAATGATAAACCAAATGTTGTTATTGTCGAATTAAAGCAATGGGAACAAGCGGAAAAGACATCACGGCAAGATATTGTAACAACTTTTGTTGGTGGTAATATTCGTGCGGTTACGCATCCATCATATCAAGCTTATTCATACGCAAAAATAATTGAAAATTATAACGCATATATTAATGAAGGAGATATTAAACTAATTCCTTCCGCCTTTTTACATAACTACAAAGAAGCGTATCGTGATGAAATCGATAATGATTTATACCGGCATATAATTATTGAAGCACCGCTCTTTTTACGGCAAGATGCACTTAAATTACGGGAATTCATTAAAAAGTATATTAAAAAGCCTGACCACGGGAAACTTCTTTATCAAATTGATAATGGAAAAATTAAACCATCAAAAGCACTCCAAGATTCAATCGCATCGATGTTAGATGGTAATCATGAGTTTTACATGATTGATGAACAAAAGGTTGCTTTTGAAACGGTTAAAAAACTTGTTGAAAGATCATTAAAGAACAATAAAAAATATACTATTATTATCGAAGGTGGGCCTGGTACTGGAAAAAGTGTTATTGCCATTAACTTACTTGCAGAGTTTAAAACCAAAGTAGTTAACTATGTAACAAAGAACGCCGCACCACGCAATGTGTTTTTCGAAAAACTAAAGCGCGATAAATTTAAATTGAGTTATATTAAAAACTTATTTAAAGGTTCTGGTGCTTATGTTAATGCCCGTCCGAATGAATTTGATTTATTAATTGTGGATGAAGCACATCGCTTAAATGAAAAATCGGGAATGTTTAGTAACTTAGGAGAAAACCAAATTAGAGAAATTATTAATGCCGCAAAAGTAAGTGTGTTCTTTATCGATGAAGACCAAATTGTTACGACAAAAGACTTTGGTTCAGTCGCGGAAATTAAAAAACAAGCACGCCGCTTAGGATCAACAGTGTTCCACGGCGAGGAATATAATCTTGTTTCACAATTTAGATGTAATGGAAGTGACGGATACCTTGCCTTTTTAGATCACATACTAGGAATTAGAGAAACCGCTAATTTTGATGGCTTTGATATGGAGTATACATTCCGTGTTTATGATGATTTAACAAAGATGAAAAATGATTTAGCAGCATTAAACAAAGTTAATAATAAAGCGAGGATGGTTGCCGGATATGCCTATGAATGGATTTCAAAGAATAATCCCAATGACCCTAACCTTTATGATATCCAAATAGGTGACTTCAGTGCTAAATGGAACTTTAATAACACACAAACATGGGCAATTGATGCTGAATCCTTTGATCAAGTTGGTTGTATTCATACTTCACAAGGACTAGAGTTTGATTATGTGGGTGTTATTATTGCGAAAGATTTAATTTATAAAAACGGAGAAGTACAAACGGATTACACTGCTCGCGCTAAAACAGACCATAGTTTAAAAGGTATAAGAAAAAATAGTGATTATGCTCTGGCTGATCGAATTATTAGAAATACATATAAAACGCTAATGTCAAGGGGACAAAAGGGGTGTTTTATATATTGTGAAGATGAACTTTTAATGAACTATTTTAAAAAGGTAATCAATACATAATCTTGCTTTTTTTTAAACTTATGACTAACTTTCTGCTTGGATGAAAGTGGATTATTTGGTTCTAATACTGGCTAATTTTAACTTAGTATGATAGAATAACCCAAGGGGTTAAATTAACATGAATACTAAATTCACTTTTATTGATTTATTTGCTGGAATTGGTGGTTTTCACTTGGCTATGACTTCATTAGGAGGAAAATGTGTTTTCGCATCTGAAATTGATGTGGAGGCTGCTAAAACATATGAAATAAATTATGGAATAAATCCTTTAAATGATATAACCAAAACCGGTGCCGAAGATATTCCTCCTCATGATGTTTTATGTGCAGGTTTTCCTTGTCAATCTTTCTCAAATGCCGGACATAAGAAGGGATTTGAGGATACGAGGGGCACGCTTTTCTTTGATATTGCGAGAATTGTTCATTTTCACAAACCAAAATACCTTTTTCTTGAAAATGTTAAGCATCTTGTAAAACATGACAACGGAAACACTTGGAGGGTAATTAAAGAGACGTTAACAGATCTAGGGTATATATTACCCAAAACTGCAATTATTAGCAGTCCAAATGAGATAGGAATCCCCCAAAACAGGCCAAGAATTTTTATAATGTGTGTGAGAAAAGACTTAACACAAAAAGAACATTTAGATTTTAAATTTCCTGATAAAAATGGGGACACTTCAATATATACAATTTTGGACAAAAGAGTTAACTCTAAATATAAAATCAATGAATATGAAGAAAGAATATTAAACGCATGGGATAAATTTAAAAAAGGTATTAATATATCCGTGTTTGGATTTCCTGTTTGGGTTGATGAGTTTGGATTAGATTATGATTATTCATCTTTCCCACAATGGAAACAAGATTATGTTAGAAAAAATCGAGAGTTATACAATTCTAATAAAAAATTTATAGATAATTGGTTAGAAAACTATGATGTAAGAAATTTTAAACTTCGAGACCGAAAATTTGAATGGCAAGCAGGTGCTAATTATGATTCTGTTTGGGAAACTTCTATTCAATTTAGACAATCTGGTATTCGTTGTAAGAAGACCGATTATTTCCCGGCACTAGTTGCGATGGTTCAAATTCCAATAGTTGCAAAATATAAAAGACGATTAACGCCAAGAGAATGTGCCAGATTGCAAAGTTTTCCCGAATCATTTATAATAAATTCAAATGACCAGTATGCGTATAAGCAATTCGGAAATTCTCTTAACATCGAATTAGTTAAATTTTATGCGTATCAATTATTTAATCAATAGGAACATAACCAATGTATGGAATAGACCCAATAACATACCTTAATTACTATAATGGTCAGGAAGCCTTTGTTTCAGATAGTGAATACCAAACACGATTTGGGCATTTTGATTTTTATGGGTTTTTGAGAGATTTATTTCCTTCTACCGATGTATTAATAACTGAAGTAAAAAATCCATTACGTGAAAAAGAAATAATCTTCAAAATTACAGGGAATGTTTTAAAAAATACAATTTTTTTAACATTTTTCAAAATAAAAAACTCAGGCATGCCTAACGTAAGCAGAAAGCGTTTGCAGGTTTTTCGAAATTATTTTGGGTATAGAAATATTGATAATGCTTTTCGTGACGAGGACGACACTTACTTTTTCATTGGATATTATCCAATTGATTCTATAGGTAATTTTGTCTTTGCGTTATTTGATAACGATGGTGTTTCCTTAGCTCCCAAGGCCGCTTATTCTTCTTTGTGGATTGATTATGAGGTGATTAGACAAACTGCGATTACGGGTATCTATTTTGCTATGAACAAACGGAACTTTAATAAGTATCTTTGTTTTACAAAAAGATATTTTTCGTTAGTTACTGATGCACTTCTTAATGATGATTTTTCTTCAATAATCAGCAACGGCGGAGCTTTAAACTTTCTGGATGATCGTGGTGAAGAAAGTGAGTTCATATTTGAAGATATTGTTGTAGAAGACTATGTCCCCTCCAGGGATGCCGTAGTTACAAGAGAGGGAAGAGCAAAAATTAAAAAGAATTCTGCTTTAAGAGATGTTATTCTTTTCGATGCTAACTACACGTGTGCTCTTTGTGAAAAAAAAGAAACTTTTATTACGAATAACGATAGGATGTATTTTGAAGCACATCATCTTATTCCCTGTAACATTAACAACCAGGTACAGTTTGTAAAAAAATTGGACCATATTGTTAATTTATACTGTTTATGTCCTGAATGCCATCGTAAAATACATTATATTCAAATTACCGAAGTAGAAGAATTACTTGAAAAATTATACTTACAAAAAGAAGAACTTCTTTTCAGAAACTATAATTTAACACTAGATCATCTGGTTTCTATTTATCAAGGTATCGACAGAAGAAATGAAGAAGAAATGTAAGTACCATTAATTTTTTAGAATTAAGATAAGTGAAACTTAAATCTTTGGAAATTGATTAGATTTTAAAAAAACATTAGACGTAAAACAAATTAAGCAGTAAAGAAAGGATATTATATATTTTACAATGAGTTATTTTGATCAAACAATTAAAGAAGTTCTAAAGGAAATTGAAGACGGTAAATTATTTTTGCCGGCCATTCAAAGAAAGTTTGTATGGAGTGAAGACCAAATAACAAGACTCTTTGACTCATTAATGAGAGGTTACCCAATAGGTACCTTCTTATTTTGGGATATAGACAAGGATAAAGAAGAAGAGAAAATTAGAGATTTTGTATTTTATGATTTTATTAGAGAATATCACGAACGAGATATGAATCAAAATCAAATTAGGACGGCAATAATTAAAAATAATTTTAAGGTTGCTTTAGATGGGCAGCAAAGATTAACTGCACTGTACATTGGATTAATGGGAAGTTTATCTTTGAAAGAACCAAGGAAATATTGGAGTAATGATGATGCATTCCCTAAAAGAGAATTATATTTAAATGTTTCTCGGAGATTATCGTCTGACGACGAAGAAGAGGAAAGTTATGAATTTAGATTTCTTGATTCAAGAAAAATACCGGAGGATGGTAGCAAGTGGTTAAAAGCTAGTGACATTTTAAAATTTAAAGATTCAAGTGACCTAATGGTTTCCAAATTAGAAGAATGGAATTTGGATGAAGTAAAAATAGCAGGAAAATTTTGGGAAGTTATATGTCTTCAAAAGTTTATAAGTTATTTTTCTATCACTGATACTGATATGGATGAAGTATTAGACATTTTTGTCAGAGTAAATAGTGCAGGCACAGTTTTATCAAAGAGTGATTTAATTTTTTCTACATTAACTGCCAAATGGGCGCAAGGGAGAGAACTGATTGATAGTCTAATAAAAACTATCAATAGAACCACCAAAAAGTTTACATTCAACAATGATTTTGTTATGCGTACACTTTTATACATAAATGACTTATCAATTAATTTAAAGGTAGAGTCATTTAAGGAGAACGTTACAAAGATTCGGACAAACTATGACTTGGTTGAAAAGGCAATTAAAGACATGGTCAATTTAATAGAGGAGTTCGGGTTTTCCGATGAAAATATTACCTCATATAGCGCATTACTACCAATTGTTTATTTTATATATAAAAATGGCAGTGTTAAGGAAAGCAAATTTGAATTGATTAAATATTTTATAATTGCACAATTAAAAAATATTTTTATATCAGGTAGTAATTCGGTTTTAACAGATATTAGAAAATCACTAGTAGAAGATACGAAAAATTATAAATTAAAATACAAAAATTTCGAATTAAAGCAATTTTATGATTTGACTTTTTCGGGCGACAGAAATTTTAAGTTTACTGATGAAGAATTAAATAAATTATTCGATTACTCTAAAGGGAAATACACATTTATGGTTCTTTCCTTGCTGTATCCAGAAATTAAAGTTAATGAAGTTGAATTTCATCAAGACCATATGCATCCTATTTATGGATTTAAGGAAAAGAACTTAAAGAGTGTTGGATTTACTGATGATGAAATAATTGAGTTAATACATATGAAAGATCAATTACCAAACTTACAATTATTAAAGGGTAAGGATAATGAGAGCAAAAATAAGAAACCGTTAATCAAGTGGATTGAAGAAGGAAATCAGGCGGACAAGTTTACCCCTAAGAATGTTTCTTTGGAGTTACATGCTTTTAAAACCTTCTATGAACAAAGAAAAAATTTGATGAAAGAAAAACTGAAGAGTATTTTAGATGTTTCCTAGAAAGGCACGTTAAATAGTCTTTTTCAAAAATATCAAACTCATTAAGAGGATATTATTTTCTAATTGTTCGACTTCTTGAACAAAACGATAAAATTTCACTTATATACTAATATAAATAATAAAATTGTGGTGTGAAGAGAGTAGTAGAAAAAGTTCAAAATTTCTAATAGTGATAATAAGATTATGACCAAGGATTAGGCAATTTTATGGAGGTGTTGTCTGTTAAACGTGTTCAAGGTAGTTATAATCAACTTAAAAAAGAAATTGTAAAATAAATAAATAATAAAACATGAAAAAATATACTGAACAAGAAATAAAAGAATTAGTAAAAAAACCATTCTTTTCCTTGAACCCTGAAGAACTAGAAGTAGCAGATGAATATTTTGATAAATATTTTGAAGAACAATATGTAAAACTATTAGAAACATATCCACAATTAGATATGGATGATGCTAGTGATATTGCTGAAGGCACTATTACTTTAGAAGAGGCACTTGCAAGAAAAAATGTTGAAGCAAAATTACATTCCGGTAAAAAGAGAAACTGATCAGGCGAATAAACACACTTGTAGTTAAATATCGATATTTTAGCAAAAAAGTACAACATTGAGAACATAATATAGTTTTCCCCTTATTGTTTGTTTTAACCCGCATAATGAAGATAGTAAAACAAAGGTGGGTAGTTAATGAAGAAAACAAATGCTGAATTAATGAAAGAACTAAAAGAAGTACAAAGACTTATTACTTTTGCGCTAGCGCGGGAACGCGATGCTGCAATCACAGTTTACACAGAAGCAGATAAAGAAGTAATTACAAGTTCTTTTAATTATTCTAAATCACGCAGTGATATATATGCACTCCAAAAAGAAGAATTAAAACTTAAAGATCTGCTTGCCAAAAGTAATGCTACGACAATGGTAAAAGGTTTTGATTTTACAATTGCCACAGCCTTAGTCCGACTTGGCCAACTTTCTAAAACTAAATTCACTCTACAAAGAATGGCAGCACGCGAAGAACTTGTTCGCGAAATATCTTATGGTAAAACCCGCTATGAACGGGTGAATTATGATTTAGTGCAAGCACAAACTGACTTAGCAGCAGTAACTGAAGAAATTGCTAAACTGCAAATGGCCATTGATTTAACAAATCTCACAAATGAAATAGAAGTTTCATAACTATAAATAGTACTTACCAGTAATAATTACTAGCTGATTTTAAAATGATATTAACGAGCGTGTTACGTAGGTAATATCGGAGTACAACTTATATAAGTAGTTGGAGTAGGACGGGAAGCATCAGAGTAAACCCATAGTATCGTTTACGCATTAAGTTATTGTTATTCGTTGGCGTTTAAGCATGATCTAGAACCTACATTATCCCTTTCAAATCACAATTAATTATTACGAAAACTTCCGGATAGCAAAGTTTGGTTATAGCTATCCCCAAAGTAAAAAACAACTAATGACCCTTATATTGTTCAACTATGAGAACATAATATATAATAAAAGTGGAAAATAAAAGGTATGAATATGATAAACAATAACCCCGATTTGACACGGATTGAACTCCTCTTTGTCTTAGATTATTTATTTAAATATACGGATGAAGAACATCCCGCTGTGCAAAAGAAAATTATTGACCATGTGCAGGAAAAACATAATATTACGATTCGCCGGCAACGCATACCAGAAATTCTTGAATTATTATATCGTTTAACAAATGAAGAAAATAAAATGCCTTTTAAAGTTGCCAAAGTCTCAACCGGTGTTAAGTTTAAATATTATATGGCCGAGTGGCCCATTAGCCATGAAGATCTCCTTACAACAATTATAACGATTAATGAGAATGCTTTTTTAAGTCGCCTTGATAGTAATCGCCTTATTCGTAAAATTTTACGCCCTAATACAAGCATTAGTACCAGAAGAAAACTTCTAGATGCTAGTGTCGAAAAGAAAAAGACAAGTAAAAAATATAGTTATCGCGTGCTTCGCCTAACTAAAGTATTTGAAGAAGCAATCGTTAAACAACAAATTATCACGATGCGCATAAAAGACGGCACACAATTTGAGCAAAGCGTGATAAATACGCTTGGCCCGGAAGTTTGGCGACAACATTTTATAAGAAGATACCAAAGAAGTGTGTATGAAGGTCGGTTCTATATTTATGCGTTACGTGAAGTAAACAATGCTGTTTATGCAATTACCGCGGATATTGATTTACGTATTTTACTCGCAATTCCTTTAAACTCAGTGCTGTATCGCATGCAAATCGATGAATCATACGGCTTAGCGCCCCGCATTCAAGAATTATTGCTTAATTTTAACTATGCTTCGCTTGAAGAATACCTTAAGCAAATTGTTCTCCCCAAGACACACAAAATAATTGATATTGAATTTGTCTTCCCTTCCGAGGCACTAAGTGGTAATTTATCAAATATCTTAAGTTCCTATGAATTATTCTTTGGTCGAAGAATGAATTATAAACGTGGACGCTATGATGATAATAATAACTTAATCCTTTTAGAAGATGAAAATCCTGACTATAACCGTCGTGCTCATCATCTTTTTAGGTTCACAAATATTTATGTTAAAGAGAAAATGGACCAAGAAACATTCATTGATTGGCTCTTTAGTAGTGGAAGTCTTGGTATTATTAAAATCTTAAGTCCTAACTCATTAAAAGTTGCTCTTAAAGACCGGTTATTAGGGTGGGCAAATTTAATTACAATTAATGAAGAAACTAACTAAAAATTAGTAAATATGAGTAATTTTGGTATAGAATATATTAAAAATAAAGGGATAAAATATGTATAGATATAGCTATTATGATGAGGATATAATTGATATTACGAATTTAGAAGAGGGCACTGAAAGTGTTATAAACGTATTACGTAATTATAAAAGCATTTGTTGGTACCCCGCCGCTGGTTCTGATTTTAGGGCACTCCTTTATTTACATGAACGGTACAATGATGTTAACGGTCTAACATTCCATCGCGAAACACCGCTTCCTGATGTTTTTCTTTTCACAGATCTACTAAAGTTTTTTGCTTTTAATAAAAGTGTTAATGAAAAGGAAAATACTAAAAGAAAAACACTTGAACCAAATACTATCATTTATAATGATTTCCGTACAAAAATTATTATAAAAAGTGTATCAAAATTAAAAAGTATTCGAACAATTTTAAGACACCAATGGGCTCGAGACTGGGCAAGTGATGATTTAAATAGCGTTTATAAAATGCGTGTTGAAGTCTCCTCAAAATATAAAGGTATAAATGCAACACCCTGGGAGGTTGACGTGATTTATGTTACAACCGAAAACCACTATTTTTGTGATCGTTATTTGTTAAAGATGAATCTCCCTATTAATTATATTGTATGCATTCGTTATGGAACGGGTTATGATAATGGAAACTTCTTACCATTTTACTTTGGGAGGTTGGGGGTCAAATATTATATAGGTAATAGTTTTTATAATGGACAGATCGATTATAAACATCTCCGAACTGAAGGCATTATTAGACCAGATGATAAAGAATTTTATGACCAATGGGTTATTGATAGGTATTTAATACGTTATAAAACTGAACAAGTTCCCAATTTACAAATAATATATAATTTTGATGGCAAGGCATGGTCGAATTATGGGTGGGTAATGTGGTGCAAGATTATCTCCTAAACTGCTTATAAAATACATTAATTAATACTTCAAGTTCGGGATTAATAAATAAATATACAAACTCATCAATTAATTTCGGTGGTTTTTCTTTACGATAAAACGCTTCGGCAATTGACCCTGTCATTGCCGCAACTGTATCCGTGTCGCCACCAATACTAACCGCGGTGCGTATCGCATCTTCAAAATCAGTGGAAATAAGAAAACAATATATCGCTTCGGGGACACTGCCTTGTGAGGTGACATCAAAGGTGTAATTTGCAAGGAGTGCTTTATAATTTAAAGTTGCTAACCGCGGATAATAATACTTTGTAATATAGTCTTTAATATATTCTTTCGTTTTCCCTTCACGCGCAAGAAAGATAGAAACGGCAATTGCTTCCGCTCCTTTAATTCCTTCTGGGTGATTGTGCGTTATTTCTGTCACAATCTTACTCAGCACTTTTACTTCATCAAGTGACTTAGCAACCCATCCAACAGGAGAAATACGCATTGGACCACCATTTCCAAACGAATTGTACGGCTTTTGCGCTTTGGGCGGTAAATGGGCCCAATCATAAAACATTCCGCCCCAGCCCGCGCCTTTATTGTTTTTAACGCATGTTGTGAAGTTACTAATTAATTCGTTTTGGAAAGTTTCAATACTTTTTACGCTATAGTCAAGTGGATAATAGTTCATTAATGCTTTGGCCACCTCGATTGTGAGAAGTGAATCATCTGTCATGAAGTTTTCGGGATTAAAGAGATTAAAGTCTTTCGTTTTCTTATTGTTCCATTCAAAGGTTGAACCAACCATATCGCCAATTATTGCCCCAAGCAAAATAAATACCGCCTTTCATTACAGTTATTATAAGAATAGTTTGGCTCGCGCAAAGAAAAAAGTGAAAAAGTATGTGAAAACGCACAAAGCTTGGGTTTTGAAATTTAGTAAAAATATGGGAATTTTTAAAATAACAAAAAATTATGTACAACCTTGTGTTCATTTTGGTGATTTTTACCACAGGTGCGATTTGACGGCTAAAATAAGGGTAGATGCAAAAAGAAGACTAATGAATGCACGACCAAGTTGCGAAGTACAAGCACAATGTCGTGCGCTTAACTTTACCCTCAATACGGATGTCCGTCCGTAATTAATACATTACCCTCAACATATATATCGATCGTATTTGTAACGTTCCTTTACAAACATTATTTTTTTGAGCGAAAAAAATTACAAGGAGAACATGATGGACAAAAAAAGACTAACAAAACGTAATCATAATTTATTTAAAAAATATTTAAGTGCAAAACGCTATGCATTCAAAATCATCCGCGAAGAAGACACCTTCTTTGTTATTAGTGTGCTTAATAACGAACTTAAAGTATATAAAAAAGTTGACGGTATTATTAATGAAAACACACTTGCTCTTATTAAACAATTTGCAGTCCTTGTCTTTAAAGGTATTGCCTTTCATACCCCTGACTTTGTCCACAAAGCATGTCATGACAAAGTTTGTATTTATCGTTTTCTTGAATTACCAATTACCCACGAATTATATCTTGCTGTTTATCTTTTAAATCCGAATGGCACCGAAGAACCATACGTCAGTGTTAAAGCCACTGCAAAAACTGATAATTTAAATAATGTGATGAGTTTAGTGTCCGATGTAAATAATAGTAAACAAAAAATCAAAGCATTAGCAACAACCTTTCAAGCAACAATGAATATTCGTACACCCTTTTTCTATCACAATTTTATTGCGTTCGAATTTTTAAAAGCAACTGATACATTTAAAAACCGCCACTTTTTTGTAAGCGACGGTGTTTATCATTCACGCAGTTCAATAAGCATATATGCACAAGAACGTGAATTTAAACTTTCAAAATACAATTTTGAAGTTGAACGTAACCGCACTCAAGAACGAAATAGTAAAGATCAAGAAGAAGCAGCACGTGTCACCTTTAAAGACGTTTATTGCCTTGATGATATTGTTAGTCAATTTCGCGAACTTGGCGATTTAATTACTAATCACCAAAAATATGAAAAAAGTGGCGCGCGTCTCCCATACGGCATCTTATTAGTTGGTGAACCAGGTACCGGTAAAACCTTACTCCTTAATGCTTTTATTAACGAATACAACCTTAAACGTTACGACTATGTCCAAAAAAACGATGGCGAAAGTGGCTATACTTATAGCATTAGTGACCTATTTGAAAAAGCACGCGATAATAAACCTGCTGTTATCGTCGTTGATGAAATTGATAAAATTGAAATCGGCAGTTCTTTTTTCCAAGAAATGGGCGGTGTTATTAATAACGATGGTATCCTCGTCCTTGCGACTGCAAATTCACTTAGCGGCTTACATCCTGCAATTCTCCGTCCCGGCCGCTTTGACCGTAAAATCTTCTTTCAAGACTTAACAAACGCCACGAAAAAAGAAATGCTTAAACGTAAACTCGCCATCAAAAATATTACTTATGATATTGATTTAGACACAATTATTGAAATTATGCCTAGTTCCAGTCCTGCGGACATTGATACATATGTTAATGAAGCACACCTTCGTCTAACTATAAACGACATCCCCGTTTTAACTGACGAAGTACTCATGGAAGCAATTGAATTAGTAAGTCAAGGCTACACAACAAGTCCAACCGTTAATGAACGAACACGTGCGCAAGTCCGCATTCACGAAGCAGGTCATGCCATTATCGCAATGAATGAATACGGCGCGAAAAGTATTGCCAAAATTGATACCACCCCATCTGCGATTGCTAATGGCTATGTGCAACTTGTACAAACCGAAGGCAGTTTCCCCACTAAAAATGACTTACTAAGTCGCATTAAAATCGGCTTAGGTGGTATTGTTGCTGAAAAACTCTTTAGCGATGACATTAGCGTCGGTGCTCGCCAAGACTTAAATAACGTCCGTCATATTTGCGAACAAATGATTGTTAGTTACGGTTTACTTGAAATCGCCTCTATTACATCGATTATGTTTAATAATTTCGGCACTGTTGGCACCGAAGAAGCAAAAAACAAAGTTATTAGTGAAAGTGAACGTATCATTAAAGCAGCCGAAAAAGAAGTCCGTGATATATTAACGCACAACCAAGACGAATTCCAAGCATTAGTGAATTTACTTAAAGAAAAACCTGTACTATTAAAAAAAGATGTCGTTGCCTTTAGTCAAGGGTTTACAAACACTACCTATATGCATTAAGATTAAGAGAGGGTAAAAATGAAACTAACATCAGAAGTAATATTAATTGTCAAAGAAGCGATTGATCATTATGATCCAATTCGCTTTTTAAAAAACGGCGCAGCGCCCGATGAATACTTATATGAAGCTATGCACGTCGCTAAATCTTTATTAGACGACAAAGAAGCGGACTTAAGTGAAATTGTCAGCGATGTCTTTAAAAAGCAGCTTGGCGAAACAGTAGATCCAGACGTCGCTACTGCTATTGCCAAACGCATCATTATTAATTTAAAAGACTAAAAAGTTTATAGAAATCGTTTTATGCTAACTTACAATTTTTAAGCATGTAATCAAAATGTCCGGATTATTAACTTTCCTTGATATGTAATTATTTTTTGTTCGTTTTCAAGTTTAGTCCACTCGCGACTTAATGTTTCGGGAGTTGTCCCTAAATAACTTGCTAAATCGCGTTTAGTCATATTTAGTGTGACAACCATTTTCCCGTTTTCTTTAACTGCTGTGCGACTTAAATAATGTAGAAGTCGGTCCCGCACACTTTCCGTCCCAATCCATGACGTTTGTTCTTCGGAATCACTTAGGCGTTTTGCTAATACTTGGAGCATTGTCACACTAACAGCAGGATACTCAAGCAATACCTTTTTAAAGTCATCATGAGTTATTAAATAAAGCTCGGTTTCTTCTAAGCTTTCGGCAAAAGCTTCGTATATGCCTTCTTTAAATAAGGCTAATTCGCCAGTAAATTCGCCCGCAATGAGAATACGGATTAATTGTTCTTTACCGTTTTCCGCTAAGCGATAAATGCGGATTTTCCCGCGTTTTACAATATAAAGTGAGAACGCTTTTTCACCGGGGCGATAAAGTGATTCGTTTGCCTTAAATGTTTTCGTTTTAATGTATTCGGTAATCGCAGCTTTTTCGTCTTTTTGTAGTAAGGAAAAAAGTGGAATTTGATCAAGTAAAGTTATATTGCCTTTAACGCTTGCCACTGTGTTTTTCCTCCCCGTTAATAAGTTAATTTTAGCAACTAATTGATTTAAATCAATGTAAGCGAATTAAACGTTCTTTATAATCGTTATACGGATTAGAGGAGTAGACGCTTATGGACACAAATACAACTGAAACAAAAAAACTCTTACTCGATATG
>WPCG01102488.1_pt1 | contig 15145 bp, 11 predicted proteins | sample 5403311 | NCBI WGS metagenome assembly WPCG01 (sample SAMN12869467, study PRJNA574797) | sludge metagenome | isolation source: wastewater treatment of Control | place: China:Beijing | collected 2019-05-17 | reverse complement strand
GACGTCGAACGCATGAAGAGAGTTCTGTGTTTTTTTTTCGATATTCGTTTAGGAAAGACCGCGAAACGAATGCTTCGTAGACGTTGAGGGCGGACGCTGTTCGAGGTGCGATTAAAATTAAAAAATATTAAGATAGTCTGTGGTAGAATATGTTTCAAACAATCAATCGGAGAAACCGTTCCGCTGGACGCTCTTTTTTAATCCTTCTTTGTAGCTGGCTGAAAGACTGCGAAATGCGTGTGGGGATGATCGTATGAAGCCTGTTTTTCGGTTTTTTTTGACCGTAACTTCGACAAATAGACGGAGCTTTGTTGACGAATGGACGATCAAGTATTTGCAATTGGACGATATTGAATTTGCATCTGAACGCCGATGGAAGCGCCGCCTATGTCCGTGAACGAAGAGGCTCTTTTTCCTCGTTTTCTGCGGCTTCGTATCGTCGAAGCGTTGTCCGATTCGCCGGTGGTGTTGATCCACGGACCGAGGCAGTGCGGTAAGACAACGCTGGCCCGGCTGGTGGGCGATGATGCAGGCTTCGCCTATCTCTCTTTCGATGACGATGTGCAGCTGGCAGCGGCAAAAGCTGATCCGGTCGGTTATATAGCGGATTTGCCGGAACGAGTTGTACTGGACGAGGTGCAACGGGTTCCGGAGATATTCACTTCGCTAAAGGCGGCCGTGGATGCCCGTCGAGCCCCGGGCCGGTTTATCCTGACGGGATCGGCCAATGTGTTGCTTGTGCCCAAGTTGGCGGATTCGCTGGCCGGACGGATGGAAATTTTGCGGCTGCATCCTTTGTCTCAGGCGGAGCTGAGCGGGAGACCGTCCGGTTTCCTTTCACGGCTGTTCGATTCCGGTTTTAAAGTTGGAGTATCAGCCAGGCGACAAGGCCGAGCGCTGGCGGAACGAGTGGCATGCGGCGGTTTCCCTGCTGCCTTGGCGCGCGCAACGCATCGTCGGAAGATGGTCTGGTATCGGGATTATGCCGATACCTTGATTCAGCGGGATATTCGCGATCTGGCGCGTATTACGGCTCTGGATGCTCTTCCGCGTCTTCTGGCCATGGCCGCGGGCCAGACGGGGTGTTTGGTGAATGTTTCCGAACTTGCGGCTCCGTTCCAGATCAGCCGTCAAACCATTCGCGAATATCTGACGCTGTTATCACGGATTTTTCTGGTGGACGAGTTGCCTTCGTGGCACAACAATCGCATGAAGCGACTTGTGAAGACTCCCAAGCTGCATGTCGGCGATACCGGTTTGGCCTGTGCATTGTTGGGAGTGAACGCCGACGGCTTGTGGTCGGATCGTGTTCTTTTCGGAAGGGTTCTGGAATCGTTTGTTTACCAGGAACTGAAACGACTGGCTAGCTGGCGGGAAGAGGAGTGTGCATTCTATCATTTCCGTGATAAGGATCAGGTCGAAGTGGACATTGTGTTGGAATCCGAAGGGCGCGTTGCCGGGGTGGAAGTAAAGGCGTCGTCGACGGTCACCAACGATGATTTCAAGGGATTGCGCAAGCTGAAGGACGCTGTGCGGAATAACTTCGTCGCCGGAGTGCTGCTTTATGACGGCGAAGCCGTGGTCGGTTTCGGAGACAGGTTGTTCGCTGTTCCCATCTCTCGTTTATGGGCTGATTGACGGAGGGAAATTCACCTATTCACTTCGATAAAGCACGTCGTCAAGCGTACACCTCATAAACTTCGCGCTTGCGTTTCCGGCGGGCGGTCTCTTCTAGACTCGTTTTTTTCGACAGGCGGAGAGCTGCCACCATCTCGCCGAGCGTTTCTAAGAGCCTTCTGTCGAGAAACGGAGCGAGGTGTTGAAAAAAGGAGGCGGATGATTGCAGTATGCGGAGGCGGCCTGTTGATGATCGATTCCCCCGTTCTGTATAGTTTCGGCGAATGTATTGAACACGGGAAACGATGAATTGTCCGGAGGCCGTTCTTTTTTCAAGGGGCTTTATTGATCCGCACTGTCGCCGGTACGGGGCGGAGGACATTGAATCCATACGATCCGGACTTTTTCACGGTGAATTGAAAAAGATTACTCCGTCAGTCTGGACTAGAGCCAACGCGGAATAAGGCGATAGCAAGGCTTGTCTCTCAAAAACCGGCAAAGTCGGGCATACCCCCCTAAAAAGGTTGGTTGCTCGGCATCGACGCCGTTCGACAGGGAAGCGGCGAATCTTTTCGCTCGTCTTCGGACTTGGTCCTGTTGAGAACGGCGTTGAGCAGAAGCGTTGAAATCTTCTTCAAATGCGATCTCAGGGCTTGTTCGGCTCTTGCCGGGTTGCGGGAACACACTGCGTCGACGATCTCGGAGTGGGCTTCGAGAGCGCTTTGCAAGTTTTCATGCGTCGTTACGGAGCGTTTTATCTGCTCGTTCAGCAGATCGTCGATGGACCACGAAAAACGCAGAAGTATCGGATTTCGAGAAAGTTCCATCAGGAATCTGTGAAAATCGATATCGTATCGGAGAAAACGTTCTCTGTCGTCCACGCTCTTCTCCATGCATTCCTGGAGGTGTTCGAGGCGCCGCAGCTCTTCGTCCGTCGCTCTTTCCGCAGCCAGAACCACGGCCTTGGATTCGATAAGCTCTCTCGCTTCCAAAAAGTCCCGCATATGAATATCGCCCATCGAAAAAAGGTCGCGCATTCCCTGGCGAAAGGCTTGCTCCTTGTTTCCCGCGTCGGCTCTTACATACGTTCCGTCTCCTTGCCGAACGGTAAGAACACCTAAGGATTCGAGTCGTTTGATCGCTTCTCGCAACGCGGTTCTACTTACCCCGAGAGCGACGGTGAGCTCTCTTTCGGGAGGAATTTTGTCCCCCGGAAGAAAGCGTTTATTTTGAATGGATTGTAAAATATGCTCGACAACGGAATCGACTAAAGAAATTCTTTTAATTGTCTGCATGGCTTGTTCTTCTCCGCGCTCTTGATTATTCATAATATGCAACGTGTATATGGGTTATTTATAACAAAATATTCGATATGCGGATACCCTTCGGTTCCTCGATATGAAGCGCTTTCGAAAAGAGCGTCGGAAGTCCCCGCGAAGTTCGGGAACCTCCGACGCTCCGCGGTTTTATTTCACAGTCCACGCAAGATAGTCGCGTACCACCTCGTCGTTGAGCGTCTGCCCGAGTCCGGGAAGATCGGGGATTTCGTACTGCCCGTTCTTCGGCTGATAGTCGTGGACGCACAGTTCGCGAATTTCCGGTTTGAGCGCGTAGGTATGATGCTCGTGGATGATGAAATTAGGAATAACCGCCTCGATGTGGAGGGAGGCCGCCGTCGAGACCGGACCTCCGCACACGTGGATCTGTACCGTCGCGTCGTATATGTTGGCGTAGTCGCATATTTTTTTGCCCTCGGTAATTCCGCCGACAAGGCACAGGTCAGGTTGAATGACTGCAAGAGCCTGCTTCTCGAAAAACGGACGGTACCCCCATCGCGTGTAGATTCTTTCTCCGGAAGCTATCGGGATTTTCACGCTTCTCGCGACGAGCGCCATGTTCTCGACATTCAAAGGATAGATGGGTTCTTCGTAGTAGAAAATATTGAACTCTTCAAGCGCCCGGCCAAGTTGAATGGCGGAGTTGACGCCGAGATAGCTATGAATCTCGATGATGATGTCGACCTTCGGCCCGACGGCTTCGCGGATCGCCCGGACGCGGTCGACGGCCATGCGAATCTGATCGTCTTTCAGTATGCCGTACAAATTCCATGCTTCGGGCGAGACCAACGGTCGATTCCCTTGGCGGTCTATCATCACGGGGTCCACTTTGACGCAGTCGTAGCCTTCCGCGACGGCTTTTTTCGCCGCTTCGGCGTACTGCTCCGGTTCGGTGAGCACCTTGTACTGAACTCCCCAGTCGAACTGAATCTGGCTGGCGTAGGTGCGGAGCGACTCTTTCGTCTTTCCTCCGAGCATTTGGTAGACGGGGGCGTTCAGCGCCTTGCCCCGAATGTCCCAGAAGGCGATGTCGAGCGCGCTCATCCCGCCGTAGACGACGGGGCCTCCGCCCATTCCCCAGAAAGTGCCCCTGAAAAGAAATTCCCATATCGATTCGACCTTCATAGGGTCTTTCCCAATGACCAGTTTCGCAAGATCCCGGACGATGCCCACCGACGCCTTGGACGCGCTCCCGTAGGCCAGCCCCACTTCGCCTACGCCGCTGATTCCTTCGTCGGTGTTTACTCGTATGAGAACGGGATTGAAGAAGGCCATATTAGGGTCTTTACGGTTGACTTCGCAATCGAAAATCTCGACGCTTGTGATTTTCATGGTGCACACCCTTTCTTTGCGTATTCGTTCAATGTGGCTGTTTATTATGCGCGCACGGCGTGCGCGTAAGAGGAGCCCCGACCGTCCATTACCTGATAAGCTGTAAAATTCCTATGCTGAGCGAGGGAATATACGTGATCAGGAAAAGCGCCGCTATCATGGCGAAAACAAACGGCAGCGATTCTTTCACAACCTCGGGAACGGGTACTTTCGTCAAAGCCGACGTCAGGTAGAGATTGGTCGCCATAGGAGGCGTGACGAATCCCAAGGCGAGGTTGATGGTGACGATGACGCCGAAGTGCACGGGATCCACGCCGAGGGGCTGAACGATGGCCAATAAAAGAGGGGAGAAGATAAGGTTGGCCGACATGGTGTCCATAAGCATGCCGACGACGAGAAGAAATACGTTGATGATCCCCAGGACGACGTATTTGTTCCGTGAGATCGCCCCCACGATATCGCCGAGCGTCGCCGGCAGCTGCGTGAAAGAGACTAAAAACGACAGGGAGTTGGCGACTCCGAACGTAAGGAAAATAATGCCCACGACCGAGGCGTTGTCGATGAATATCGCGACGATATCTTTGAACTTCAACTCTTTGTAGAAGAATTTGCCCACGATTATTCCGTAGACGCACCCGACGACGCCCGCCTCGGTGGGGGTGAAGATGCCGCCGTAAATTCCGCCGAGGATAATCACCGGAAGGGCCAGAGCCCATTTCGCCTCCCAAACGGCTCGCGCTTTTTCCGAGAAAGACGCGTTCTCGCCGGTACCGCCGTACCCTCTCTTCTTGCCGATGTACCATGCCACCCCCATCAGACTGAGTCCGCAAAGAATGCCGGGGATGATTCCGGCAAGGAAGAGGTCGCCTATCGACGTCTGCGTTCCCACTCCGTAGACGACCATGGGAATGCTCGGCGGGATGATGATGCCGAGGCCGCCGGCCGTCGCTATGAGTCCTGCGGCGAACTCCTTATGGTAGCCGAACTTCTGCATCTGAGGGTACATGATGCCTCCTATCGCGGCGACGGTCGCGGGAGCGGAGCCTGAAATGGCGCCGAAAAAAAGACATCCGACGATGGTGACGATGGCGAGTCCCGACGTCGTATTGCCCAAGAGTTTATTCGCCACGTTGACCAGGCGGCGGGAAAGTCCGCCGCTTTCCATGATCGTTCCGACCAGGCAGAAGAACGGAATCGCCAGAAGAGGAAACGAGTAGAGGCCCGTGTACATGTTGAGCGCCACGAAAGAGAGGTTGCCTACGGGATAGATGAATGTGAACGTTATGACCGCCAGCCCTATGGCCACGGCGATATGCAGGCTGGAGAAAAGGAAAAGAAAGAACAGCCCCATGAGCACTACAGGTTCCATGGTTTTCCCTCCCTTGGCTCGTCGGCTTTCTTCATCGCTTTGTATTCCCGCCAATGCCGCAGCGTATCCTGAAAAACGCGAAGCGCGATGACCGAGAAGGCGGCGGGTACCGCCGCGATGGAAATCCAGCGGGGAATCCCCGTGGCCGCGAATACCTGGTTCGTGTTTTTCGACAGCATCGTCATTTCAAAACTCCCTTTCAGAATAAAAAGGGCGAAGCCGAAAAAAACGACGTTTACAAGCATTGAAACGATTTTTCGTCCTCTTTCTCCGAAAAGGAGCATCGGCAGCAGTTCTATTCGTAGGTGCCGCCTTCTTGTCACGGAGAGCGCGGAGCCGAAATACGCGAGCCAGAGAAGAGAGAACAGCGACGCCTCTTCCGTCCATGTGAGGGACATGTTGAAAACATATCTGGAGACGACCCCTAAAAAGCAGCTTACGAGCAGCACCGTCGTCGATATCGCCACAATCGTCTTTTCAATATTGCTTTCCAGCCATCGTAGAATATTCATAGCACTCGCTCCTTTATTTCATCATCCAGGGGCGGACAGTATCGGACGCGAAAGACTGCGAAGACGTCCCTTCGTTTCCGAGGAAATCGAGAGACGCCTTCGCAAGAGAGAACGTTGCTATTTTCCGAGATACTCTTTTTCGATGCGGGCAAACTCGCCCATGAAATAATCGTAATATTCCTGCCCCACCTGTTTGACTACTTCTTCTTTGGAAGCAGGATGTCCTATCTCTCTGAGTTTTTCTATCTCGACCGAGGAAACTTCCCGAACGTCCATTTTCTCCTTCGCCAGCTCCATAAACTTTTTTTCGGAAGCGTCGAGCTGTTTGACGTAGACTTCGTCGGCGATCGCTGCGGACTCGTCGAAAGCCTTGCGCACCTTCTCGGGGAGCGCCTGGTACCACTGTTCGTTTACGAGCAGCACGTTGTAGTCCAGGAGATGTCCCGTAAGCGAAAGATACTTCGTAACTTCGTACAGACGGGCCTGGTAGAGGTTGACAAGGGGGTTTTCCGTCGCGGAGACCACTCCCTGCTGAAGCGAGGTGAAGAGCTCCGCCCAGGTGATGGGCGTCGGGTTGCATCCGAAGGCTTTGAAAGCCGCGAGCTGGACGGGGTTCGGCTGGCATCGGATTTTCAAGCCGTTTAAATCTTCGACGGTATTGATCGGTTTGTCTTTGGAGAGTATATGTCTGAAGCCGAAATCCCAGAAGGAGACGACGCGCAGGTGCGTATCTTCGATGACTTTCTGTCGAATTTTCTCGCCCAGCGGTCCCTGGAAGGCTTTCCTGGCGATTTCATTGTGGGGGTAGGGAACGACGAACAACGCGTTGAGAGGAATCATCGCTTTCGAATACTCGGCCAAGGAAGCGGCGGGAATGTTCATCATCTGTATCATCTGATTCTGGGCGCTGTTGATCCCCTCGGCGTACGTTCTTGCGAGCTGGGCGTCCCAGTAGATCTTGACTTCGGCGTCGTCGGGAACTCTTTTCGTCATTTCGTCGACGAAGCTTTGATACCAATGAATCGTAGGAAGATCCGGGGTTGCTTTCGGGTTGGACGCAACATTCGCTCTGATGATTATCTTCGCCGCTTCTGCCGAGTGTATGCCGCAGACGCCGAAAGCGAAAAGCGTCAAGGTGAAAAGCGCCAGTAGAACTATCGCCTTTTTCATATGAAGACCTCCTTATTCCATCCCTTATTGCATTGGTTTTCCAAAACCCTCTTTTCGCACGAACTTCAAGCCCGTCTTCGTTTTCGCATAACACCCCCTCCGTATACAGAAAAATCCGTGGAGCCTAAATTGGTATTATGTTATTATGACCACATCAATATATGCTCTTTCTCCACCTCATGTCAAGGGGGGAGAGAATTTTGCGACGAGGACAATTGTATTGCACACGATATCGACAGTATTTCTACCGTCTATTCTTTGATGGCTGTTTTGTCGCGCAAGTTGAACGCCCCCTTCTTGTCTCGGGCAAGGAGGGGGCGTTTCGGCTGGTTGCCTCTTTGTAACTTTTCGGGGGCGGTGGGGCGCGCGTTTAAATCTCTATCCCGAGCAGCCGTTTCGCGAGCAGGCCGATCACGAAGGAGATCGCCGCCACGCTCAAGCTGATGGTTCCCATCTCCGCGAAGCGCGGCCAGAAGGGGATCGACTGCACTACCGAGACGTAGTAGTTGAACACGGCGATGATCATCACCACCACGGTCAACATGACCCCGAACGCCGCCAGGTAGAGCGTATTCGGCAGCAGCAGGTAGGGGAGCACCATCATGGCGACGGTGACCAGATAGGCCATTCCGGTGTAGAAGCTTGACTTGAGGGCCTTCGCGTTCCCGTCGGCGCGTTCGGCCAGGTAGTTGGACGCCGCCATCGAGAGCGTCGCGGAGACGCCCGTGATGATTCCCGAAAGAGCGACGAGGCGGGTGTTCATCAGCGCGAAGGTCAGTCCGGCGATCGTGCCGGTGAGCTCCACGAGCGCGTCGTTCAGCCCCAGCACCATCGAGCCGATATAGTGCAGCCGCTCTTCGTCAACCATCTCCATGAGGCGGTCTTCGTGCTCTTCCTCTTCTTTCATGATGCTCCGCGCTTCGGGGACTTCCTCTTCGATTTCATGCAGTTCCTGTGCGCCGAAGGTCTCGCCTATCTCGAAAAGCTTGATGGTGAAGGTGTCGCCCAAGAGCATGTTGATGATTTTATAGAAGAGAATTTTGATCGTGTCCGGGCGGAGTTCCTGTCCTGTGTACCCTTTCCACGTCTTGTAATGACTCCGTTCCGCCTTCGCGATTTCCAGCAGGGCGGTCCTGTTGCCCTCGTCTTTCTGGCGTTCGGCGATATACTCGTACAGGATGCTGGAGGTAAGCTCGTCGCGTTGGAACTGAAGAATCCGTTTGAGCACGGATGGACTCGGTTGACGTTTCATGGATTTGTCCGCCTTTCTCATTCCTTCAGGAGATTCTCAGGAAGCTTTGATTTTTTAATTTCTCATAATACCATAAAGACGCGGCGCGGAAGGCTCGGACTCTGTCGAAAAACTACGTTGTGAATTCGGGAACATTTTTGCTGAACGGGTGTGGACTTCGGTTGTACACGCTGCTACAATGTGCCGAAGAAGGTATTGTAAACCGAAATGAACTCTCCTGAAGGCCTGTTGCCTGGAGTCTTGAAGCATCCGGAGAGACGGGACAATCGTCCGATACGGAACTGGGGAGGCGCGTCCGTCTCAGTCCGGAGAAGGGTCGGAATGGCGCCGGAGCGCACGGGCTCCGATTGCGCCGGGTCGGTTGACAGCAACCGGAACAGATCGTTTTATTCCGAAAGGAGTGCGTTGAATGCGAAAGGTTACTCGGTATTTCTTGGTTGTTGCCGCGCTTGCAGTTTTTGCCTTCCTTGTCCGCCCCGCCGCGGCCGCCCCGGAGACGCTGCTCCGTTTCGCGGGACAGTTTCCTGCGGAGCACACGTCGACGAAGCTGATGCAGCAGCTGGCCGACGAGGTGAAGGAGAAGACCGGCGGACGAATAGAGATCAGGCTCCACCCCGACAACGAACTCGGCGACTATACGCTCATCTACGAGGAGCTGATCCGCGGCTCCGTCGATATGGCGGCGATCACCGTTCCCAGCCAGTTCGATCCGCGGCTTGAGCTCTGCAACATCAACGGTTTCGTCCGGACGTTCGACGAGGCCAGAACCGTCTTCGCTCCCGACGGATGGATTTTCAAGAAGATGGACGAGTTCAACTCCGCGCTCGGCGTGAAGCTCCTTGGCTTCCAGTTCGAGGGCTTTATCGGCATCGGGAGCACCAAACCGGTGAACGAGCCGTTGAATCCCGAGGTCAAAAAAGGAATTCTGCTGCGCATCCCGAACATGGAGGTCTTCAAGCTGGGCGCCGAGGCGATGGGGTACCGGACGATCACCATTCCGTGGGACGAAGTGCACGGCTCGCTCCAGAACGGCTTCGCCGAGGGAGTGAACGGAATGACCCCCGCGGCGGCCTACGCCATCCTCAAGGACGTGATCAAGCACTGGTACGATCTTCGCTACTCGGTGGAGAACCTGAACTACATGATGAGTCTGAAGACTTGGGAGAAGCTGTCCGAGGAGGATCGCGGAATCATCCAGAACGCGTGCGCGAAAATTTCCGCGGTCAGCGTCTACCTCGCCGAGAAGGATCAGGAGAAAGCCCTTCAGAGTATGCGCGAGGCGGGCATCGAGGTGCATACCTATACGGCCGAGGAGCTTGCGCCCCTGTTCGTCAAAGTGTCCGCGACCTGGGACGAGCTCGCCGAACGCTTCTCGCAGGAGCTGATCGACGAGTTAAAGAAGGAGTACGCTCTGCGCTAGCGCTTGAAAAAGCCGCCTGAATGCGGCGATCGCCTCTCTTCCACGAAAAACCCGAAAAGCTCTTCTGCCCGAGAGTTTTTCGGGTTTTTATCATTAAAGAGATGCTCCGAAGCAGGGGAGCGGAAAGAGCGAAGCTTGCCGTGCGGATTATCTCGGATTATGTGTTCTGCAAGAGCTGGAGCGAATTCGAAAGGACCACTGAACACGCCCTTGAGCTGCTCGGCAGGTCTTTGCAGGAGGCACTTTCCCCAGAAAAGAGCGATCATTCGTTGAGGCTCGAACACCTTTGGAAAAGCGTCGGCGTAGGGGAATCGTTTGAAGACGAGGCGATCCTCTCGACGAAAGCGGGGCGCGGCTTTTCCTTTCTCTCCTCGTACTCCCCGTTCAGGAGGCGGTGGTCGATGCTTGCCGAGGCGTGTTCGCCGAGGTCGGTTCGTTCGAGGAACTCTCCGCCGTGGCGGAATTTCTACGCTGAAGTACGGCCTCGTAAGGCGACGAATGCTCCGCCGAGAAGCACTCTGCGGGGAAAAGATCGAAAATTGCAGTTCGTGTCTTGTTGATACGGATTCCTGAGAGTTGGATAATGCGAACGGAATTCTTTTTCCTGTTTTGAAGAATTCGGTTCATTCCAAGTATGGAAAATGTTGTATAATATTACCGTGTGCACGGTTGCTCCTTCTATTCTTCACTTTTTAATTATGAGCGGGCAATTTCCGTTGGAGCCGCATGATCGTGTGTGCACTGTCATAATTTTGTCGAGGAGGCTTCGTATGAATACACTTCGTGGAAGGTTGATCGCTCTATTTCTTCTAGTCGCGCTCTCGTCCGTTGCGCTCGTAGGTTTTCTTGCCGTGAATCGGTCGCGGTCGATCATCGTGGAAACCGTTTGGAAAGAGGGGCGGGTCCTCGCGTCGAGTCTCGCGAAGGAGATCGACGCCCATCTCCGGGAGCGCCTTGCTCTGCTCGAGTTTTTGAGCATGCATCGGCAGGTGCGTGGAATGAACCGGGACGAGCAACGGGAGATTCTGTCGCCGCTGTTCGAACGCTACGGTTTTCTGGAGGTTGGAGTCGCCGATCTCGAAGGGAACATCGTTTCCAACAGGCAAGAGGGGCATGTCGTGAACGTAAAAGACCGCGACTATTTTATCCGCACCCTCAAAGAGAAGAAGCCGATGATATCGGATCCGCTCGCGAGCCGAGTTACGGGCGCTATGAGTTTTGCGTACGTCCTTCCCGTTCTCGACGGAGGGGAAGCGGTCGGCGTTCTGGTCGCTCTCGAGTCGCTCCAGGCCCTTTCGCAGCGGGTGGCGGAGACGACTTGGGGAAAAAGCGGCTATGCGTATCTTCTGAACGCCAAGGGGGTCGCCGTGGCGCATCCGGTAGCGGAAGTCCTGGGGGTCCTTAACGGCACGGAGGAAAGTGAAAAAATCTCTCCCGAGCTCGCCCGCGCCATGCGCGACGGTCTGTCGGGGAATTCGGGGACTGCGGAGTACCGTTTCAACGGCGTGGAGCAGATGAACGCCTATGCTCCCGTTCCCGTCGGCGGATGGCTGGCGGCGGTGACTGTTCCCGCGGAGGAGCCTCTCGCCCCGGCGCGGGGTCTGCGAAACGTCGTGCTGCTCGTTTCTCTGGTTCTCTTCGTCGTCGTTCTGGCGATCTCCTTTTTCGCGGCCCGCAGCATCGTCCGTCCGATACGGGGCGTGGCCGACGTTCTGCATAGGCAGGCCGGCCTCGATCTTCGCTTCGACAGTTCCAAGGGGTGGCTTCTGGACTGTAAAATCGCCGAGATCGCGGGCATGGTCGGCAGTCTCGCTGAAATGGAGACCGCGTTGACGCATGCGATTCTCGGCATCGCCGCCGCTTCGGAGAAGGTGGGGGCGGGGGCGGAGGAATTTTCCTCGCTTGCGGAGGAGACCAACGCGGGCGTCGAGGAGTCGCGCGCCGGGATCGAAGACGTCTCGTCCCGAATGGAGGCTCTTGCGGCGAGCGCCCGAGATATCGGCAACGGGGTCGGAGAGATGGCGGCCGGGGCCCAGTCGTTCGCCCGTAAAAACGCGGAAATGGCCTCCGAGGTTGAAAGCGCCCGTTCCGCCGGAGAAGACGGAATGCGCGCCGTCGAGAGAGCCGTGTCCAGCATCGTCAAAGTCGCCGAGGATGCGGGACGTTCCGCTCTGGAAATCGGAGGGCTCGGCGACAGAGCTCGCGAGATTCAGAGCTTCGTGGCGCAGATAGGCGGTATCGCCGATCAGACGAATCTGCTGGCGTTGAACGCGGCTATCGAGGCCGCGCGCGCCGGAGAGGCGGGAAGAGGGTTCGCCGTCGTCGCCGAAGAGGTGCGCAAGCTTGCCGAAGAGAGCAACAAGGCCGCCGGACGGATCGCAGATCTTGCCGGAGGCATTACGAAGGATCTGGAAAAAGTGGTGACTTCGTCGCGGAACAATGCGAAAGATTCCGAGGGAGCGAGCGAGCTTGCCCAGGAGACGCGCCGTACCATCGAAAAGATGATGGGCGGTTTGTCAAGAATTTCCGCGGCCACGCAGGAGCTGGCGGCTGTGTCGCAGCAGCAGGCGTCGTCGAACGAAGTAATCGCGGGCACTGTTCAGGACGTGGTGTCGCGCGTCGCCTCCTCCGCCGAATCCGCCGACAACGTCCGGGGGCAGATGAGGGAAGTGGGCGAAGCGGGCGAACGAGTGGCGCAGGGAGCGGAGGATTTGGCCGTTCTTTCGTCGGAGCTTCGCGCGTTAGTCTCCGCGTTCAAATACGATCACAACAGGCTGGAGGTTCTCTCCCGCGGGAAGTAGTATTTCTCTTTTCCGGAATACGGTGAAGAACTCGAAAGAGAGAATCGGGCGTCGGCGGGAAAACGTTCGTTCCGGCGACGAAGTGAAGAAGTGGAACGGTGGAGGAATCGAGATCGGACTCCGTCCCGCCGAAGACCACGGCGACGACCTATTCATCTGCACGGAACGTATCCGCGGTTCGTCGATATGACGGCGATCTCCGTTTTCGGACGGTTCGCCCCGCGGCTTTCGGTTCGAACGGTTCATCGGTATCGGAAGCACCGACTCGCCGAACGTTTCTCGCAGGAGCCGATCGACGAGTTCAAGAAGGAGTATGCGCCGCAGTAGCTTTCTCCATCTTTTTTTTACCAGGCTTTCTACGTACGCACACGGGAGACGTCGAACATTTCGGTTGTCTCCCGTGTTGTATTCCAAAGACATTACCTTTTAATGGATGTTGAATTTTTTGACAAACCGGCGGATGGTATTTCCTTTCCGATGTTCCAAGCGCATCGTTTTCTTTCTTGCTTGAGCAGGAACAGGAGAGAACAAAAGAATGAAATTTTACTTGTTTTATAAGTTTTCAGTATTGTATTTGTATTTATTTGTCTTTAATTTTGATATTGTAAAATTATTCGAGCTATGATAATATTGCCGATGACAATTAGGGGAAAAATTTAATTAATTATTAATTTATTATGGCCGTCGAAGGATGTGTTGCCGATCTCTTTCTTTGGTATCGATTTTTCTTACAGTGGGCGTTTTTTTTCGGTTGTTGCAATTCTTTCCAATCCCTTGTTTTTTACTTTCATTCCAAGGGGAGGACCGAAATGCCATTCTCCTCCGAAAATCTTGTTTTCTGCTGATGCGGCGGGAGCTGAACGACGAGTTCGGTTGTTCCTTTTTTTGTTGATGTTTTGCAAATGATTTGAAAAAACGATTGGCTCATGAGCCTGAAAGGGGTTCATTATAAAAGGGGGTTATTCTATGAACACGCTTCGAGCGCGTCTTATTGCTACGTTTCTCATTGTTGGCATTGCCGCCGTGTCGATCATCGGTCTGCTTTCGGTGACCCGGGCGCGCCAAGCTCTTATCGCCGCAGCCTGGAAGGAAGGAGACGCCCTGGTTTCCGCGCTCTCGGCGGAAATCAACGCCTACCTGAGGGAGCGTTCCAAGGTTGTCGAGGCGCAGAGCGAACGGAATGTTCTCCAAGGCATGAACTGGACGGAGCAGGAGCAGGCATTGATTCCCCTTCTCAAGGATTATGCTTTCCTCGACATTTTCGTGGCCGACCCGGATGGTAACGTCCGGATCGTCAAGAAAGGCGCGGACGGCACAAGCATCAAGGACAGGGAGTATTTTCAGCAGGTGCTCAAGGAGAAAAAATCGGTCGTCTCCAGACCGCTCGCGCATCGTGTCACGAAAGAGATGACCTTCTTCTACGCATCTCCGATATTGAACGAAGGCAAACTTGTCGGCGTACTCGTAGCTTCGGAAAATATGGCGAATATTGCTGAAGAAGCCGCTTCAATCTCCTGGGGGGAGACGGGATACGCGTACGTTATCGATGATGGCGGCGTTGTTGTTGTGCATCCTGCGAAGGAGATTGTCGGTGTTCTGGATTCATCGAAAGAGAGCGACAAGATAGCTCCGGAACTTGCTCGTGCGACGCGCGACGGCATGGCGGGGCGGAGCGGAAGAGTGGAGTACTTCTTCAACGGCAAAGATCAGATGAACGCCTATGCTCCCGTCTCCTACACCGGCTGGGTTGCGTCGATTACCACGCCCATGGAGGAGTTTCTTTCCCCCGTGCGGGCAATTCAGACGGCGATTCTGATCGCCGTGGCCGTCGTCGCGCTGCTCATCGTTCTTGTGTCGCTGTGGCTTGCGAACGGTATCGCGAAGCCCGTGCGCGCGGTCGCCGAGAAGATGGACGCCGTCTCGAAGGGCGACCTGACCTCGACCATAGAACTGAAGAGCGGCATGAAGGAGATCAACCTTCTGGTGGGATCGGTCAATTCGATGATCGACCTCGTCTCGGGCTCCATCCGCGAGATTCTGGACACCTCGAAGCAGGTGCTTGCGCGCGCCGAGGACTTGAGCGCGGCGGCGGAGGAGTCGACGGCGTCGATCGAGGAGGTCATGGCGATCACGGAGAAGACGAGCGCGCAGACGGAGAACGCGGCCGCGGCGGTGCAGGAGACCAACGCGGGCGTCGAGGAGGTTGCGTCCGGAGCGCAGGCGGCGGCGAAGGCCGCTTCCGAAGCCGGCGAAGGGGCGGTGCTGGCCGCCGAGGAGGCCAAGCAGGGCGGCGACTCCGTGGAGCGGATGGCCGCCATGATCGTGCAGACCGCGA
>WPCG01097964.1_pt1 | contig 15195 bp, 12 predicted proteins | sample 5403311 | NCBI WGS metagenome assembly WPCG01 (sample SAMN12869467, study PRJNA574797) | sludge metagenome | isolation source: wastewater treatment of Control | place: China:Beijing | collected 2019-05-17 | reverse complement strand
ACCGAGCTTTCACGCTCCGCCTTCGACGCCACCGTGATCCCCGGCGTGGCCTACACCCATCCGGAAGTGGCCTGGGTCGGCTACACCGAGGCGCAGGCCAAGGCCGAGGGCAAGAAGGTCGAGGTGGCCAGGTTCCCCTGGGCCGCCTCGGGCCGCGCGATCGCCAACGGTGCCGACTACGGCTTCACCAAGCTGATCTTCGATGCCGAAACGCACCGCGTAATCGGCGGCACCATCGTCGGTCCGTCTGCCGGCGACATGATCGGCGAGGTCTGCCTGGCCATCGAGATGGGCGCCGATGCGGTGGACATCGGCAAGACCATCCACCCGCACCCGACCTTGGGCGAGACGGTGGGCATGGCCGCCGAAGTCGCGCACGGCAGCTGCACCGACCTGCCGCCGATGCGCAAGAAGTAAGACTGCGCGAGCCAGCCGCATGCGGCCCGGCCGGGAGCGATCCCGCCGGGCCGTTTTTCGTGCTGTCACACAAATATATTTGCTGCGTCGCACAAATTTAATTTGACATGCTTGTCGAGTTGTCTACACTTGACATTGTGCACCGCAGCAAATCGCAGTAGCGAGGCGCTTCGGCAACATCCCAACCCAATGTTCACCAGGAGTCTGCCATGATCGCCACCCCCGAGAAGCTTGCCGCCGCCAACAAGGCCACCGTCGAATCCCTGCTCAGCGTCTCCGCCACCGCCATGGCCTCTGCCGAGCGTCTGGCTGCGCTGAACCTGAACACCGCCCGTGCCCTCATCGAGGACAGCATGAGCACCCTCAAGACCCTCAGCGAAGCCAAGGACCCGCAGGCTTTCATCAACCTGCAGACCTCGATCGCCCAACCGGGCGCCGAAAAGCTCGTGGCCTACTACCGCAGCGTGTATGAGATCGCCACCCAGAACCAGGCCGAGATCACCAAGCTGATGGAATCCCAGCTTGCCGACCTGAACCTGAGCCTCAACGCCGCGCTCGACGAAGCCTCCAAGTCCGCCCCGGCCGGTTCCGACGTCGCCATCGCCGCGGTCAAGTCCGCGCTGGCCGCCGCCAACTCGACCTACGACAGCGTCAGCAAGGCCGCCCGCCAGGTGGTCGACATCGCCGAGGCGAACGTCGCTGCTGCCACCGGCGCCGCCGTCAAGGCTGTCGGCACCACCACTGCTGCCAAGCCCGCCCGCAAGAGCGCCTGAGCCCTCACCCGGCCAGCCAGGCCCCGCCGCCCCGCAAGGGGCCGCGGGGCCTGTTGTCGTTTACCAGCGGACGCCCGGCACTCCCGACAGCAGGGGGCAGAGGGCAACGCGGCACTGTGCCCGGAGCACATGCAAGCCGGACTACAGCAAGCCCTGCAAGCGGGCTATGGCAGCCTCGTCGACAGGCATGCGCTCGACTTCGAGGCGCACCCCGCTGCCTGCCAGCACGCCTTCCCCGAGCCTTGTTTCGAGCCCTTCGAAAGCCGCTGCGGACGCTGCAAGAATGACGAAGTCGTCACCCATCACACGGCAGACCAGGGCATCGCCGCTGACCTCCACCAGCGCAGCGGCGACGTCGGCAAGCAGGCGGTTGCCAGCCATCCAGCCATGAGCGAGGTTGTAGGCACCGAAGTCGTGCAGCAGGCACACCGCTGCCACTTGCAGGTCACCGTACTGCTTGTTGCGGAAGATGAACTGCAGATAGCTGGCGTTGTGCACGCCGGTGAGCTGGTCATTGAAGAAGTAGGCAAAGCGCTGGCGCTCCAGCGCCGTGCGCGGCAACTGGTCCACCACCGGCGGGGGCTCCACCGTCTGCAGCGCGCGGCGCGCCGCAGCGGCGACCTCGGGGTGGTAATGCGATCCGGCGAGCGTGCCGATCTCTTCCAGTGCCACAGCCACCGACTTGCGCGGCCGGTAGATGCGGTTGGTGGTCATCGCATCGAAGGCGTCGGCCACCGCCATGATGCGCGCCGCCAACGGGATGGCCTCGCCCGCCAGTCCGGCAGGATACCCGCTGCCGTCGTGGCGTTCGTGGTGATGGCGGAGGATTTCCGCGAGCGCGGCGTACATGTCGATATGCATCAGCGTCTCGTAGCCGACGACGACGTGCTGCTTGATCAGCTCGTACTCCAGCGCAGTCAAGGGCCCCGGTTTCAGCAGCACGGCATCGGGAATGGCGATCTTGCCGATGTCGTGCAGGCGCGCGGCCTGCTGCAGCTCCTCGCTCTGCGCCGCCTCCAGCCCCAGTTCGGCAGCGATCAGTCCGCAATAGTGGGCCACCCGCCGGGTGTGCCCGGCGGTGTAGGTGTCGCGGCGCTCGATGAGATCGACGAGCGACAGGATGGTCTTCTCATAGTGGGTGATGCGGTCACGCTGCAGGCGGGCGGTTTCCTCGCGCTGATCGAAGGCTGCGGTGGCAAAACCGATGTCGCCGGCAAGCTGCTCCAGCATCAGCACCTCTTCGCGATCGAAACCGTTCCCCCGCGCAGTGAACACGCACAAGGTGCCGAAGGGCGCAGCAAAGGCATCCTTGCGCAGCGGCAGCGAGGTCACGGCGTGGATGCCCAGCGCCGCCAGCCCGTCCACCTTGGAAAGCTCGTTGACCGTGACCGTGCGGTTCTCGCGCAGCGCCAGCGCCCCCGGACCTTCACCCTGACAGGCGCTCATGGCGCGGACGAAATCCGCGGTGCCGTAGGACTTGGCCGCCGGCACCAGCTCCCCGCCGGCGAGCAGGGCAACCCAGCAGAAGCGGTAATCGGGATGGGCGACGAGGCGGTCGCAGCAGGCCTTCAGCATCTCGTCGCGCGAGCTGGCGGTGATGAGGATCTCATTGACGTCGGCAACCATCTCGACGATGCCGCGCAGGAAACGCTCGCGATCAAGGAGCAGGCCAACACGCTGGGTGCGCTCGACCACGCGCTCCTCCAGACTGGCGTTGAGTACCTGCAGTTCTCCCTGGTGCTGGCGCAGGCGGCGGTTGCTGCGGCCGATATAGGCCACGGTGACGAAGGCCAGCAACAGCATCAGGGAGGCAATCGCCGCCCAGTACCAGTACTGCGCCCACACCTCCCGCAGGCTGACCTCGCGCAGATGGGCGTAGGGGCCGATGCGCAGCTCGCGCAGTGCCTCATGCACCGGCTGATAGTTGAGCGGCAGCGTCCACCCTGTGGTGTGCCCGGCCAGCGCGGCGGGGTCATCCGGTTCCATCAGCATCAGCGCCACCGCAACCTGCACGGCAAGCTCCTCGGGGACGTTGCCGAGGCGGGCGAGCGGCCATTCGGGATACAGCGCCGTGCTGTGGCGCAGCGGAAAGGCAGGGTTCTGACGTTCGTTGAGGACGAACAGCCGCGACAGCTCCATGCGTCCCTCCTGGGCCATGCGTTCCAGCGTCTCGGTACGCACCGTGCCGGCGTCGAAGCGCCCTTCCAGCACCGCATAGACCACCTCGTCATGGGTACCAAGAAACGCCAGTTCGGCCAGATCGTGCTCGGGGTCGACGCCGCGCTGGCGCAGTTCGCGCCAACCCGCATGCCAGCCTCCGAAGGAGCCGGGGTGCACCGCGGCCAGCCGGCGCCCGCGCAGATCGGCAATCTGGCGCACCTCGGCATGCTCCGCGCGGGTGAACACCACACCGCCGAAGACGCCGTAGCCGGCACCGGAAAAATCGTGGCGGTTGCGCATCGTCACCACCGGGCTGATGCCGTAGAGCGCTTCGAGTTCGACGTAGTAGGACGGATTGGCGAGGACGAAATCGATGCTGCGCTGGCGCACCGCGAGTTGGACATCGTCGAAGCCGAGCGGCACGATGGTGAAGCGGTGTGCCGGCAGGCGCGCCTGCAGATAATCCGCAGTCGGCCCCCACATGCGCTCCGCTGTCTCCACCCCACGCAGCGCAAGAACTCCGATGCGCACCTCGTCTGCGTGCCCAGGCAGAGCACACAGCAACAGGGCCAGCGCCAGTATCTGACGGCGGATCCCGACGGCAAAGCTGGGCAAACGGAAGGGAAAGCGGTGCGGAGCAACACTGAACATGGCTGGATGGGCGCAAGCCCCGGCGGGTCCGGGCAGATGCAAGATGCCGACAGCCCATGATGCCAGCACGGGATCGCCGACGCCAGCGCACCGCAGCAAAAGCATCAGGCCCCGGCACGGCAAGCGCTGCGCCAGGGCCTGATGCTCGGGAGGCGGGACTTCAGTCCGTGTCGATATCGTCAAGCGTGACGGTGATGTCGGTCTTCGACACATCAACCTTCCAGAAGGTGTAGCTGTCACCGTCCTCGTCAACCAGGCGGATGTCGAAGATGGGGCTCGAATAGCCGCGCAGGTTGACCCTGCGGGTGGCGTTGTTCATCAGCACGTTGTCACCCAGCACATCCTCCTCCCAGCTCTTCGACTTGGCCGGACTGACGTACATGTAGAAGATGGTGAAACCGGTCTTGTTGGTGATGTCGACGTAATAGTCCGCAGCGAAGGCGCTCGCCCCCAGCCACATCGACACCGTCATTGCCGTAATGAACTTCATGAAGGCCCGCATGGAAGGCTCCCGGGAAACATGTTGAATGTTGAAGAACCGGCTTGCGCCGGTCTGCGCAGCCCCGCTCGCACCGTCTGCGGCTTCACACACCGCGCACGGGGAGGAGTTTGCAGTGCGTCCGAGCCTGATCTTCAGGCCTCCACACCGACGCTCATTCTAGCCATCGGCAGAAGGCCCGGCATGTCGTCGTGTTGCGCGCCCGCGACGCCGGCGCACAAAAGCAGACGGGGCAAGCTTTATGCTTGCCCCGTCTGCGGTGTTTGGCGCGCCCGGAAGGATTCGAACCTCCTACCCCCTGGTTCGTAGCCAGGTACTCTATCCAGATGAGCTACGGGCGCTTTGCGAAGAAGCAGAATTTTAGCAGCTCTACTTCCTTAGTCAAGCATCGGTTAAAAACTTTTTGCTTGAAGTGGCGGAGAGGGGGGGATTCGAACCCCCGTGCCAGGTTTCCCTGACCATCCGATTTCGAGTCGGCGCCGTTATGACCGCTTCGGTACCTCTCCGCTATCCCCGCCGAGGCGGGGAGGCCGCATTATACGCACAAGCGCGGCGAAATGCACCAGCGCAGAATACGGCCCGGCCAGGGCACTCAGGCGCCTGCGCGCGCGGTACGGGGCAGCAGTTCTTCGTAGGCGCGCACGGCCTCGGCAGCGTACATCAGCGTCGGGCCACCGCCCATGTAGGCGCACACGGCCAGTGTCTCCATCAGTTGTTCGCGGGTCACGCCGAGGCGGATCAGGGCCTTGACGTGAAAACCGATGCAGGCATCACAGCGCGAGGCGACGCCGATGGCGAGCGCGATGAGTTCCTTGTGCAGGGCCGAGAGGCTGCCTTCCTTGAGGGCGCCCTTGGCCATTGCGCCGAAGCCCTGCATGGTTTCGGGCGCCTCGGCGCGCAGCGCTTCGAGTGCCTTGGAAACGTCGTTGGTGATCTGGACGAAGGATTTGCCGGACATGGGGGATGGCTCTTTGTTAAGGTTTTTCTAATATACCATTCGTGCCTGCCCTTTGCCATCGCACGGCACGCCGGGCATTGCGGCGCAGCACGCATGGGAGTTGCCGGCACGCCCTCAGTCGCGCAGAATCGGCCGTCCCGAGACCCGGATGTCCGCCCATGCGCCTGTCGCTGCCCATCCTCGTGGCCGTCGTGCTGACCGCCTGTACGCCTGCCGAGCCGCCGCGCCTCGAGGATTTCCGCACTGCGGGCGAGTTGCGCGTCGGCACCCGCCTCGATGCAGTGGCCTTCCGGCAGGATGGCGGGCAGGGCAATTCCGGATTCGAGCACGATCTGGTGCTGCAGCTCGGCGAGTACCTCGATGTGCCGGTGGAGTTCATCGTCTACCCCGACCTTCCCCGCCTGCTCGACGCGGTGATCAGCGGCAAGGTGCATATGGCCGCTGCAGGACTGGCGCGCAACGAGTTGCTGCCCCTGCGCTGGACGACGGCACTGCGCGAACTTGACTACGTCCTCGTCGGCCACGCCGACGCTCCCGCGGTGCGCCGCGAGGCCGACCTCAACGGGCGCACCATCAGCGCCCGGCGCGGTTCGCTGCCGGCAGAGAAGCTCGAGCGCATGCGCCGCCGCAACACCGGTCTCAATATCCATCTCAGCGTGCTGGACGGCGAGCAGGCCCTGCTCGCCCAGGCTGCGGAGAAGAAGCTCGACCTGGTGGCGGTAGACCGGCTGCACTTCGCCATCGCCGCGCGCCTGCACCCGCAGCTGCGCATTGTCTACGACCTGCCGCTGAAGTCACAGGTGGCCTGGGCACTGCCGGCACAGGGTGACGACGGCGGACTGGCCGCGGAGGTGGATGCCTTTCTCGAAGAGGCGGCCGAGAACGGTCAGCTGGCGCGCGTCGCCGACCGCTACTTTGGCCACGTCCGCCGCCTGCGGCCGAGCGACATCAGCGCCTTCATCGCCCGCAGCCGCGAGCGCCTGCCGCACTACCGCGCGCACTTCCACGATGCCCAGGCGCGTACCGGCATCGACTGGCGCATGCTGGCGGCACTTTCCTACCAGGAGTCGCAATGGGATCCGCTGGCGACCTCACGCACGGGCGTGCGCGGGATGATGATGCTGACCAGCGATACCGCCGACCGCCTCGGGGTCAAGGACCGCCTCGATGCGCGCGACAGCATCATCGGCGGCGCGCGCTATCTGGCCATGCTGCGCGACGAACTGCCCGCCGAAGTGGAGGAACCCGACCGCACCTGGATGGCGATCGCCGCCTACAACCTCGGCATGGGCCACATGCGTGGCGCACGCCAGATCGCCCGCAGCCTTCAGCGCGACAACACCTCCTGGCTGGACATGAAGGCGGTGCTGCCACTGCTCTCGCGCCCGGAATACGCCGCCCGCCTGAAGGCCGGCGCCGCGCGCGGCGGCGAGGCAGTGATCATGACCGAGCGCATCCGCAACTACTACGACATCCTCAGCCGCATCGAGCCGCCCTACGAACCCCCGCTGCAACCACGCGGCCTGCAGCTGGGTCGCCAGGGTGAAGCGGCCGGCGGTGTCAACGCTCAGGCGCTGCGCAGCACCTCGACGCCGCCCATGTAGGGCACCAGCGCCGCCGGCACGGTGATCGAGCCGTCGGCCTGCTGGTAGTTCTCCAGTACCGCCACCAGGGTACGTCCGACTGCCAGGCCGGAACCGTTGAGGGTGTGCACCAGTTCGTTCCTGCCCTGGGCGTTCTTGAACCGGGCCTGCATGCGGCGGGCCTGGAAGTCCTCGCAGTTCGAGCAGCTGGAGATCTCACGGTAGGTATTCTGCGCCGGCAGCCAGACTTCCAGATCGTAGGTCTTGGCGGCGGAGAAACCCATGTCGCCGGTGCACAGCGCGACCACCCGGTACGGCAGGGCAAGCTTCTGCAGGATGGCTTCGGCGTGACCGACCATCTCTTCGAGCGCCGCATGACTTTGCTCCGGATGGACGATCTGCACCATCTCGACCTTGTCGAACTGGTGCTGGCGGATCATTCCGCGGGTATCGCGCCCGGCGCTGCCAGCCTCGGAGCGGAAGCACGGGCTGTGCGCGGTGAGGCGGATGGGCAGCGCGTCGAGCGCCAGCACCTGTTCGCGCACGGTGTTGGTGAGCGGAATCTCCGAGGTGGAGATCAGGTACTGTTCGAGCGCGCTGTCATCCCCGCCGCGCAGCACCCAGAACATGTCTTCCTTGAATTTCGGCAGCTGCCCGGTACCGACCAGCACCTCGCGATTGACGATGTAGGGCGCGTAGCACTCGGTATAGCCGTGCTCGGTAGTCTGCACGTCGAGCATGAACTGGGCGAGCGCACGGTGCAGGCGGGCGATCTGCCCGCGCATGAAGGTGAAGCGCGAACCGGAGAGGCGGGCGCCGGTCTCGAAATCCAGCCCCAGCGGCGCCCCCAGATCGACGTGGTCGCGGACTTCGAAATCGAAGCTGCGCGGCGTACCCCAGCGCCTCACCTCGACATTGGCGGACTCGTCGCCCCCCACCGGCACGCTTTCATGGGGCAGGTTGGGCAGGCCGGCGGTGAATTCGGCGATGCGCTCCAGCAGCCCAGGCAGGGCCTGCTCGCAGGCCTTCAGTTCGTCGCCGAGCTGACCCACCTCGGCCATCACCGCCGAGGCATCCTCGCCGCGCCCCTTGAGCATGCCGATCTGCTTGGAGAGCGCATTGCGGCGCGCCTGCAGTTCCTGTGTGCGGGTCTGCAGGTGCTTGCGTTCCTCTTCAAGGGCCAGGAAGGTGGCCGTATCCAGGGTCAGGCCACGGCTGGCGAGGCGGGCCGCGACGGTATCGATCTGCGCGCGCAGGAGCTGAATGTCGAGCATCAGTAGTTCCACAAGTACGTTTCAATTCATGGACATGTCGCACAAGCCTCGAAATGCTCTGAGCTTGTCACGCCATCCGTATGCTTTCACGGCACTTTCACATTACCGCAACCGATGTTGCGGCGCGCCATTTAAATCAATCCAATCAATCACTTAAATGAAATCCGAAAGTAAAAGGCAACTTGCTTTCGGACCATACTGTCTTAAGCTTGAAATAGTGAGCAAAGCTGCACAGACAGCACCCATACCGAGGAGGACCACATGTTATCCATCCGCGACTGCCTGGACTACTGCGACCTTACCGAGGAAGAAGTCGCCCTCATCGCCGAACACGAAGGCATTCCCGATGCCGCCGCCGCGCAGGTAGCCTGCGGACTGGTGCAGACCCCCGAAGGCGTGCTGCTGCTCACCCACTACATGCTCGATCTCGTCGAGCGTGCCGCCGAGCGCGGCGACGTTGGCAAGGCGGAAGAGGCGCGCAAGCTGTGCGAGCGTTTCGTCGCCGATCATCCCCTGCCCCACTGACATCCCCCTGCGCTCAGCGCTTGCCGCCGCGCGCAGCGGCATCGAGGCCGCGCAGCCAGGCCAGTTTCTCGCCGATGCGCGACTCCATGCCACGCCCCACGGGCTGGTACCAGCCGGGTTCGTCCATGCCCTCGGGCAGATAGGAGGCCCCGGCGGCATAGGCTTCGGGCTCGTCATGGGCGTAGCGGTAGGCCGCACCGTGGCCGAGCTCCTTCATCAGGCGCGTCGGCGCATTGCGCAGGTGCATCGGCACCGGACGCGAGACGTCGCCGGCAACGAATTTGCGCGCGGCATTATAGGCCTTGTACACGGCGTTCGACTTCGCCGCACAGGCCAGGAAGACCGTGGCCTGCGCGAGCGCCAGTTCGCCCTCCGGTGAGCCCAGGCGCTCGTAGGTGGTGCAGGCGTTGAGGGCGATCTCCAGCGCGCGCGGATCGGCGAGGCCGATGTCCTCCACCGCCATGCGCACCAGGCGGCGCCCCAGGTAGAGGGGTTCGGCCCCGCCGTCGAGCATGCGGCACAGCCAGTACAGCGCGGCATCCGGATGCGAACCGCGCACCGCCTTGTGCAGCGCCGAGATCTGGTCGTAGAAGGCGTCCCCGCCCTTGTCGAAGCGGCGCAGTTTCTGCGCCAGGGCGCGATCGACGAATTCGCCATCGACGTGCGCGCAGCCGGCGGTCTCCGCCGCCACCTGGATCTGCTCGACGAGATTCATCAGGCGGCGGGCGTCGCCATCGGCAAAGCCGATCAGGCGCGCACGCGCATCCTCATCGAAGCTCAGTTGCGGGCAGGCCGCGGCCTGCGCGCGCTGCAGCAGCTCGGCCATGGCATCACCGTCGAGGGGTTCGAGCACATACACCGCGGCGCGTGAGAGCAGCGCAGAATTGACCTCGAAGGACGGATTCTCGGTGGTGGCACCGATGAAGGTCACCAGCCCCTGTTCGACAAAGGGCAGGAAGGCATCCTGCTGCGCCTTGTTGAAGCGGTGCACCTCATCGACGAAAAGGATGGTGTGGCGCCCGCGCGCCTGTGCGGCACGGGCCTGGGCAATGGCCTCGCGGATCTCCTTGACCCCCGAGAACACCGCCGACATGGCAATGAACTCGGCATCGAAACCCTGCGCCATGAGCCGCGCAAGCGTGGTTTTGCCCACCCCCGGCGGCCCCCACAGGATCATCGAGTGCGGCTTGCCCGACGCAAAGGCCAGGCGCAGCGGCTTGCCCGCACCGAGCAGGTGCTGCTGCCCGGCAACCTCGTCGAGGCTTTGCGGACGCAGGCGCTCGGCCAACGGTACGCGCGGCGCCTCGGCGTCGGCGAAGAGATCGCTCATCGCGGCAGCGCGGCCTTCACTGGCCGATCACGTCAACACCGGGCGGCGGCGTGAAGCGGAACAGCGACTTGTCGACCGCTTCCACCACCTGCAGGCGGGTGAACACGATCACCGTGTTCTGGCCGAAGCTGTCGCGCATCTCCATGCGCCGCAGTTGCCCGCCGGAGAGCCCCAGGCGCATCGACTCGAAGCCGCTGTCGGCCTGACGCGGGCGCGCCACCACCCAGCTCAGCCCCTCGCTCTGACCGCCTTCGGCAAGTTCAAAAGCGCTGTCGATGTCGCTGCCGCCGACCAGCACGGCCGCCGGGGTGCTACCCAGGGCATCGCCGAGGGCACGCACGGTGACCTGGGCGAGATCGACGTCCCACGACCACAGGCGCTCGCCATCGCCGACCAGCAGCTGACGGTAAGGCTGTTCATAGACCCAGCGAAAGAGCCCCGGACGGGCGAACGCGAAACTGCCTGCAGCGTGCTGCGGACGCCGCCCGGAGGCCGAATGCACGACCTGCTCGAACTCGCCCTCCGCTGCCGGCGTTGCCGCAACGAACTGGCGCAGCTGCGCCACGCCGTCGCCCGCCCAGGCCGTACTCACCGCAACGGCGCTGAACAATGCCAGCGCGCAGCCGCGCAGAAGCTTCATTGGCCGCATTTCAGTCGCCCTCCTTGGGCGGAACGATCACTTCACGATTGCCGTTGCTGCCCATCGCGCTGACCAGCCCGGCGCGCTCCATCTGCTCGATCAGGCGCGCGGCGCGGTTGTAACCGATGCGCAGGTGACGCTGCACCAGCGAGATCGATGGCCGGCGGGTCTTGATGACCACCTCGACGGCCTGGTCGTAGAGCGGATCGGCCTCGTCGCCACCTTCGCCACCGCCACCGCCCAGCGCCGCATCCATGTCGTCCTCGGGGGCGGAGAGGATGCCTTCGACGTAGTCGGGCGGACCCATCTTCTTGAGGTGCTCGACCACCTTATGCACCTCCTCGTCGGCAACGAAGGCGCCGTGCACACGCACTGGCAGACCGGTGCCCGGCGGCAGGTAGAGCATGTCGCCCATGCCCAGCAGGGTTTCGGCGCCCATCTGGTCGAGGATGGTGCGCGAATCGATCTTGCTGGAAACCTGGAAGGCGATGCGGGTCGGCACGTTGGCCTTGATCAGGCCGGTGATCACATCCACCGACGGACGCTGGGTGGCGAGGATGAGGTGGATGCCGGCCGCACGCGCCTTCTGCGCCAGGCGGGCGATCAGCTCCTCGACCTTCTTGCCGACCACCATCATCAGGTCGGCAAGCTCATCGACCACCACCACGATGTGCGGCAGATGTTCCAGCGGTTCGGGACTTTCCGGGGTGATCGAGAACGGATTGGTGAGCGGCGCACCGGCCTTGGCCGCCTCGGCCACCGCCTTGTTGAAACCGGCAAGGTTGCGCACGCCGACCGCTGCCATCAGCTTGTAGCGCTTGTCCATCTCCACCACGCACCAGTTGAGCGCATTGGCGGCATGCTTCATGTCGGTGACCACCGGCGCGAGCAGGTGCGGGATGCCCTCGTAGATGGAGAGCTCGAGCATCTTCGGATCGACCATGATCAGGCGCACGCGCTCGGGCTCGCTCTTGTAGAGCAGCGACAGGATCATCGCGTTGATGCCCACCGACTTGCCCGAACCGGTGGTGCCGGCCACCAGCAGGTGAGGCATCTTGGCAAGGTCGGCCACTACCGGCAGCCCGCCGATGTCCTTGCCGAGCACCACGGTGAGCGGCGAGTGCATGTCGTGGTAGACCTTCGAGCCGACGATCTCCGACAGGCGTACGGTCTGGCGCTTGGGGTTGGGCAGCTCCAGCGCCATGCAGGACTTGCCCGGCACCGTCTCGACCACGCGGATGGAGATCAGCGACAGCGCGCGGGCCAGATCCTTGGCCAGATTCACCACCTGGCTGCCCTTCACCCCGGTCGCCGGCTGGATCTCGTAGCGCGTGATCACCGGCCCCGGATAGGCGGCCAGCACCTTGACCTCGACACCGAACTCGGCGAGCTTGGACTCGATCAGCCGCGAGGTGAATTCCAGCACCTCGGCCGCCGGCGGTTCGCCGTCGCCGCTGGGCTGGTCGAGCAGCGACAGCGGCGGCGTGCCGCCGGCCACCGGGTCTTCGAAGAGGGACTGCTGGCGCTCCTTGAGCACGCGCTCGGACTTCGGCACCTCGGCCACCGCGGGCTCGATGCGCAGCGGTGGCGGCGGCGCCTCCTCGCTCTTGCGGCGGCGCTTCTCCACCACCGCCTCGCGCTTCTGCGCCACCTCGCGCCCGGCGCGGCGATCCTGCCAGGTGTAGTAGCCGCGCTGGGCGGCAAACCAGGCCTGCTCCAGCCATAGTCCGATGCGCTCCACCACCGCCAGCCAGGACACCCCGGAGAACAGCGACAAACCGGCGGCAAGCGCCGCCAGCAGCACCAGCGTACCGCCGGTAAAGCCCAGGTAACGCTGCACCGCCAGCCCCAGCTCGGTGCCGATCAGGCCGCCGGGCCCGAGTGGCACGCTGCCGCCGTGGGAATGAAAGCGCAGGGCCTCCAGCGCGCTGCTGGACAGCAGCACCACCACGAAGCCGGCCATGACGATGAAGAAGGAACGCCGATCGACCTGGAATTCGTGACGCAGGCGGCGAAAGCCCCAGGCCAGCCCGTAGCCCAGGAAGATCACCCACCACCACGCCGAAACGCCGAACAGGTAGAGCAGCAGATCGGCCAGCCAGGCACCGAAGCGCCCGCCCGGATTGCTCACCCGCGCCACCTCGGCGGCATGTGACCAGCCCGGGTCGCTGCGGTTGTAGCCGAGCAGGATGAGGCCGATGTAGAGCGACATCACACCCAGCAGCAGCCACTTCGCCTCGGTGAGGAGCAGCGAAATCTTCTCTGGCAGGGGTTGCGAGCGCGAGGCGGAACGAGACAGCATCAGGGCGGCAAGCGGCGGAAGGCCGGGGGAATCGTCAGCGGGCCATTATATGCCAAGCCCGCCCCCCGGTCCGGCAGCGTTGCCGGCGGTAACAATGGCGACCGGCCGGCGCGCTCAGATGTCGCCGAGGCGCTCGCGCAGCAGCACGCCCTGGTCGGTTTCCTCGATCAGTCCCTGGGCGGTAAGATCCTTCATCACCCGGCTGACCATCTCGCGCGAGGCGCCGATCATCTTGGCGATATCCTGCTTGGACACCTTCTGGCGCACGATCCGTCCGCCCTCGTGCGCCTCGGCCATCTCCAGCAGCAGACGGGCCACCCGGCCATAGACGTCCATCAGTGCGAGACTCTCGATCTTGCGGTCGGCACTGCGCAAACGCTCGGCGAGATTGCACATGATGCGCCAGGCGATCTCGAAATTGTCGCGCATGATCTGGCGGAAATCGGCCTTCGGCAGCATCACCAGGTCGGCCGCACTGACCGCCACCACCGACGCCGAGCGCGGCTGCTCGCCGAACACCGCCATCTCGCCGAACAATTCGCCCTGGCGGAGGATGGAGAGGATCACCTCGCGGCCATCCTCGTCGCTGACCACCACCTTGAGACTGCCGGTGAGGATGAAATAGACGTAGTCGCTGCGGTCGCCCGCCATCACCACCGCCTGCCCGCGCGGGAAACGGCGCATCATCGCGCACTGCGCAACGGCCGCGAGGGTCTCCTCGGACAAGCCGTTGAACAGCGCGAAGGTCTTCAACGCCACGGTGGATACGGCGGTAGGCTGGCTCATGAGGTCTCCGCAAAAGCCTGGGTGAGAATCAGTATTTCCTGACTTGACACATCAGTTTATTTTCCGCGCAGTATAGTCGAACATCCTTGCCGCCGTTCAAGCCTCCGCCATGCCGCACGCAAATCCGCCCCGGCCACGGGCCGATTGCGCCGCGCTATCGCCGCCATGGGCGGGCGGCATATCAGCGCTCGGCTATAATCCCCCGCTGACCCCTCCTTCACCGCCAACCCTCGGAGACACCGCCAGCCATGACCACCAAGCACGCCCGCCTGCTCATCCTCGGCTCCGGCCCCGCCGGCTATACCGCGGCCGTCTATGCCGCGCGCGCCAACCTCAATCCGGTACTGATCACCGGCCTCGCCCAGGGCGGCCAGCTGATGACCACCACCGAGGTGGACAACTGGCCGGCTGATGCCGACGGCGTGATGGGCCCGGACCTGATGGCGCGCTTCCAGAAGCATGCCGAGCGCTTCAACACCGAGATGATCTTCGACCACATCCACACCGCGAAGCTGCAGGAGCACCCCTTCCGCCTGCTCGGCGATGCCGGCGAATACACCTGCGACGCGCTGATCATCGCCACCGGCGCCACCGCCAAGTACCTCGGCCTGCCCTCCGAGGAGAAGTTCTCCGGGCGCGGCGTGTCGGCCTGCGCCACCTGCGACGGCTTCTTCTACAAGAACCAGGACGTCGCGGTAATCGGCGGCGGCAACACCGCGGTGGAAGAGGCGCTGTATCTGGCCAACATCGCCAGGAAGGTGACCCTGGTGCACCGTCGCGACAGCTTCCGCGCCGAAAAGATCATGGTCGACAAGCTGATGGAGAAGGTCGCTGCCGGCAAGATCGAACTGGCGCTGGACAGCGCGCTCGACGAGGTGCTGGGCGACAACAGCGGCGTGACCGGCATGCGCATCCGCGACCTGAAGAGCGACAGCACGCGCGACGTCGCCCTGCAGGGCGTGTTCATCGCCATCGGCCACAAGCCCAACACCGATCTGTTCGAAGGCCAGCTGGAGATGGAAGGCGGCTATCTGGTCACCCACGGCGGACGCGAGGGCAATGCCACGCAGACCAGCATCCCCGGCGTATTCGCCGCCGGCGACGTGCAGGATCACATCTATCGCCAGGCGGTGACCTCGGCCGGCACCGGTTGCATGGCAGCGCTCGATGCCGAGCGCTACCTCGACGCACTGGGCAAGGCCGACTGAAGGCATGAGCCGTCCCGCCCGCCACCGTCCGCCACAGCGGCCGCGCGGGGCGGGCGCTGGCGACAGCGCGCTGGCGGCACTGGCCGGGC
>WPCG01072646.1_pt1 | contig 15212 bp, 11 predicted proteins | sample 5403311 | NCBI WGS metagenome assembly WPCG01 (sample SAMN12869467, study PRJNA574797) | sludge metagenome | isolation source: wastewater treatment of Control | place: China:Beijing | collected 2019-05-17 | reverse complement strand
ACGATGTCGATATGCATATCTCCCATACCGGAGAGCACGCTGTCGTTCGTCTCGGGGTTCTTCTCGAAGCTGAGGCTGGGGTCTTCTTCCAACGTCTTTGTAATTGCGTTGCCGAGCTTGTCTTCGTCGGCGCGGCTTTTTGCCGTGATCGCGACGCTGTAGACGGGCTTCGGGAAGTCGATGGGAGGGTACAGCACCGTCGAGCCTTTCATGCCGAGCGTGTCGCCCACCTGGACGCTTTGAAGCTTCGGAAGCGCGAGGATATCGCCGACGACGATTTCTTTGACATCCTTGCCTTCCTTGCCCGTCATAAACTTGAAGGAGCTGATTCGCTCGTCGTCTCCCTTGTTCACGTTGAAAATGTTGTTATCGGAAGTAAGGGTTCCGGAGTTGACGCGGATGAAAGAAAGCTTTCCAACGTAGGGGTCCACCATGACTTTGAAGCAGATGGCGGAGAAAGTTGCGGACGGGTCCGGAGCAACCTCGATATCTTTGTCGCCCTTCTTCGCGGGGCGTGTCCGGGCTTCCAACGGCGACGGGAAAAAGTCGACGATGAAGTCGAGGATCTGATGAACGCCCACATTCTGCGTGGAAGAACCCGGAAAAACAGGGAGCAGAAGACGCGCGGCGATCGCTTTCCGAAGAACGGGGAGCAGCTCGTCGTCGGAGATCGTCTCTCCGTCGAGGTAGCGCATCATAATCTCGTCGTCGGCTTCCACTACGGCTTCTACCAGCGCTTCCCTGGCCGAAGCCACGTCGTCCGCCATGTCGGCGGGCACATCGCCCTCGGTAAACTTTCCGCTTCCGTTGGTTTCATATATATACGCTTTGCCGCGGAGAATATCGACGACGCCTTTGAAGGACGACTCGCTTCCTATAGGGAGAAAGACGGGGACGGCCTTCTCGCTGTAATCCGCCTTAATATCGGAAAGCACTTTGCCGAAATCGGAATTCTCACGGTCCAGCTTGGAAATGTAGAACGCGACGGGAAGTCCGAACTCCTCTCCCGTCTCCCAGGCCTTGTCCGTCTGCACTTCGATGCCGCTCGTTCCGCTCACCGCGATGACAAGGGTATCCGCGACGCGTACTGCCGAGCGCATCTCTCCTACGAAATCGGCAAAACCCGGAGTATCCAGGACGAAGAGGGTCTTTCCGTTCCTCTCCATTGTCATGAGCGATGTGTTGATCGAGATCTGCCGTTTTTGTTCTTCCTGACTGAAATCGCTGACGGTGTTGCCGTCTTCGACCTTACCCAGTCTGGTCGTACTGCCGCTATCGAAAAGCATGGCCTCAACGAGACTGGTCTTTCCTGCGCCTCCATGAGCCGCGATGGCGAAACTGCGAGTGTTCTCAGGCTGACGGGTTCCCATTGCCAACTACCTCCTCCGGCGTTTCGTTCCTGCCTCTGCGCTACGGCAGGGCAACTTGAATATCTTACGCATAATGCTTCCGTTAGTCAACGAACTGTAAAAAATCTCTTTTCAAAAGCCGACAAAATACATCCCTTGAAAAAAGAAATATAGTTCATGGTTTTGTATTCAACATCTTCTCGATCAACTCTCCGACGACTGCGGCATCCGCCTGCCCGCGAGCCTCCTTCATAACGAGTCCGATCAGGAATTTTTTCTTCTTCCCCTTTTCGTCCTTGCTTCCGAGTATTTCGGCGACAACGTCGGGAGCGGACGCGAGCACGGCGCGGACAGTATCGGCAAGCGCGTCTCCGGAGAGCTTCCCTCCCGCGCCTCCGCTTGCATCCAAGGCCTTTTCAAGAGAGAGACCTTTTTCGATCATCGCGTTGAAAGTCTCTCTTGCTGCGGTCGTCGAAAGTTTTTGCTCGTCCACCAGACGCACAAGAGAGCCGAGCTCTTGGGGGCGCATGGGAAATGCGTCGATGGATATGCTTCGTTCGTTTAAGACTCTGAGCACCTCGGTACGAACCCAGTTCGAAACCCTGGCGGGAGAGGCCCCGCTCCGGACGCAGCTCTCGAAGTATTCCGCAAGCGGCATCGTCTCCGCGAGGAGAGCGGCGTCCGCTTCCGGAAGCAGGTATTCATTTCGGAAACGCATCTCCCGCACCCAGGGCATCTCCGGGAGCGACGACCGCACTTTTTCCAGTAGAGAGGGCGAAGCTTCAATCGGGGGGAGGTCGGGATCAGGGAAATAGCGGTAGTCGTGAGCCGCCTCCTTGCTGCGCATCGAGGTGGTCGTGCCTTCCCCGTCGTTCCAATGCCTGGTCTCCCGTTCAAGAGCCCCTCCTGCTTCCATGACGCCGATCTGCCGACGAATCTCGTATTCCAAGGCGCGTTCTATCGCTCGAAGCGAGTTCATATTTTTAATCTCCGAGCGCTCTCCCCAGTAGAGAATCTCGCCCGTCGCCGAGTCCGTCTTCTGTAAAGAAATATTCGCGTCCACGCGCATGGAACCGCGCTCCATGTCGCCGTCTGAGACGCCGAGATAACGGACCAGTCTGCGCAGAGAGGTCACATACTCCCGAGCTTCGCCCGGCGAACGAAGATCGGGCTCCGAAACGATCTCGGCGAGCGGGACGCCTCCCCGGTTATAGTCGACGAAGGAGAACTCCGCCCCTTCGAGACGGCCGTCCGCGGCCGAATGCACCAGCTTTCCGGCATCCTCTTCAAGGTGCAGGCGGGTGATCCTGATTCGCTTCAGCGTGTCGCCGTCACCCGAGATGAACAGCTCTCCTCCCTCGGCGAGAGGGAGATCGTACTGACTGATCTGATACGCTTTCGGCAGATCGGGATAGAAGTAATTCTTTCTATGAAAGACGGTCTTGTCTTTGACTGTACATGAGAGCGCCATGGCCGCCTTGATCCCGAGCTCGACAGCCTTTCCGTTGAGCACGGGAAGCGCTCCGGGCAGACCGAGGCAGACCGGGCAAACGTTCGTGTTCGGCTCCGCGCCGATGTAGTCCGTGGAGCAGGAGCAGAAAATTTTCGTCGCTGTCGCCAGCTGGACGTGAATCTCGAGACCGATGACCGGCTGGTAGGTATATTTCATCTTGCCTCCCCCCTTTCCGAACCGGCGATCCGGGCGTCGGCCGCTCGATCCGTAGAGGCTTTCGCACACCCGCATGGAGCGATTTTCGCCGTGCCGAGCTTTCTCTCAAGTACCGCAGCGGTCGAGAGGAGTTCCGGCTCCCCCCACTTCGGAGCGATGAACTGAACTCCTACGGGGAGGGGGGTTTCGCCGGATGTGAAGCCCCCGTTCAGCGAGAGGGCCGGGAGTCCGGCGAGGTTTACCGGAAGAGTGAATACGTCGGCCAAATACATCTGGATCGGATCGTTCACAAGTTCTCCCTTTCGAAATGCGAGAGATGGAGCCGTGGGAAGGGCGATGAGATCGCACCCGGCGAATGCGGCGGCGAACTCTTTTTTCATGAGCTGCCGGACTTTTTGGGCGGTCAGGTAGTAGGCGTCGTAGTATCCCGAGCTGAGGACATACGTTCCCGTGAGAATCCGCCTCTTCACTTCGTTGCCGAAACCGGTACCCCTTGTCTTGAGATAGAGGTCGATCAGGGATTGTTCATCCGAGGAGAGGCCGTAACGGACTCCGTCGAACCGGGCAAGGTTGGAGCTTGCTTCGGCGGGGGCGAGGATGTAGTAGCAAGGCAGGCCGAATTCCAGGGAAACGGGAAGAGATATTTCAACGATCTCGGCGCCTTCCTCCCGGCAGATGGCGAGCGTCTTTTGAAGAACGTCATCCACTTCGGCGGAGACGGAGTCTTTCCTGTTCCGCAGCTCTTTCACCACGGCGATTCTCTTCCCGGCGAGAGGCGCGTTTTCCCGTCCCGGAGCCTTCCAAGGCGCTAGAGACGCAAAATAGTCGGGGCGCTCTCTTCTGCTTGAGGTCGCGTCGCGGGGGTCGGGGCGCGCGATCACGGAGAGTGAAAGTGCGAGATCTTCCACAGTGCGGGCGAACGGGCCTATCTGATCGAGCGAGGAGGCGAACGCCACAAGCCCCCATCGGCTCACAAGCCCGTATGTCGGTTTCAAACCGTAAATGCCGCAGAAGGAGGCCGGCTGACGGATCGAACCTCCGGTATCGCTCCCGAGGGCCAGCGGGGTGTATCCGGCCGCGACGGAGACGGCGCTGCCGCCGGAGCTTCCCCCCGGAACGCGCTCCGTATCCCATGGGTTCGAGGCCGGTCCGAAGGCCGAGAACTCCGTTGAACTCCCCATGGCGAATTCATCCATGTTGCTCTTCGCGGCCACAACGGCTCCGGATGCCTCAAGCAGCTCGGTCACCGTAGCGTCGTACGGAGGAATCCACCCCTCCAGAATCCTGCTTGCGCAGGTCGCGGGCATTCCGCGGACGCACATGTTGTCCTTGAGCACAACTGGCACTCCGGCAAGCGGACCGGGGTCTTCCCCCCTCGCGACGGCCGCGTCGACAGCTACGGCATGTTTTCGGGCGATCTCCGGAGCGCGATGCAGGAGGGCGTGCAAAGAGGGTTCGAGGCTTTCCGCTCGCTCATAAAAAGACGTGATAATTTCCACCGCGGAAAAATCGCGCTTCCGTATTCCTCCGACGATCTCGGCTGCCGAGAGCGAAGAGAAGCTCATGACGAAACCCCCTCTTCACCGCTCGGGGAGGAAGACCCCTCTCCGCCGTGCTGCTCGAGAATTCTCGGCACGACGAAAAAGGAGTCCTTTCTTCGCGGGGCCGAACCAAGAACGTCCTCCCGCACGCTCGAAACGATCGGGACATCTTCCCGAGCCGGTGGAATCTCCGTATCCGAAAAGAGAAACGGGTCGACGGCGTCGAGATCGAGACGTCCTTCTTTTCCAGCTGCGGAGAGCACGTTGAAATGCTCAAGGATGGCTCCGAAATGCTTGACCAGCCCATCCATTTCTTCGTCTTCAACACGGAGCCTGGCGAGATCGGCAACGTGCCGCACCGCCTTCGTATCCAGCGCATACGCGCCGGGGTCGCTGGGTGTCATTGCGTTCAAACCTCCTGATTAGCAGACGGCGAACGGTGGTACGGACGGTCTTTCCAAGCGGCCTCAGGAAACTCGCGCCAAAAACACGCGGAGGAAAACTTTCACCCTCTTTGTTTCCCGAAGTGAACGCTCGGAATCACTTCGCATACCATTCCGCCGGTCTTCCCGATTTCCTTCCAATCCGCATGAAATGAATGAAGGTCACGCTTCGTCCATCACGCGGGTCATTTCAAGAAATTCCACTTCATTCACTACCTTCACGCCGAGAGAGAGCGCCTTCGAGAGCTTGCTTCCCGCATCTCTTCCCGCCACGACTAAGGACGTCTTCTTGCTGACGCTCGAAGAGCAAACGGCCCCCAAACGTTTTGCCTTCTCCTCCGCCTCGCTCCGGGTCATGGACTCCATCTCGCCGGTAAACACGAGGCGCATTCCCTCGAAAGGCCGAAATCGGACGGGTTCGTTTTTTTCTCCGTCTATAAGGGAGGGGAACGTCGCCCTGACTCCGGCCGCCTCCAAGCGATCAAGTAGTTTCCGATTCTCGGGCTGTTCGAAGAACGACCGAATGGCCGACGCCATTACCGGCCCCACGCCGTCGACCGCCGCAAGCGTCTCCTCGGATGCGTCCCGAAGCGTCGGGAGATCTCGGAAGGCCTCCGCAAGGATCTCCGCGCTGCGCGAACCGGTGAAGCGAATGCCGAGGGCGGAGAGAAGGCGGAAAAACGGACGGTCTTTCGATTGCTCCAGCGCGTTTATCAGGTTTCGGGCCGACTTTTCACCCATTCTGTCGAGCGATGCGAGCGTTTCTTCGTCCAATGTATAGAGGTCGGCAAGCGAACGGAGCAGGCCCTTCTCGACAAGCTGATCGACGATCTTGTCTCCCAGCCCGCGTATGTCCATTCCGTTGCGCGAAGCGAAGTGCCGGAGTCCTTCCTTGAGCTGCGCCGGACAGGAAGAGCGGTTCGGGCAGCGCAACGCGACCTCCCCTTCAAGGCGTACCGCCGCCGTTCCGCATGCCGGACAGCGCTCGGGCATGACGAACTCACGTTCCTCCCCCGTTCGCGCGTCGAGCACGGGACCGAGTATTTCCGGGATGATCTCGCCCGCTTTGCGGACGCGCACCATGTCGCCGATACGTACGTCTTTGCGCCGGAGTTCGTCCTCGTTGTGGAGGCTCGCCCTCCGCACGACCGAGCCCGAAATGCTCACGGGCGAGAGCACCGCGACCGGAGTAAGGGCGCCGGTTCGACCGACGGAGACGATGATATCCTCCAGACGTGTACTTTTTTCCTCCGGCGGGTACTTGAAGGCGATCGCCCATCGCGGGGCGTGCGACGTAGCTCCGAGCGCTTCCCACGCCGCGATGGAGTTCAGCTTCACCACGACGCCGTCCGTCGCGTAGGGGAGCGAGAATCGCCCCTCGCGCCACTCCTCGACGAATGCGAGCACATCCTCCGGGGAGGCGCATCGTTTCCATGCGGGTTGCACCGGCAATCCGTATTCCGCAAGCCTGAGAAGGGAGTCCGCCTGCGTTTTCACATCGAACAAAGCCGGATCGACGACGGTGTAGAGGAAAATCGAGAGACGTCGTTCCGCCACGACCGCGGGATCGAGCTGACGCAGGCTTCCGGCGGCCGCATTGCGAGGATTGGCGAAGAGGGGTTCTCCCCTCTCCTCCCTCTCCATGTTCAGCGCGGCGAAGTGCTGCCTCTGAAGCAACGCTTCGCCGCGGACTTCCATCTTCGACGGGAATGCGCCCGAGAGACGCAACGGGAGATTGCGTATAGTCCGGATATTCGCTGTGACATCCTCGCCCGTCCTGCCGTCTCCGCGCGTCGTTCCCTGCACGAAGACGCCGTCCTCGTAGACAAGGGAGACGGCAAGGCCGTCGATCTTCAGCTCGCAGAGATAACCGTGTTCGCCTGCCAACGGGGCGGTCCGTGCGAGAAACGCAGAGAGATCCTCCTTATCCAGAGCGTTGTCGAGACTGAGCATAGGAACGGAGAGCCGCACCTTGGCGAATCCCTCGGCAGCCTTTCCTCCGACCCGCTGCGTCGGGGAATCCGGCGACCGGAGGGAAGGATATTCCTCCTCCAGCCGCCGCAGCTCGGCGAAAAGCGCGTCGTACCGGTCGTCCGGAATCTCCGGCGCGTCCAGTACATAGTACAGATGCTCGTGCCGCAGAATTTCCTCTCGTAAAACAGCGGCCCGCGAACGCGCTTCTTCGGTGACGCGGGAAATCGTGCTCTCTGCCACCTCGACGACGCCTCTCTTTCTACGCCTCCGGCGCGTCCTTGCTTCTGGAAACGAGCGGCTTCATCGTCGGAAAGAGAATGACGTCGCGGATGGAACGCGAATCCGTGAGGAACATCACCAGGCGATCGACGCCGATGCCCAGCCCGCCGGTCGGGGGAAGTCCCGTCTCGATGGCGTTGATGAAATCTTCGTCGAAATCGTGCGCCTCGTCGTCGCCCGCTTCTTTCTTTTTCAGCTGATCCTCGAAGCGCGCTCTCTGATCGATGGGGTCGTTCAGCTCGCTGAATGCGTTGGCGACCTCCTTGCCGCAGATGAACAGCTCGAAACGTCGTGTGTAGTCGGGGTTCTCCGGATCGCGCTTCGCGAGCGGGGAAATCTCCGTCGGGTGACCCGTGACGAATGTCGGCTGGATGAGCTTTTCTTCGACGAACGTCTCGAACATCAGGTTGAGCACCGAAAAGCGGCTTTCGCCTCCCTTGATCTCCACGCCCCGCTCCTTGCCTATCCTTCGGGCCTCTTCGTCGTCGGCGACGGTTCGGAAGTCGACTCCGGTGTACTCCCTCACCAGATCGAGCATCGAGCCTCTCTTGAACGGCTTGTCGAAATCGAGGTCCACATCCTGGTAGCGCACGGGTCCGGAGGAATCCGGACCGTGAACGACGGCCGCGGCGTTCCTGATGATCTCCTCCGTGAGCGCCATCATATCCTCGTAGTCCGCATAGGCCCAGTAGACCTCCATCGCGGTGAATTCGGGGTTGTGCATCGTATCGAGCCCCTCGTTCCGGAAGTTTTTCCCCATCTCGTAGACCCTGCCGAACATCCCGACGACAAGGCGCTTCAGATAGAGTTCCGTCGCGATGCGCAGGTACATTTCCATCCCCAGCGCGTTGTGGAACGTCTTGAACGGGCGGGCATTGGCGCCTCCAGCGAGCACCGAGAGGATCGGCGTCTCCACTTCGAGCGTGCCGTGATCTTCAAGCGTCTTCCGGATCGAGGAGATGATCTTCGAGCGTTTGCGGAACGTCTCGCGCACATCGGGGTTCGCGATGAGGTCCGTATAGCGCTGACGGTAGCGCAGCTCCGTATCCTTCAGGCCGTGCCACTTTTCGGGAAGGGGGCGAAGAGCCTTGCAGAGCAGCACGCACTGCCGCACATGAATCGTCAGCTCCCCGCGCTGCGTTCTGAAGGGATGCCCGACGATGCCCACCCAGTCTCCGGTGTCCACCCACTTTTTCGCAAAGGTGTACTGCTCCTCTCCCATCGCGTTGAACTGGAGGTAGAGCTGCAAGGTCTCCGTTTCGTCCGCGAGGTTGGCGAACATCGCCTTCCCGTGCTTCCGAAGCGTCATGATTCTTCCCGCGGTGACGATGGAAACGGACTCGTCCATCTCATCCGCTTCGAGGTGGTCGAAGTTCCGCCGAACGTATTCCAGCTGGTGCTTCCGCTCCCACTTCTCCAGGATATACGGGTTGTACCCTTCCTCGGAGAGCAACCGCTCCAGCTTGTCCATTCTCTGGCGGACTATTTCATCGCCCGGACCGGTCTCATCTCCCCCGGGAACGGGGTTCAGAATTTCCTGTTCATGATGCGCATCCACTATGTTCCTCTCTCCTTTCAAAATAAACCTCACATGTTTCAAGTATTCCCCGAAGTTCCTTCCAGGAGAGGATGTGCGCCGCGGCGCGCCTCAGTTCGCCAATTCCGGGAAGCCCTTTGAATATGCCCGAAAGAAGCCGCTTCACCATGAGAACGGCGATTCTGGGCCCCGATCCGGCGCAGACGTTTTCGCCGAAATCCAGAAGAAGGGAACGTTGGAAATCCGGGGAGGGATTTCTGTATTTATTATGCACTTCATAGCCGAGAAACGCCAGCGTACGCGGGAAAAGAAACGGATCGGCGATCGCTCCCCGAGCAAGCATCACCGCGACGCACCCTCCGTTGAGATACTCCGCGGCCCGCTCGGGGGAGAAAACATCTCCGCTGGCGCAAATGTTCCCTGGGAAGAGCGCAGCAAGACGCAGAAGCACGGATATGTCCGCTTCTCCGGTATACCGTTGCGCGGGCGTTCTGCCGTGCACGGTCACCGTCGCTGCGCCCGCTTCAAGAAGTCCTTCGCAGAACGCCTCCGTCGTCAGCGGCAAAGAGGGGGGGCATTTTCGGATCTTCGGCCAGACAGGCAGCCCCAGCGCAACCAACCGCCTCACCATTTCGAAGGCTATCTCCGGGCGCTCCAGCAATTTCGATCCGGCGCCCTTCTTCAGCACCTTCGGCATCGGACAGGCCATATTGATACCCAGAGCGACGATTTTGCTCTGCGTTCCGAGGGCATACTCCGCCCCCCTGACCATGGTGTCCGCATCTCCTGCAAAAAGCTGCGCTATTACGGGCGATTCTCCCTCCAGGACGGAAAGCATTTCATCGGCTTTCGATCCGCGTGAAACAAGTTCATGCCCCTCTTCGCCGAACTTTTTGCGCCTTCGAGGCATCTTCTCCGATGCGAGCAACCCCGCGCAGCTTATCATCTCGGTGTGCACCGCCCCGGCGCCGAGTTTTGAGTAGAGAAGGCGAAGTGCGGGTATCGTCACTCCGGCCAAGGGTGCAAGAAGCAGAGGGTTCGCAAGGCGGAGCCCCCCTACTGCGATCCGACCCGCAACGGCTGAGAGCGGAGGAACAGGCAGTTCGGCAAGGGTCACCTGGCGCGATTCCTTTCGTAGATCAGGCGAAGCCCCTCGAGCGTCAGCCAGGGATCGACATGTGTGATTGTCTCCGAGAGCGACGCGATGACCGAAGCATGCCCTCCCGTGGCTGCCACGGGCGTCTTCGTCCCCAGTTCGTTCCATGTCCTCCGTACGAGGGAGTCGACGAGTCCGGCGTTACCGAACAAGATTCCCGCCTGTATTGCCCCTATGGTATTGTTTCCGATGACGCTCTTTGGGGGTTCGAGGGAAACCTGCGGAAGTTTCGCCGTTCTGCCGAAGAGCGCTTCCATCCCTGTGACAAGCCCCGGAGAGATGGTGCCGCCGATATATGCGCCTTCTTTATTAAGGATATCAAGCGTGATAGCCGTTCCGAAATCGACGACAATGAGCGGGGCGCCGAAACGGGCCTTCCCTGCGACGGAATTGACCAGCCGATCGGCTCCCACCTCGTGCTTCGGAGAATAGGCGATCTCCATCCCAAGGTCGAGACCTGTCGTGACCTTTACGGGAACGACGCCGAGATACTCCTCCAACCCCTCGGAGAGCGCAGTATCGAGAGAGGGGACCACGCTCGAATAGATGGCGCCTTCGAGCGTCTTCAGCGAAATTCCGTAGATGGAAAGCAGGTTGAGAAGGTAAAAACCCAATTCATCAGAAGTATGACGTTCGGACATAAGGCGCCAGTGTTTTCTCAGGGTAGCGCCTTCGTAGATCCCTATGACCGTCGTGGTGTTTCCCACGTCGAGAACAAGCAGCATAATATCCTCCTCCTTACACGGAAGGCTTCAAACATCGGAGTATTATACCACTGTAAATATCTTCAAGGAACACTCGGGAGACGCCCGTTCCACGCCGGGATCGGAAGCGTACGCTTCACAAAAGAAACACCGCCGTAAGCAGAAAGATGCCGGCGCCCGCTATCGTCCTCCCCCTTAAAGGGTAGAGGCCTCCTGCCACAACGAGAAGAAACAGGCCGCCTCCAAGCGTTGCAAACAAAGGAGACCAGCCGAGCGTCCAAGGGAGAAAAGCGGCGACGCTTTCAGCTATCCATTCCCAGAGAGTAAAAAGCCCTTCTGCGATTCCTGAAAAAAACGCTCCGCAAGGCAAAGCAAGCAAAGATGGAAGCGAAAGAAAAAGCGCAAGCGGATAGAGCAGCGAAAAGAGAGGAAGCGCGGCGAGGTTGAGCGCTGTTCCGGCGACGGGAACCTCTCCGAATGTCGCTGTCACCTGGGGGAATGAGGCAATCCAGATACAAAGACTTGAAAGCGGTATCATCCCGAAAGAGAGGCGTCGCTCCCCGAGGCTTGCGAGGAGAAGCGCGGCCATCACCGAGAGACGCCAACCGATGTCGAAGAACCACGCGGGCCGCCAGAGAAGCAGAAGCAACGCAGCAAGGGAGACTGCGTTCAACGGAGTGCCCTTGCGACCGAGAATCCTGCCGAGAAAAAGCGCCTGAATCATCAGCGCGGCGCGGAGAGCTCCGGGCGCTCCTCCGGCAAGAAAGACGTACACCCAGAGAAACAGGCTCGAAAAAACGGCGGCTGTCCGGCGCGAGCAGACAAGCCGTATTGCGGGAAAAGAAAGAAGACGCCACACGGCGAACGCCACAAGGCCTACATGAAAACCCGAAACAGCGAGGAGGTGCGACGTTCCCCAGCGTCTATGGGCTTCCGTAAGATCAGGATCGCGTACGCCCAGAACCGTCGCAAGCAAATATCCTCTTGTCCGGTAAGGGAGGGAGAGAAGAATTCGTTTTCTGAGCTCCGTTCTCCAGAGAGCGAGCGACCATCCGCCGGTCCTGCGTGTCATTGAATCGGGGACGATCTCGGTCGAAACGCCTCTCGCCTCCCAGTAGAGATCTTCCCTGAAGGAGGAACCGGGACGAGGAACGATGGCTTTCGCTCTGCCGGAGAAGGCGATCGTATCCCCTTCGAGAACGGAGCGATTCGGAGGAAGCCGCATCAGGTACTTGCCGGACGAAGCATCCACAAGCACAATCCGCCTGCTCCCCCAGGATCGTTCCAGCACAACCGTCCCTTCATCCCGAAGAACACCCGCCTCGATGTGCGCCGCACTCGAGAGACGATAGCAGCAAGACAATGCGCAGGCGAACGCGAGAAGCGACAGAAAAGAAACGTAAGGGAAGAAGCGGGACGGACGATACTCCGAAAGGATGAGCAGAAGCCCCCACACTGTCAGCGGGGCAAGAAAGGAAGCGGCAGGTGCGGAAAGCCCCCGTGAAACGGCAATAATCGAGACGGAAAGGCCGGCGATGATGAAGAGGAGCGGCCCCCTTGCAGCTCCTTCCCGAGGGACGAACGGAACGGAGCAGAGATTTCGTTCGGCGCGGGAGTACTGTTCCAGCGGAGAGTGCTCGGAGTTCATTGGATGGCGATCATACTCCTCATCGCTTCAAGCTTCTTCGCCCCGATTCCCTTGACCTTCAGCAGGTCTTCCACGCACGAAAAACGCCCCATGGTCTCCCGGCATTCGAGAATGGAACGGGCGATAGCGGGCCCGACGCCGGGAAGCCTTTCAAGCTCGGCCGCAGTGGCCATGTTCACGTTGATCCGACCTCCTGCGGAAGATGGGGGTGCGTTTCGGAGCGTCGCCGGTTGGGACGCGAGATGGAGCGTAACGGCGGACGATGTCTTTCCCGGCGCGGGAGAAACTCCTTCTCCCGGCGTTCTTTCCAAGAGCGAAGCCGGAGGGAGAAGGGCGGGAACGTGCACGTGCATACCGTCTCCAAGCGGAGCAGCCATGTTCACCTGCACGGGATCGGCTTTCCGCGTGAATCCTCCGGCAGCTTCGACAAGCTGAAAGACCCTGCTTTCCGGGGGAAGATGGTAGACTCCCGGCGAAAGCACTTCGCCGGTAACATAGAGAACCCACGCCTTCCTGGCGGCGGGCGGCTCCTTCAGAGCGGCGGGGGCCGGTTCCGTCACCGCGGGAGTTTGGGAAAGAGAGAGCGCAGGACCGGCTTTCATTCCCGAAGGAGTATTCACGAATTTGCCGGAGAAGAGGTAGACCAGGTATCCTGCGAGAAGAAAACATCCGATGCCTATGGCAAAAAAAACGAACCCTGCAAGACGATTCTCCTTGATTCCTCCGTTGTTCTCCATGGTTTCTCCGCATCCTCCTTCAGTTTTCGACGTGCAGCACGCGCCCGTTCAAGCACCAGTTCTCTCCGCCCGTTATCTCCACGGAGACAAAACGTCCGAGGAGCTCTTCCCCGCTTTCCACAAGAACAACCTTATCCGACGGAGTCCTCCCCTGGAGGAGCCCCTCCCCCCTCGGAGCCGCGTCGTCAAGCAAGACGCGGAAACGCCGGCCGACAAGCGATTCGTTGATCTCTCGCGCTATGAGCGACTGAATACTGTTGATCTCATTGAGGCGGGCCATCTTCACATCGCGCGGGATCTGGTCTTCTCTGGCGGCTGCCGAGGTGCCCTCCCTGGGGGAATAGGCCGCCGAGTGGACCAGATCGAAGCGAAACTCTCTCAGAGCACGTACGGAACATTCAAAGTCCTCGTCCGTTTCTCCAGGATGGCCGACGATAAGATCCGTCGTCAACCCGACGTCGGGAAGGCGGTCGCGTATCGACGATACCGCCGCGCGGTACTGCTCCAAGGTGTACCCCCGGTTCATCATTTTCAATATCCGGTCGCTCCCGGACTGGATAGGAAGATTGATCGAAGGACAGAGAATATCCGCATGTTCCGCCATAGCATCGACGATATCCGGGGTGAAATCCCGCGGATGCGACGTGACGAAGCGAAGGAGGCGAACGCCTGTGGAGGCCGCTGCATCGCGAAGCAGCGAGGAGAATCTGTACCCGTTGGAGAAATCGCTCCCGTAGCTGTTGACGTTCTGTCCAAGGAGCGTGATCTCAAGGACGCCGTCGGTCACAAGCGTCCGTATCTCCTCCAGAATGGCCTCGGCGGAACGGGAAACGAAGCGCCCCCTGACATACGGGACGATACAGTACGAACAAAAATTATCGCAGCCGTGCGCGATCGTGACGAACGCCCTCCAGCGGTTCACCCGTTCCGTGGGAGCGCCCGGAAGTTCAAGGAACGCTCTTGGATCATCGTCCAGAAGAAAGATCGCTTCCTCCTTGCCGCCTGACTTTTCTCCGTTCCCTTCCGGGAACAAGCGCTCCAAGGCATCGGGAACCGCGCCGATGTGCCTGGGGCCGGACACGAAACGGACCCAGGGAAAACGGACGGCCATCCTCCGTCCGACGCTCTGCGCAATGCAGCCCGTCACCGCGACGGCCGGTTTGCGCTCATTCGCCCAACGGACGGCGAAGCGGCCAAGATCGCTCCACACTTTCTGTTCCGCCTTGTCGCGAATGCTGCATCCGTTGAGGATCACGAGATCCGCTTCGTCCTCGGCGCTCTCTTTCCACCCTCGATCAACGAGAGCTGTTCGTATCTTGTCGCCGTCGTAGACATTCATCTGGCATCCATAAATCTTCAGTGCAAACCGGTGCAAAGAAAAAACTCCTCCCGATGCGAAAATAGAGGTTAAACAACAGAAATAGTATTATATACCCTTGAAAGGGAATTATGTTACGTAAAACAAAATCCACATATGCGCTTCCTTCTTTCCAAGGAGAAAAGAACGGAAGAAACGCGGAGGAAAAATCGTTTTCGATAGAGTACAATAGAATCTCGATTTTGGACAGAGAAAATCTAGGAGGTTGCATATGCGAAGAAACCGTTGTTATAGTGTGCTGATACTGCTTGTACTCCTCTGCGGAGGGTCGGCCTTCGCCTCCGTTTCGCTTCCGGATATCCCGGGCTATACGGCCGGGGTCTTGCGCAGTACGCCTCTTTCCGCACCGTCGGGAGATTTCGGAGTGTGGCTTTCCAGGACATACCGGTCGCCCGGGGGGAGAATCCTGGAAGCGACGCTGATGTCGGGCCCGGGAGCAGGACCTCTTGTGGCCGGAGCGGAGGGATCGAAAACGAACGACCGCCCTCTGGGCTTCGGGGCGACATACGAAGTATTTTCGCTTGACGGAAAAACAGCGGTGTATGAAACAATACCCTCGGTCGGTCAGTCTCTTGCCGTTGCGGTGGACACGAACAGCACGATCACGCTGGAATCCGCCTCCTTGGGCAGGAAAGAGCTGGAAGAAGCGGCGCTCCATCTCATATGCGCCATGTAATCAGTCATTTTTTACACAAAGGAGGGCCCCGTGAGAGAGCCCTCCTTTCCGCTTCAAGATCACATCCGAAAGACTACTCTTCAGGCTCGAACATATCCTTCCCTACGGCACAGACAGGGCA
>WPCG01073698.1_pt1 | contig 15214 bp, 14 predicted proteins | sample 5403311 | NCBI WGS metagenome assembly WPCG01 (sample SAMN12869467, study PRJNA574797) | sludge metagenome | isolation source: wastewater treatment of Control | place: China:Beijing | collected 2019-05-17 | reverse complement strand
TAATTGGATGGCACGAAGTGAACCGCTTCCATCCTTCTCTTGGAACTGTTGCAAACCAGGTACTTTCTGTCGCAAACAACAATACAGTTGTACTAAAAGGTTATCTTCCTGCGAAGATCGGGCGCATAGTCGTTGCCTATAATGGGAAGGATAACTCTCGCTATGGATTGCATCTTGCCAGGAGATTATCAAAGAGCACTGGTGCTCCGCTGCATGTGTTGAGAGTGGTAAAGCCCAATGTTGCAGAGGATGTGAAAGTTTCTGCTCACCGTGATTTCGAGGAGCTTGCCGGGGATACTTGTATGGCGCCTATTATTTATCATGTGAAGGAACACTTTTCAGCTGAGAATGCGGTACTTGAGTTCCTTGCGGAAGACGATCTCCTGATAATAGGTGACTCCAGCAGCAGGTTCAAGTTTTCTTTAATAGGTAATCTGCCTTATGTGCTGGCTAAGGGATACAAAGGTCCTGTACTCATCGTCAAGAAGCATAAGCCGCTCTCTTCAGAAGGCGTCAATAACATGTTGCTGAAGAAGCTGAACAAGCTTAAGTTTTACATAAGAGGTCCTCAATGAACTTCATTGGTATCTGGTCTTGGCATAACGGTTATGGTGATTATGAATACTTTCACCATGCTTGGTGTGAAGTTATATAGTACTAACACCTACAATACAATTGCCTCTCTAAAATGACGCACAAACAAGAGGCCTGAGGTTTGAAAATGAAAGAGATTTCGCAAGAGATTCACAGAAAGTTCCAGGAACTTGGAGTAGAGATTCCCCTCGAGGATATTGAAGACAGGCTTGACAAAATGGTCAGCAAGTTCAAGGTCCCTAAAGAGGAAGCAAGAAGAAGTGTTGTGAACTATTTCTTAAAAGAGCACAGCATCCCTAAAAATCAGTTCTATACCGGCCAGTCGGAGTCACCTGTTATGAAGATATCCGAGCTGAACGTTGATGGAAAGTGGGTTAATATAAAGGGTAAAGTTGTGCAGCTTTGGGAAAATACTCATGAATCGATATCCCAGGTGGGTCTTATCGGTGATGAAACCGGCACTATCAAATTCACAAAATGGGGAAGTGCTGAATTCCCGGAAGTCGTCGAAGGCCAGAATTACTATTTTAAGAACGTTGTTGTCAACGAGTGGAATGGAAAGTTCCAGCTCAACATGAATAAGAGCAGTTCGGTAGAGCAACTCGACGAGGATATTACGGTAGGCACGTCAACAATCACATTCACCGGTGCTCTTGTTGATATCCAGTCCGGGTCCGGTCTGATAAAGCGTTGTCCTCAATGCAACAGGGCACTTACCAAGGGCGCATGCATGGAGCATGGGAAAGTGGACGGGGTCTACGATCTCAGGATTAAGGCTGTCCTGGATGATGGTGTCACTGCACAGGATGCGATCATAAAGAGGGATCTTGCAGAAGAGATGACGGGACTTACACTTGAGAGTGCAATATCCCTTGCAGCAGATGCCCTCGATCAGGGAGTAGTGCTTGAAGAGATGAAGAAGCTGCTTGTAGGCAAATACTACACAGCTACTGGCTCAAGGGTTGAGAGATACCTGCTGGTGGATTCTATGGTCCCTACATCAACCATAGACCCGCAGGAATTGGATGAGCTCATAGCTGCATCAGAGGTTGTATAAATGGCAGGCTATTCAAGGGAAGTTGCAAGAAGGGTCTTTGCTCAGGAATTCCGGGAATCGACCCTGACATTCAAGGACGGGGATGATCAATATGCTCCGCAGTACCTGATGACACCTACAGGTGCCAGGGTTAACAGGATATTCATTGTCGGTACTCTTGTAGAGAAGGAAGACATCGGGACAGATTCGGAATACTGGCGCGGCAGGGTTATAGATCCCACAGGTTCCTTCATGATATATGCAGGACAGTACCAGCCGGAAGCTGCCCAGGCCCTCGCAGAATGCGAAACCCCTGCTTTTGTCGCCATCGTCGGCAAGCCAAGCACCTATACAACAGGCGAGGGAGATGTACTGACCTCCGTGCGTCCGGAATCTATGCATATTGTGGATGGTCAGACAAGGGATATCTGGGTAATGGATACTGCCCGAAAGACCCTTACAAGACTCAAAGAGCTTGAAGGCGGTTCTGATTCCCCGGATGTTGCACAGACAAAAGAGTATTATGCTCCTGATGTGAAGCACTACTATTCCATGGTCTCACAGGCTCTACAGTCTTTGAAAGAGACTTATTAGGTTTGTATGGGCATGTTAAGAGTTTTCACTGGTGCAGATAGTCTGCACCACCTTTTTTTAGTTGTTTTTCATAGCAACACTATTTAAAAATGACCAAAAGGGTCATAAGCACATATATCATTCATAATCTTGCAGGTGATTTGATGAAAACATATCTTTTACTCTGGTACTCTACTGATGGCGGCATGCCCTCAGAAGTCAACAGGAGCCTGATGTCTCTTGGTTTCAAGCCTGTGCAGGGTGCCTATGATTATGTGTATGACTGGAGCGATAATGTTGATCTGGATGAGGTCCTTCGCTTTGGGGATAAGATCCAGATGACTCTCAAAGGCACAGGCGTTATGTTCAAGACCGAGACTGTTAATGGCAAGAACCAGTAACTTTCGAGTTCTTTTTAACAGAATTAGGAGTTTTTGTCCTTATCAAGTTTTCTTGAATAATCAATGTAACTGCACGATTGTCCGCTTATCTCAATAATGTTCGCGTTCACCGAACCGTTATCTATTATAAGTTCAACTGCGCAGGGGTCTGACATCCTTGGTTTTGTGGGTGACCCCGGACAGATCAAAAGCACATCCCTCTTTTCTATTATCGGCCTGTGCAGATGACCAAATATAAGCACATTTACACCCATTTCAAGTGCCAAGTACCTCATAGGAGTGGTATCTACTATGGACAGCGCTCCTTCGTGTACGACTCCTATCTTAACTCCCTCCACTTCAAAGATGAGCTTTGCAGGAAGAAGCTCTTGCAGCTCCTTCTCATCGGTGTTTCCGTGGACTGCCCGGAGTTTTCCTGTAGATTCAAGGGCTCTGTAAAAAGTCATGGAGCTGAAGTCTCCTGCATGCACGATGAGGCCATAGTCCTCAATAATGCCTGCAAGGTACTGCGGGATAGTATCAGTTTCAAGATGCGTATCAGATATTACTAAAAGTTTCATTGGATACTCAGGTCCACAAGTTCATATTCCAGATTCTCTGTCTCAAGCCTGCTCAGGATAGCAGGCACTTCCTCGTCAATGGCAAGCACCAGCGATGAGAGGCCATGATATGCGGCCTCGATGACAGACTCCCTTGCACCAAACATCACGTCAGGCTTCAGGCCTATCCTCTTTAGTGCAACAAGGGACTCAACACCAACAGTTGCAATATAGGACTTGGACTTTGCCAGGGACCTGAGGCGCTCAACATCAACATTCTTTGATCCTCCTCTTTCAACCCTCGGTATCCTGCAGACAGTGATGGCCGCATTTTCCAGGTCAATAAGCCCCAGCAGATCAGTAACTCCCACATCCTCTCCTTCCGTTGCATCGGATATGGTGGTCCCGGAGGCATTTGTGACATCCTTTGTGCCAACATATAGAAGTCCCTTTCTCATCCTCAGGTAAACCTTCGTACCTTTCGCAAGTTCCTCCTCAGCTATGGCGGTCCAGGTGGACACATGGCTGATTATGTCGCTCATGACATAGCGTGCATAGCGCTTCATGTCGTTTGCGTTCTCAAGTACCCATTCAACACCCTGCTTGGTGATACGGTAGCGCACTCTTCCTTCTGAGTATACATGGCCTTCAGCAACCAGCTCTTTTATATACTCTGATACTGCCTGCGGTGTGACGCCTATCTTTTCAGCGATTTCCTTTTGCCTTACATTCGGCTGGTGAGCGGCTACTTCTATGAGGATCTGGAACTTGGTGATACCGCTCTTGCTGTGAAGGAGTTCTATCATTCCTTTTCCTCATCTGTCATCTTCAGTCTTTGTCCCATGACAGTCAAATTATCGGAGCGTCTGGCTACTGCACGTATATACAGCGGGCTCTTGTTCAGCGCTCGTGTAAGACTGCTCATTGAATTGTTACCTTGCTCTACTAATTTTTCAAGTTCTTCTATTGAATCCTTCACTTCTTCATATGGCATAAAAGTCAGCATGATGATGTCGCTCATGTCTTCAAAGGAACACTGGAAGTTTGTCTGGACCTTTGAATAAGATGTGCGATATTCTTTCTCGGGTGTTTTTCCCGGCTCCGGCATGTGCCATTGGCTTTCTATCAGTCCGCTTTTCTTGAGGACATTGATACTATGCGTGACATCGGTTCCCAGCATATCTTCCAGGCCATCCTTTGTCATCCATAGGTTAAGAAGTGCATCAAATACTTTTTTATGTCTCTTTGATCCAAAAACCTGAAGCAGAGGTACGAGTTCAGAAGGGTCGTTGATTATTCTTGTTCGTTTACTCATTTAGTTACCTCATATACAGACCTGTTCTAGCCACTGAACCTCTCCGTCGTTCATGTGGGATTATACCTTGCTCAATAATTGTTTGATTAAGTACCTGTTATATTGGCTTTTGATGAATAAATGTGTTTTGTTTTCAATGAGTTTCAAAATGCAATTCTGCACCATCGCCATTCCACTCAAAACAAGGGATTTTACGCTTGTAGTCCTTAGTTTTTTCATTAAGTGAATGTGTCACGATGGGAAGTGCGATAGTTGCGTCAACGAATACCTGGACTTTTTTTGCCTCCTTGGAGATCTTCCCCCAGGATACGGCCTCATCGAAAGTACAACCCGATAGTCCGCCCCAGTGGGGTGCATCGGTCGTATATTGGATCGCGTACTCATGCCCGGCTGCTTCATGCCCCATTATGGACGCAACTACTTCCGTCTGCTGGATGAAATTCTTGGGGACGCCGCCTCCTACGTATACGACACCTGTCTTTTCGGATGCCTCAACCATCTGCGTGATCTCGTCGACATCCTTGATCTGGTCGATATTGATATTATAGCCGTTCCTTCTTGCTATTGTAAGTCCGATACCGATCGAGCTGTCAGACAGTGCGGGAATGAAAATAGGGACATTGTGCTTGTATGCGCTTACTATTATCGAGTTCTTGTTTCCCTTCTCGGATATCTCTTTGCCCAGCAGATGTATGAACTCACGTGAGGAATATGTCTGACCATCATGTTTTTTGGCAAAGTCAGCTACAAAGTGGTCGGTATTCCTGAACTCCTCCTCATAGGCGAACACATCATATATCCTGTCGATACCATGTCCCAGAAGCTCGCAGTCATCTGCTATATGTGAACCCACATAATGTTTAAGCCCGAGTGCCTCATGACAGTCATGAAAAATGTTAGCTCCCGTGCTTACGAGACAGTCTATCAGCCGGTTCTCTATCAGGTAGGTAACAATGTTGCGCATTCCTGCAGGCACCATTGCCCCACTAAGCCCCATGAAGATAGTAACCCCGTCTTCCTTGAACATATTTTCCCAGGCTTTTACGGATTCTGCGAGCTTACGTCCCTGAAATCCGGTGTACTGCATGGCATCGGTCAGGTCACTTAAAGACCGCTCAGTGACCTCAACAGGTATGGTCGGTGTTTTGGTAAAGGTGTGTAGATGCATTTGCCTCCTCCTATTATTAGATGATAAGTGCAGCGCCATCAGCTGCATCAATAAAGATCAAATACTATATTTTCAAAATCGAGTAAATGTTTTCCGAATCAGTTGCAATACTTTTCAACGAAGCAACTATCAAAGTATGATTTCATATATTACAATAAGGTTCACTTTTAATATAAGTAATTGTTTTTATACCTGTCTCTTGCCAAAATCGTTAAGAACTTAAAATACCAAGTATATTCAGATTTGTTATCAATAATGGTGCGAAAAACATGTCCGAAAATCTCTACTCCCATGTAAATGAAATTCTAGAAGGTAAACAACTTTCTATAAGTGCCATCACTCGTGAGTTAAAGGAAATAGGGATCAATGAGCATCGGCTTGTAATGACCGGTTATCTACGTGCTCTCCGCGATCTGAAGAAATTGAATGAAGTGGATATTCCGCCTTCTAAAGTTTATATGAAAATGGAAACAAAAGGCGAGAATACGCTGCCTGATATCTATTCCCTTATTTCCAGAGAAATGAGATCCTTTGAACCTGAATTCGCTTTACCGGTCGCAGTGTATGTTATTACAAGCATACTTGATAGGCCTGTATTCAAGGAAGAACTTCAGAAGATAGGCTTTGGTTCCAAGAACATAAATGACTGCCTTTCCCGATCAGGCCATATGATAAAGGAGTCCCGGAATGAGAACCTGAAGGAATATGCTGCATGCATAACAAAGTTTACTATCCTCGGTTCAGACCCTGCCTATGAGGCGGACCAGCTAAGCAGTGATATTCTCAAACACTCCAATCATCTTCTTCTGAAGATGTTAAAATTATCTGTGGACATCAGCGGCCTGACTCCGCGTACAAAGAAAACAACCATCAATGATTTCGGATAATACTTTTTAGAATATTATTTAAGGCTGCTAAATGACACAAATAACCGTTGCATGTATCCAGATGTATGTAAGCCTGTGCAGTAAAGATAAAAACCTGTGCAAGGCAATTTCTATGGCAGAGCAGGCTATATCAAGAGGTGCCGAATTGCTGGTCCTGCCTGAATTATTCTCCACAGGCTTCTGCTATGATGATATGGAAGCCTCCGCTGAGACAATCACCGGCCTGACAGTCAGTATGCTCCAGGATCTCTCCCGCAAGCATGATTGTGTGATAGTTACCTCCATTCTCGAAAAGGAGCTGTCTCCGGGCAGGAGTGCATCTGCAGATAGGTATTACAATCTCGGGATTTGCATAGAATCTGGCGAAATTACGGGCACATATCGCAAAACACACCCTTTCAAGAGAGAAAGGCAATCTTTCTCATCAGGTGATAATATATCCCCATGCAGGCTCAGTAAACATGACCTTATCATCGGTCTTGAGATATGTTATGAGCTGAGATTCCCGGAAGTTGCACGAAAACTTTCCCTCTCTGGCTCCGATATTCTTATCACAGTCGCACAGTTCCCAAAACCCCGGCACCATGTATGGAGAACACTCGCAATGGCAAGAGCAATAGAGAATCAGATGCCTCATATTGCCTGCAACCGCACAGGTGAAAGTGGGGAAACCTCGTTCTTCGGTGGTTCTGTGATCGTGGACGCTTCAGGACAAATCCTGCAGGAAGCAGGAGAGGATGAGTGCATACTGCTACATGTTATTGATACCGCTGAGACGTCAAAGATCAGAGAGGAGATAACTGTTTTCAAGGATCGCAGAGAGGATATCTACTGAATCCCTGTCGATATCTACCGGTGCAGAGTGACCCAGAAAACAGATCCTGTTCCGGAAGGATTGTCTTCCACTCCTATCTGTCCATCATGCAGTTCTATTATGCGCTTGGCAATTGCAAGTCCAAGTCCGGTCCCTTTTATGTTTGTTTTCTCTGCACGCTTGAAGCGGTCAAAAATATAAGTTTTATCATCGTCCGAAATACCGGAACCGTTATCTACAACTGATATCTTCCAATAATTATCATTCAGGGCACACACGTCTATCCCGATCATGCTTGCAGGAGGAGAGTACTTAATGCTGTTCGCTATCAGATTGGAAAAAACTTCCTCTATTATCCTGTTTACTTGTGCAGGATAATTTCCCCCGGGGACGAACCCTATATGCATTTCCTTATCATCCGCTTTTGGTTGCAGACTCTCTACGATCTCTTCAATAATCACTCTGAGGTCCATTTCCTCAAATTCCAGCTCTTCAACATTTTCCAGCTTTGCAAGGTTTGCAGCGTTCTCGATCATCTGGATGAGTTTAAGATTATTACGTTCTATGGCTTTTAGTGCTGTGATCTTTTTTGTATCATTCTCGTATTCGATCAGATATTCGACATAACCTTTGATCACAGTTGCAGGGTTGATGAGATCATGCCTGAGGATATCGGTAAACAGATCTTTTAACTCGTTAGAGCTCTTGAGTTGTGCGGAATAGTTCTTCAGCTTGTCTTCCGCAATCTTTCTTTCCCTTATTTCTATCTCAAGCTGCCTGTTCTTTGAGTTAAGCTCCATGGTCTTTTCATCTATCTTATCTCTCAATACAAAACTCAGTATTATCATTAACAAGAGAAGGCTTCCACCTATTCCCACAGACAATTTTAGCCACATCGGGCTTTCCCATGTGTACGGTCCTGCGGTAGAAACGTTTCGGGATATCGGCTGTTCTGATTCCTGATGACTCTCTTCAAGGCTGTTTTCCCAGCCTGAACCTGTCGAAATTTGTGGTTCTGCAAAGACCGGGTTCACTATGAGGAAAAAGAGCGATATGATCAGAATAGTACTAAAGGCGGCCCCTATGGCCCGCCCTTTTGGAAATATCAGCCCGGTATTTCTTCTTTCACAGGTAATATGCATTAGTTAATATAAATGCTTTCTAAATATATATCTATTTACTACCGTTGCTGTATCTTTTTAAGAGGTATTTAGAAAAGAAAAAGGCACAATAATCCCGAATGTGCCTTCGATGTTACTGCTCAAGGTATATTGCAGGCCTCAGAGGCGCTGCAAACTTTGACTTGTTCTCGGGATCAAACTCAGGTGAGTCCGCAGAATAAACCTCAATAGGACATCCCAGTTCATGTGCCAGACAATCGCAGTTTTCCTGTAGTATGTTTTTCTCGTCAAGGTTGAATTCATGCAGCATCTCAAACCTTTCAGTTTTCATACTGGTTATGTCCGGAACAAGCTTTTGGACGTACTTGGGTATCTCCTTTCCGTAGGCACGGTTCTCAGGTTCTGCCATAAGTGTCTTGATAAGCTTACCCGGGTTGAGTTCTCCTTCCCTGAGCATGTCGATAGCGAGTTTGAACGCCTTTGTCTTCCACTCAGGGGATGCATAGAGCACCACTTTCTTTGGAGTGATCTTAGTTACCTTAATGATCTCCTCTATATCCGATAGGGTGTTGCAGACCAGTTCCTCGGCAAGCTCAGCATCGTGATCGACAAACCTGGGACCGAATATGGGATATGGTGCAAGTGATATGAAATCCCCCTCCTGATGTCCCATTGCAGACCAGATCTCTTCGCAAATGTGAGGTGTGAAAGGTGCCATCAGCCGGACCCATGTGTCAAGCACATCGTATAGCACCGCACTTCCGCCGCGCCTCTGGTACCACTTGACATCGTTGTACAGCAGGAAGAACGCGCTCTGAAGTGCACCTCTTGTTCTGATTGATGTCATGTTGTTGTTTGTTTCCCTGACGAACTGCTGTAGCCTGCTGAGCATCCAGCGGTCTATAAGCTTAAGTTCTCCTTCGGACCCTGATCTTGCGCCGGATACGATAATCTCCGTCGCAAGTTTGTAGAATCTCTCAACCTGTTTCCTGGCGCTCTCTACACCTGCGTTCCTCCAGTCAGCATCCTGTGTCTGTTCCGCGCTGGAGAGAATGTACATGCGTGTGATATCGGCACCATAGGTGGTCACAGCTTCTTTCATGGTAAGGATTGGACCCTTGGACTTGCTCATCTTCTGTCCCTCAAGGGACACAAAACCATTTACAGCAAGAGCCCTGGGCCACCTGTCTTCTTCAAAGATGGCTACATGATGGAAGAGGAAAAATAGCAGGTGATTCGGCACGAGATCCTTCCCGGATGAGCGCAGGTCCACAGGGTACCAGTAATCCAGGTCAGCTTTCATACGGGCGATAAGTTGCTCATTGAGCCCGGTATCGATGGCAGTCTCCTGGAGACTGCCTTTACCAAGAAGGACGTAATCAAAAAGCTTTGGTGTGAGCTGCTCGGGGCTGATTCCCTGGGAAAAGAACTTGTTTGTGATATAGTAGGACATATAGATGGTCGAATCGCCCAGTGACTCTATGAGCCATTCCTTGTCAAAAGGCAGTTTTGTCCCAAGCCCTTTCTTCCTGGCACATGCCTTATCCTTAAGCCAGTCTACTTTATTATTGAATTCGACCCTGATCTCTTCAGGGATTATCTCCATCTTCTCGAGGCATCTGTATACCTTGTCCTTCCATTGGGGACTTGAATAGTTGAGGAACCACTGTCCCTTTACCATGTTGACAACACAGGGAGTGCCGCACCGGCAGACCACTGGCTCACTGAACTCATAGAACACTTCGCCTATGCCCTGTTCAAGAAGGTCCCTGGTGAGCACATCCTTGATCTTGGAGACCGCAATACCTGCATACTTGCCTGTATTTTCCTTCAGTACGCCTCCGTGAAACTCCCGACGGTACACCAGCTTGGTCGCCTCTTCGGCTTTTGAGTCCTTCTGATCCGCGACTCCCAGTTGTGTGACTGCGTCCACTGCAGGATATTCTCCGAAATCCTTCACCTCGATGAGTGATATGAGTCCAATGTCCCTGAGATTCTCTTTGATACCATATCCTGTCAGGTCTTTGTCGTAGAGATCCCTGAGAGCCAGGTAGTCATAAGGTGCATGGGCAGGCACACTCATTACGATACCGCTTCCGTTGCCGCCCTTCACGAAGGATGCCGGCAGCGTGATGACCTCCTTTCCGGTAAGGGGATTTCTTGCCTTGATACCTATAAGTGATTCCGAGGGCACATTGCCTATAAGTTCGACATCCCTGTCTGTGTAAGTAAGTTTGTTGTAAGCTTCCTTGCTGACGACCCAGAACTCTTCTTTCCCGTCCTTACTTACCCTGAGCTTGACATGCTCTATATCCGGGTTGACCCAGAGGTTAGTGACACCGAATATTGTTTCAGGCCGCAGCGTCGCGCATGGCAGTATCATTCCGTCGTGCTCGAACTTGACAAGGGTGAAATCCACAATGGTGGCTTCCTCGCCGTGAAGAATGTCGTGGTCTTCGACAGGGTTCTTGTCATGGGGGCACCATTTTACCGGATGTGCACCCTTGACGATAAGCCCTTTTTCATGGAGCAGGTTGAACTGCCATTCAATGAATTTCTTGTATGTAGGGTCCGTGGTTGTGAACTTCCTGCGCCAGTCGATGGAATACCCGATGGACCGCATCGCTATCTCGGCCTCTACTTTGAAGTAGTCCACGATCTTCTCGGGAGTGTCAAGTGTGTGCAGGATATTTTCCGGGATGCCGTGCAGCCGGGAGTACACATCCATGGTCTGAGGGTCCCGGTTTGCGATAAGCTCCGCAAGGCCCACAATGGGAGTTCCCGTAACGTGGAAACCCATGGGGTAGAGCACATTGTATCCCAGCATCCTTCTGTGCCTTGCAAGCACATCCCCTATTGTGAATGTCCTTGTGTGTCCGGCGTGTAAGTTCCCATTCAGGTAAGGGTAGGGGATGGTTATGAAATACTTCTCCCTCTCATCCGGTTCCGGTTCGAAAATCCGGCTCTCATTCCAAAGGCTCTGCCATTTTACTTCTATTCCCTGCGGATCATAATCCTGTTCCATTGTTCGCACCTTCTCACGCCGGACATAAATCCTTGATGAATCTTCCTTCCTAGTTATCAACTGCAGATATTAACTTTATGTATAAAAAGCAACCATTTTTGTCATTTTCGTCTATACGTGCAGGTTTATATTCGTAATAAGTATCAACCTAAATAAAATACACGCAAATAATCATCAAGAATGATTTTCCAATTTTCCAATTTTCCTTTAATTCTCACCGATACACTTATTCAAAAAGAATTCAATTTCAGCCTATGTCATTCCAGATGCTCGGAGGCAGCACTCATATCAGGAAAGTGCCTGAATTCTTAAGCCAGATATCTTCTATCGCATCAGCGAACAGCACGGTAATACAGGCAATGGATGCTGGAAAGATAGCAGGGAAGAAGCATGTCAGTTTTGCCGTGAAGAAGGCCCTGCGTGCAATTGAGGAGAACTACAACGCGGCCAAGGACCCCGGTATCGAGATAATGAGATACGCCTCAGGGAAGAGACAGATCGAGGAGGCATTCTCAATGGGAGTGCATGAGGGGGACATGGACCTTGTCTTTGTGATAATGGGTGATACCGAAGGAGTGAACAGGTCAATAGAGTCTCTGAGGTTTATGATCAGTGAAAAGGATATCATAGGCTATTCCTCCCGAAAACGGGACAACATAATCTCACAGTTCGATATAACCGAAAAGGAGATAGAAGCAATTGGAGAGGAAATGATACCGGATCTGGTAATAGAGAGGGTTGCTCTTGTTGATGTACTAAAGTAGTTTAACTTTTAAACCGGGAACACTAATATAGTTATCACGAACACTGTTGCTCAAATTATTTGTTAATCGTAACAATTACCGAACAATGAAGATGATCCTATGAATGAAGATTGTATAGAAAATATTATAACTCATCCGAAAACTGCTGAAGAAATGATCAATGGCGCCGGCCCTATTGAAAGCAACCTGCTGCCCAGATTACTTCATGTGACCGAGGCCGCAGCGATTGCAGCTTCTTACCAGATAGGCCGCGGGGAGAAGAACTTCTGCGATCAGGTGTCAGTAGAAGCCATGAGAAGAATGCTGAACTGTCTTGACATGAAAGGTATCATCAAGATAGGTGAGGGAGAAAGGGATGAAGCTCCCATGCTCTTTATAGGGGAAAAGGTGGGGACATGGAAAGAAGGTGTTGAGGTTGACATCGCTGTGGACCCTCTTGAAGGTACCAACCTTGCAGCCAACGGTATCCCCGGCGCCATAGCTGTCATGGCTATGGCAGAAAGAGACGGGCTTTTCCACGGTCCGGACATCTACATGGACAAAATAGTCGTGGGGCCGCAGGTCGTGAAATATGAAAAAGAGCACCCTGGTGAACGGATCGATCTTGACGCACCTGTGCTGCATAACCTCCGTATTGTCGCTAAGGCGCTTGACAGGAGCATTGATGAACTGGTTGTTGTCATCCTTGAGAGAACAAGGCATGAGCAGAAGATAAAAGAGATACGGGAAGCCGGAGCTCGTGTAAATCTTGTAAGCGACGGCGACCTGATGCCCGGAGTTGCAACCGCGATACGAGGCTCCGGTGTGCATATGGTGCTCGGGTCCGGTGGTTCCGGGGAAGCGGTCCTGACAGCAGCAGCATTAAAGTGCCTCGGTGGTAAGATACTGGCTCGCCTGGTGCTTCCATCCGTAGCTAACGGCAAATCAGATGAGGCAATAGCAAAGGAGAAAGCTGAGAAAATGCCAAGGCTGGAGAAGATGGGCATCACTGAAAAGAATATCAATGATGTACTGGATACTGAGCGGCTTGTGCCGGGAAAAGATGTCATCTTTGCAGCAACAGGAGTGACCTCCGGCTCTGTCCTGAATGGAGTGAGCCTCTTTGGAGAAGGTGATTCCCGGGTGCACAGTCTGACAATGGGAAGTTCCGGCGTGGTCAAGTTCACAGACACAATATACATACACGATAAAGAAGACAACGTGCTGCGTTTCCGGTAATAGTCCGAATGAAGGTACACGTCGCTACATTCGGTTGCTCCGCCAGCCAGGCATCCGCAGAGATCATGAGGGCAATTGTCAGGGACAAAGGTCATGCTCTTGTCCCTCTGCATGATGCAGATGTGCTTGTTATCAATACCTGCACTGTAAAGTATGCTACCGAGCAGAAGATCCTTCATATTATCAGGGAAGCAGCTGACTCAGGTAAAGAGGTGATAGTGACCGGGTGTATGCCCGAGGTCCAGCTTGAGGATATACTGGAGCAAAATCCGCAAGCGCACATCCTCGGGGTTAATTCGGTTTCAAGGGTAGGTGAGTTGCTTGACTCTCTCGGAAAGACCGGGAAAGGGAGCGGAAAAAAGCGGATGCAGATTTTCTTGCATCAGCCCGAAGGCTTCCAGAGTGTACCAAGAATCCGATATAATTCTAACATCCATATATGCCAGCTCTCACAGGGCTGCAACTACTCCTGCTCCTACTGTATCGTTAGTGTGGCGCGGGGAAAGCTCAGGTCTTTTGGACCGGAGGAAATAATTGCAGATATAAGGCGAGCAGTTTCTGAAGGCTGCCGTGAGATATGGCTCACTTCCCAGGACAACGGTCAGTACGGTACTGACAGGTGTGACACTGGCAAGGATATCCTTCTCCCGGAGTTGCTGCGCATGATATGCGCCATACCCGGACAGTTCAGGGTCAGGGTCGGGATGATGAACCCATTCTCAGTTCTTCCCATACTCTATGAACTGCTTGATGCTTTTGATAATGAGAAAGTCTATAAGCTGCTGCATCTGCCCGTGCAATCCGCTTCTGACGGTGTTCTGCGGAACATGAACCGCTATCACAGTATCGAGGAAGCGAACCATGTCATCAGGCAGTTCAGGAGCAGGTTTGATGACCTGACACTTTTCACTGATATAATAGTAGGTTTCCCGGGCGAGACAGAAGAGGATTTCAGAAAAAGTGTGAATTGGGTAGAGGAATTCAGGCCTGACAAGGTAAACATATCCAGGTACACTCCGCGCCCCCGTACAAAAGCCTGGGATTTCCACAATACTGACTCACGCATACTTACAAGGAGATCCAATGAGCTTCACAAGGTCTGCAGGAGCACCAAGTTTGCCACAAAGAATAAGCTGATAGGTTGGGAAGGTAATGTCTTCCTGTCCAAGGAAGCAAAAAAACAGGGCACTATGGCACGTACAGACTCATACCTGCCCGTAGTGATCCCGCAGTGCAACCTTGAACCCGGGGTTACCTGCAGGGTATTTATCTATGACACCACTCCAGGATACTTTTTGGGCAGGCTCCTCGGCTCTCATGGAGGGGCCTGAGATCAATTATTCTTACTCCGTTTTCTGGTGAACCTTATAAAGAACTTTCTTGTCCTAGAGCTTGACTATATAGCTTCGGGTAATTATGCCAAGGAGTTTCCTTTTATTGTTCTATCCAATAATGTCCATCTCGTTCTGGGTCTGAGTGATGGTTTGTTCTATCATAGGAGGCATAGTTTCGATAAAGTTTTTGCAAGGCGACTTTCTGTATTTATTGTACGTTATTAATTTATATTAATTTATAAATGCTTGTATATTGAATAATTTTATAATACAAGACTGTATATTGGTAGATAGTGGAGAAATGCGGGGTCTTCAGTGAGTTCACTGGATGTCCGCACGTAATTAATTTAAAATAATAAGTGGAGTTTACTTCAGATATTGTCAATCTGGAGTGAAATATTATCATAAAGGGTGGTACAAATGCG
>WPCG01135169.1_pt1 | contig 15225 bp, 15 predicted proteins | sample 5403311 | NCBI WGS metagenome assembly WPCG01 (sample SAMN12869467, study PRJNA574797) | sludge metagenome | isolation source: wastewater treatment of Control | place: China:Beijing | collected 2019-05-17 | reverse complement strand
TGCGCTCCCAGTAAGCCGCCGCGCCGGCAAAGTCGTCGCTCTGGAAGGCTGCCGTGCCGGCGAGCGCGAGCGCCTTGATGTGCTGCGGGTCGACGGCCAGCGCACGCTCGACGAGCGCCGCCGGTTCTCCGGTGACGTCGCCGTCGCGGGTGGCGGCCATGACGTCGGCCCAGTCGGCGAGGACGTCGGGGTCCTGCGGGCGCAGCTCGGCAAGCCGCGCATAGGTCGCCAGCGCGCGCGGGAAGTCCTCCAGCACGAGGTAGGAGCGCGCCAGCATGTTCCAGCCCTCGACGTTGTCCGGCTCCTGCTCCAGACGCGCCGCCAGGCTGCTCACCATGTCCTCGATCTCCGCGGCCGTGAAGCCCTCCCGGGCGCTGGCAGCGGCGGGGTCGAGCGCCGCCGGGGCGCCGATGCTCAGATAGACCAGCGCAGCGCTCAGCGGCACCAGCACCACCATGGCCAGCCCCCAGCCGCGTGCCGCGCCTTCGCGGGCCTGCCCTTCATCGCCTTCGCCCTCTTCCAGGGCGCGGCGTTCGAGCTCCTCACGGCTGCGCGCATAGGCGGCGTCATCGACCCGCCCGGCGGCACGTTCGCCGTCGAGCTCGGCAAGCTGTTCACGCAGCACCGCCAGCGCGGTCTCGGTCTGGCGCTGGCGCTCGCGCGCGGCGGTGGTCTGCCCGCGCAGTCCGAACAGAGGGGCGAGCACCCACAGCAGGGCACCGGCCAGCATGAGGCCGGCGAGAATGGCGAAGGCGATCACTTGTGGGGCTCCTCGGGCGGGGGGGCGGCTTCGAGCAAGGCCCGCGCGCGTGCGCGCTCGGCCTCACCGAGGGGAACGGGGACTTCCTGCTGACGGCGGCGCAGGCGCAGCGCAAAGGCGCCCAGCGCCGCCACCAGCAGGATCGCCGGCCCCAACCAGAGCAGCACGGTGGAGGCCTTGAAGGGCGGGGTGAAGACGACGAAGTCGCCGAAACGGGCGACGAGGAAATCGACCACTTCCTTCTCGCTCTTGCCGGCCGCGAGCTGCTCGCGCACCTGGTTGCGCATGTCCACTGCCAGCGGCGCGCGCGATTCGGCCACCGATTCGTTCTGGCACACCAGGCAGCGCAGGTTGTGGGAGAGCGCCAGCACGCGCGCTTCCAGCACCGGGTCGTCGGACACCGGCACGGCCTCGCCGGCGGCATGCGCCACGCCGGCCGCACAGCACGCCAGCAGCAGCACGCCAGTGCGCAGGGAATGGAGGAAACGTTCAGCCAGCACGGGAGAGCTCCGTAATCATCGGCATCAGCACGCGCTCGAAGTGCTCGCGGGTGAGCGGACCGATGTGCTTGTAACGGATCACCCCCTCACGGTCGATGAGGAAGGTCTCCGGCGTGCCATACACGCCGTAGTCGAAGCCGACCTTGCCTTCCGGATCGACGGCGATGGTGGTGTAGGGATTGCCATGGCGGGCGAGGTAGTCGAGCGCATCGGCGCGGCCGTCCTTGTAGTTCAGCCCGACCACCGGCACCACCCCGCGACGGCCGAGCTCGACCAGCAGGGGATGCTCCTGGCGGCAGGATACGCACCACGACGCCCATACGTTGAGCAGCCAGACCTGGCCGCGCATGTCGGCGCTGGAGAAGCTCGCCTCTGGTGCCTGAAGCTGGGCGACGCTGAAGGTCGGCGCGGGTTTGCCGACCAGCGGCGAGGGTACCTCGCGCGGATTGAGCTTCAGCCCATAGGCGAGAAAGCCGGCGAGAACCAGGAAGATGGCCAGCGGGACGAGGAATTTCGCTTTCATGGTGTCGGCCTCAGGCGCTCTGGGTGGCGGCAGCCGGCACGCGGCGCTCGGCAAGGCGGCGGTAGCGGCGGTCGGCGGCGGCGCAGATGCCGCCCACGCCCATCAGCGTGCACCCCAGCCAGATCCAGCTGATGAAGGGCTTGTGATAGAGGCTGACGATCCAGCTGCCATCCTCCAGCTCGTCGCCCAGCGACACATAGACATCGCGGAAGGGGCCGATGTCGAGGGAGGCCTCGGTCATCGGCATCTGCTGGGCGAGGTAGAGGCGCTTCTCCGGAGTCAGCGTGGCGATCTGGCGCTCGCCGCGGGCGACCTCGATGGTGGCGCGCGCGGCAAGGTAGTTGGGGCCCGGTGCATCGACCACGCCACGGAAGGTGAAGGTATAGCCCGCCAGACGCGCGGTCTGACCGTCCTTCATGCGGACGTCGAGCTCGGACTCGAGGCTGCCGACCATGGTAACGCCGATGATGAACACCCCCACGCCGAGGTGGGCCAGCCACATTCCCCACCACGCCGCAGGAATGCCGCGCAGGCGTGCACCGGCGCCAGCGGCGGCCCCGGGACGCTCGGCGATACGGGCGCGGAGGAGCTGCACACTGCCGATCAGCACCCAGGCCGCCAGCGCCAGGCCGAGCACGGTACGCCAGGTGAAGTTGCCTACCGCCGCCGCCAGTCCGACGCCCAGCAGCACGCTGACGATGGCGCCGGGCGCCAGGCGGCGGACGATGCGTGCGCCGTCGTCGTTCTTCCAGCGCACGAAGGGGCCGATCACCATCAGTACGACCACCGGCACCATCAGCGGCACGAAGACGGCCTCGAAGTACGGCGGGCCGACGGAGATCTTGCCCATGTTGAGGGCATCGAGGAAGAGCGGGTAGAGGGTGCCGAGCAGCACCGCGCCGGTGACCACCGCGAACAGCACGTTGTTGCCCAGCAGCGTCGATTCGCGCGACATCAGCGCAAAGCTGCCGCCACCGGTGAGCCTGGGCGCGCGCCAGGCGAACAGGGTCAGCGAGATGCCGATGACCAGTACCAGCAACACCAGGATGTAGAGCCCGCGCGCCGGATCGGTGGCAAAGGCATGTACCGAGGTGATCACCCCGGAGCGCACCAGGAAGGTGCCAAGAAGCGACATCGAGAACGCGCTGATGGCGAGCAGCACCGTCCAGTTGCGGAACGCGCCGCGCTTTTCGGTGACCGCCAGCGAGTGGATCAGCGCGGTGCCGAGCAGCCAGGGCATGAAGGAAGCGTTCTCCACCGGATCCCAGAACCACCAGCCGCCCCAACCCAGTTCGTAGTAGGCCCAGCCGGAGCCGACCGCGATGCCGGCGGTAAGAAAGACCCAGGCCACCGTGGTCCACGGCCGCGACCAGCGCGCCCAGGCGGCATCGAGGCGGCCGCTGAGCAGCGCCGCGATGGCGAAGGCGAAGGCCACCGAAAAGCCCACGTAGCCCATGTAGAGCAGCGGTGGGTGGATGATCATGCCCGGATCCTGCAGCAGCGGGTTGAGGTCGCGCCCTTCCGCGGCGGCCGGCAGCAGGCGGGTGAAGGGGTTGGAGGTGAACAGGGTGAATGACACGAAGCCCGCACTGATCGCCCCCAGCACGCCCAGCACGCGGGCCATGAAGGCCTCTGGCAGGTCACGGCTGAAGATGGTCACCGCCACCGTCCACAGCGACAGCGAGGCCGCCCACAGCAGCAGCGACCCTTCATGGTTGCCCCACACCCCGGTGATCTTGTAGATCAGCGGGGTGGCGGTATGCGAGTTGACCGCCGCCAGACGCACCGAGAAGTCGCTGGTGACGAAGGCCCAGGTCAGGCAGCCGTAGGCGAAGAGCAGGAAGAACAGCTGCGCCTGCGCCGCCGGGCGCCCCACCGCCATCAGCGCATAGCGGTTCTGCTGCGCGCCGACGAGCGGCACCACGGCCTGCACACAGGCCAGCACGAGGGCCAGGATGAGGGCGAAATGCCCGAGCTCGGCAATCATTGCTGCACCGTCTGGGCGGCTTTGTGGGCTTGGTCGATGGCGTACTGGGCCTCCACCGGCATGTAGTTCTCGTCGTGCTTGGCGAGCACCTCGGTGGCGCGGAAGTGGCCCTCGGCATCGAGCATGCCCTGCACCACCGCGCCCTTGCCCTCCTGGAAGAGGTCCGGCAGGGTGCCGCGATAGGTAACGGGAATGACCTTGGCAGTGTCGGTGATGGCAAAGCTCACCGTCAGGCCGTCGGCCTCGCGGCGGATCGAGCCCTCCTCGACCATGCCGCCGATACGGAAGGCTCGGCCGGTGGGTGCCTTGCCCTCATAGACCTCGCTAGGCGTGTGGAAGAACACCAGGTTCTGCTGGAAAGCGGTGAGCACCAGGGCCACCGCTGCCACCAGCAGGGCAACGCCACCACCAACGAGCAGCAGCCGCTTGTTACGGGCTTTCATTCATTCGACTCCATTCTTGCCAAGCGCCCGCCGCCAGCGCAGCAGGCGGGTCACGGTGTCCTTCCGACGGCGAACCACCAGCACGAGTTCCGCCACGATCAGCGCCGCGGTGACGCCATAGCTGCCCCACACGAAGGGCGCCGCGCCGCCCATGTGCCAGAACGCGGCCCACGATTCCCACTGCATCAGCGCGCCCTCCCTTCGGCTTCCAGCACCTCACCCACCCATTCGGTATGGCGCTCGCGCTCGAGGATCAGCGCGCGCGCGCGCCACAGCGCCACCGCAATCGCGTACATCCACGCCGCGAGGGCCATCACCAGCATCCCGGCGAGCATGGTGGTGGCCATTGACGGCGCCTTGGTGAGGCTCACCGAGGCACCCTGGTGCAGGGTGTTCCACCACTGCACGGAGAAATAGATGATGGGCACGTTGACCGCGCCCACCAGCGCGATGATGGCCCCGGCGCGGTCGGCGCGGCGCGGATCCTCGATGGCGCGGGTGAGCGCGATGAAGCCGAAATAGAGGAACAGCAGCAGCAGCTGCGAGGTCAGGCGCGCGTCCCACACCCAGTAGGTGCCCCAGGTCGGCTTGCCCCACAGCGCGCCGGTCCACAGCGCGAGGAAACAGAACATCGCGCCGGTCGGCGCCAGCGCCTGGCACATGATGAAGGACAGGCGGGTGTTGAGCACCAGGCCCACGGCCGCCCAGAAGGCCATCACCAGATAGATCAGCATCGACATCCACGCCGCCGGGACGTGGATGAAGATCACCCGGTACACCTCGCCCTGCTGGAAGTCGGTGGGGGCGACGAAGAAGCCGATGTACAGCCCGATCGCCGTCAGCACCGCCGCGGCCTGCGCAAACCACGGCGCCAGTGTGCCGGCGAGCGGGTAGAACTGCTGGGGCGCGGCGAAGCGCAGGATGCCTTCAGGGTTGCGCGTCGCGGCGCGGGAGGGTGTCGTCATGCCTCGATTCATTCCATCGCAATTCGCAGGGCTGCGGCGCAGGCCCACGGTGCCAGCGCCAGCGCACCGGCGAGACCGCCGCCAAGGAGCAGCAGGTGGGCCGCGGCACCGGTGCCGCCGAGCCAGGCCTCCACCGCCCCGGCACCGAAGATCAGCACCGGCACGTAGAGCGGCAACACCAGCAGCGCCAGCAGCATGCCACCGCCGCGCACGCCAAGGGTGAGCGCCGCCCCCACCGCGCCGAGCAGGGCGAGGATGGGGGTGCCAAGCGCCAGACTAAGGGTGAGCACCGGCAAGGCGCCTTGTTCAATGTCAAACAGCAGGGCCAGCGCCGGGGCGGCGAGCACCAGCGGCAGCCCGGTGGTCAGCCAGAAGGCGCAGATTTTCGCCAGCACCCACAGTACCGCCGGCTCACTAGACAGGAGAAGCTGCTCAAGGGTTCCGTCGGCGTGATCCTGGGCGAACAGACGGTGCAGCGCCAGCAGGCTGGCGAGCAACGCCGCCACCCACAGCACGCCGGGGGCGATGGCGCGCAGCTGGTTGGTCTCGGCGCCGACGCCGAAGGGGAACAGGCACACCACGACAACGAAGAAGGCCAGCGTCACCAGCAGATCGGCACGCCCCCGCCAGGCCAGCAGGAGGTCGCGGCGCAGCACCGCAAGGAAGGCGCTCAGCATGCGTAGCGCCCCACGTCGAGCACGTCCGGCGGCTGCGCGAACGGCGCCTCCTGATGGGTGGTGAGCACCACCATGCCACCCGCCGCACAGTGAGCGCCAAGGGTGCCGGCAAGATCGGCGACGGCATGGACGTCGAGCGCGGTGAAGGGCTCGTCGAGCACCCACAGCGGGCGCGCCGAAGCCAGAAAGAGGCGCGCCAGCCCGACGCGGCGGCGCTGCCCCTGGGAGAGCACGCGCGCCGGCAGATCAAGCTGTGCACCCAGACCGATGCGCTCCAGCGCACGCACGCAGGCGGCTTCGTCGACCTCTTCATCGCCCGCTGCGGCACAGGCAAAACGCAGGTTCTCCAGCGCACTGAGCATGTCGTTGAGCGCCGCGGCGTGGCCGAGGTAGAACAGCGCACGGTGGAAGTTCTCGCGCTCGCGGCGCAGCGGCACGCCGCACCAGCTCACGGTGCCGGCCTCGGGCTCGGTAAGCCCGGTGAGCAGGCGCAGCAGACTGGTCTTGCCGACCCCGTTGGGACCGGCGACACGCAGCATGGCGCCCGGCGCCAGACGCAGGGCGAGGCCGCGGAACAGCAGGCGGTCGCCCTTCAGGCAGGCGAGATCGGTGACTTCGAGCATGGGAGGGGATTCAACCACAAGCACGCGCGCTTTGCATCAGCGGCGCCCATGCTGCCACGCACGACACCCCCTGCACACAGTCCCGCAGAAATGGGTCAGACAACGGCCCTCAGCGGTTTGCAGGCAACACCAGCCTCGACATGTAGTCGCTCAGGGCACGCAGATCGGCATCGGAGTAGCCGCGGATGATGTCGATCATCGCCGGATAGGCGTTGCGCCGCTCGCCGTCGCGGATCATCTGCAGTTCCTTGAACAGGTATTGATAATGCTGGCTGGCCACGGCGGGATAGAAGGCTTCCGCGTTGCCTTCGCCGTAGGGGCCGTGGCAACTCACGCAGTTGTCACGGTACAGACGCTCCCCGAGGACCAGATTGCGGCCGTCGCCCTTGCCATTGCCGCTCGGCGTCGGCAGCAACTGCAGGTAGCTGGCGATGTCGGCAATGTCCTCGATGGAAAGCACCTCCTCACTGACGAAGGGTTCCATGCGCGGGTTGTGCCGCACCCCGGTACGCACGTCGAGCAGCTGCTTGATCAGCACTGTCGCATGTTGCCCGGCCAGCTGCGGATAGATTGCATCGGCACGTCCGGAAGCATCGGCGCCATGGCAGCCGCGGCAGACCTCATAGGCCACCTTGCCGGCCACCGGGTCGGCACGGTGGGCGAGCGCCCGGCGTTTGTCCTCGTCGGGCGCATTCCACACATAGGCCTGCGCCGCATCGCCCTGCGACCAGGCCGCCAGCGGCGCAATGGTCATGCCTGCAAGCACTGCAATCAGAATGCGCTTCATGTCATTCCATCCTCATCGGTCGGTATTCTTGCTTGGCACTGGCGGCGAAGACCTAGGGCATGCTGGCGATGTAGTGCGCCACCGCATGGGTCTCTTCGGCGCTCAGCCGTGTGGCAATCGCCTGCATCATGCGTTTGTCGTTGCGCCGTTCACCGCCGGCGAACTGACGCATCTGTTCGAGGGTGTAGTCCGGGTACTGCCCGGCCAGACGCGGAAAACGCGGATTGCCCCGTCCTTCGGTGCCGTGGCAACCCGCACAGGCCGGCACGCCGGCAGCGGGATTGCCCTCTTCGTAGACCCTGCGCCCCAGTGGCAGCACCCCGGCATCAACCACCTCGACAGGCACGGCGCGCTGGGCGGCGAAGAACAGCGCGACGTCGGCGATCTCCTGCTCGGACAGACCTGCGGCAATCGGCTGCATGATCTCGCTGACGCGGCGCTGGGTGCGGAACTCCTGCAACTGCTTGATGGTGTATTCCTTGTGCAGGCCGGCAATCTTCGGAAAGCTGGGCACCGGCCCGTTGCCGTCGGCCCCGTGACAGGCCACGCAATGGGTCGCGGCAAGATCCCGCCCGCGATCGAAATCGCCCACCAGCTGCGCCCGCACAGCCGAGGGCGCCGTCAGCATCCCCAGCGCCGCAAAGACAGCGAATGCTCTGAGACTTGTTCTGTTCACCATGCCTGCCGACTCCCTGAGCAAGTTGATCCGACCAGCCTGACGGCGGCGCTCACAGCCTGACCTGCAGCAACAGGCCGAACAGGTTGCTGCGGTAGTTCTGCGGCCCGGCGTCGAGGATCACCGCTGTCGGCAGCGCCGTCCCGGGGGCATTGACCGCCACCGGCGAGTTCTCGAAACCGAGGTAATGCCAGTCGCGGATGCGTCCGCGCTCATGTCTGAACAGGGCGCGCACGGTGGCTGTGCGGCTCACCGGCACCAGCAGGTTGGCCTCGATGGTGTTGGTCACGGTGCTCAGGCTTGGGAAGCCACTCCCCGCACCGGCAATCGTCGCTGCGTTGGCATTGGCCGGCAGGCTGTACTTGATGCGGGTAAGGTGGCGGGAGTGGGAAAAGCTGAGATCCAGCCTGGCCTTGCCGAAGTCCTGGCGAAAACCGAAACCGATGGTGTCGCCGCGGTCGCGATGAGTGACGTTCCACAGATTTGCTTCCACCCACACCGCACCGGACGCGGGGTTCTGACAGATCTCCCCGGCATTCTCCGCGGTGATGGTACCGATCGGCGTCACCGTGCCTATCGTGCAACCGAGCCCGCCGCCGCTGGGCACGCCACGCTGCTTCATGCGCGCAGCCGACCACGAGTAGTAGGCGAAGATGCTGCGCTCGGCTGAAGGCTGATAATCGGCATCCAGATTGATGGCGTGCTGGGTCTGGCGGTCGCGACGTCCGTAGGCCGCGTCGGGGTAGCGGGTGTCCCTGAACTGCGCTGACAGGCCCAGGTCGAGATCCTCCCGCGGCATGTAGTTCACCCGGCCGTTGAGCGTGCTCTGGCTGCGGTCGGAGAGGTCGTACTTGCGCAGCCCGGAGTTCATGTGCACCACCCAGCTCTGGACGTTCGCCCCCGCACCACTGGGCATCTCCACGAGATAGCCGCTGGTGAAGGACGCGTAGGGATGGTGGGTGTGGTAGCTGCTGCCACGCCGTTCGGCATGCTCGAATGACATGCGCAGCGTGGTGTCCGGCAGGCCGCGAGTGACGTAGCCGAGCCTGAGCTTGTCCTCCCAGGTCTTGTCTCTTTCGCGGTGGTCACGCAGGTAGATTTCGCGCTCGTAACCGCCGTTGAGACTGGAAGAAGGATCAATGCGGTAGTCGGCACTGAAGCCGAGATTGATGCGGCGGTAGTCGAAGGGGATGTTGCGGATCACCAGGTTGCCGGCCTGGGTGGCATTGGTGCCCATCAGGAGGGAGCCGCCGTTGGCACTGCCGTCGTTGATCAGACGCCCCCAGACGCCGCTGCAACCGTAACCGCTGATCACCCCCGGCTGGTTGCCTGCGGTATTGGGATCGGCATCGATGTAGCTGGCGTTGGGATTGCAGGCGAGGAATTCGGTGTGGTTGCGCGTCTCGTAGTAGCGCGCCTTGGCCTTCACGTTCAGGGCCTGGGTGGGATTGAGGGTGAGGCCGAGGTCGAGCAGGCGGGTATCGATGCGCGCCCCTGCCGACTTGCGGCTCAGCGAATCGGTGGTGTGCCAGTTGTCGCCCGCGACGTTGGGCACGTTGACTCCGGCAAGGGTGGTATAGGGCAGGAGCTTGTCGTCCTGCCGCGACGTGCCCAGCGACAGCACCGCGGTGAAACGCCCGTTCATGAAGTCCGGCAGGCGCCGCGCATACTCGCCCTTGACGTTGTAGGCCTCGTTATCGGGATAGAGGGCAAAGCGCCCCTGGGTAAACGCACCCGCCGCCAGGCCATTGGCCGCCGCGGCGCGATAGGGTGTCTGAAAGGTCAGCGAGTCGGTGTTGTTGCGAAACAGCGAGGCCGAGGCCTGGAAGTTGAAGTTGGTCAGCGCATCGGCGTAGTGGAAGCCGGCAAGGATGTCATGGGTGACGTAGTCGATGGGCTCGACCAGTTCCATGGCAATGGCCCCGCCGCCGCCCTGCCACACCGAGCCGAACGGCCTGCCGCCCTCGCGTTTCTCGTGACTGTAACTGGCGAAGAACTTCCAGCGATCGACCAACTGCATGTCCAGGCGCGCGCCGCTCTTGGTGCGCACCAGGCCGATGGCCGTATTGGCGTTGGCATTGGCCACCGCGGCGACATCGATGTTGTCCTGCGCGGTGCTGCCCGAGCCGCCGGGTGTGAGCCCGGGCTTGAGCGTCAGCATGCCGCTGTTCACACCGTTCCACACCGGCCGGAAGGTGGTCGTGAAGACGTGCGGGGTTTCGTTGTAGAACAGGCGCACGCGCCAGTCGTTGTAGCGCCCGAACTGCACGCCGTAGAACTGGTCGTCGCGTCCCACACCGCCACCCACCGCTTCGAAGAAGTGCGCAGTACCAGGGCGATTCAGGTCGAGGCCGAAAGCGCTCAGATAGAGACCGTCGTCGACGTCCTTGTAGCGCCGGAAGCCGTGCGCCTTGCGATCGCCGCTGACGCCGAGCACCCCGCCCTCAACGAAGCCGAAGTACTGCCAGCCGCCGTCCGTGACCCGCGGCGCTTCCACCGGCAGCAGCGGCACCTCGTACATCAGACCGCTTGGCGAGCGCGCCGCCGGGCTGTAAGTGCCCATGCCATCGGGATCGGGCGCCCCCATCGCGGTGGACGGGTTGAGCGGGCGGCTGTTGAGGGCGTTGCCGAGCGTTGCGTCGACACCTATCCCCGAATCCGCCCGCGCAGACTCGGCCGCCAGGCTGGTCAGCGCCACCGTGACCAGCACGGTCAACAGGCGGGCCTGCGGCACGGTTTCGCCGCAGCAGACGGTATTAGCAGTCCTGTTCATCGTTCTGCCCTCCGATCAACGCTGGAAGCGGGCGCCAGCAGGGTGATTGCTGCCGTGCACCTGGGTGTGGCAGTTCTGGCACGAGCGCCCCATCACGCGACTGTTCTGCCCAGTGGTGTTGGTGGCCATCTGCGACGCGTTGTAGAACACCGACGGATGGTTGGTGTTGGCATGGCACTGCTGGCAGAGCTGGGGGCGGGTCACGGTCAGCAACTTGTCGTGGTTGCTACCGTGCGGGTGATGGCAGTTGGCGCAGTTCTCGCGCACCGGGGCATGCTCCCAGATGAAGGGGCCACGCTTCTCGGCATGACAGCTGTAGCAGATGTCATTGACCGAGTCGGCCTTCAGCAGCGGCTGGGTCGGGGAACCATGGGGGTTGTGACAGTCGGTGCAGGTCATCTTTCCCTCAGGCACCGGCATGTGCGAACGCCTGCGGAACTCGGCGCGCTGCTGGCTGTGGCAGCTCTCGCAGGTCTCTGTAATGCTGGGCATGCGCAGCAGGCCGTTGGCGGAGAAGCGCGCCATGGGGTTGTGGCAGTCGCTGCAGGCGAGCTGATTGACGTCGTGCATCGAGCCGTGCCAGTGCAGGCGCTGCCCGCCCTGGTGACAACTCAGGCACTGGGCGTTCTGCACCTCTATCGGGGTGCCCCACTGCTTGGTGAAACCGATGATCAGGTCACCCGCATCGCCAGCACCATCGTGCGGACGGCGCTCGCGCGGATCAGCGTGCTGCTCGCGCTCTTCCTCGGCAACGTGCAGCGAGCCCGGACCATGGCAGGCCTCGCAGACGTAGCGCTCACGCTCGTTGCGAGGGTTCTGGCGGAACACCCGCGCATGGGTGGTATGCCCGAAATGCTGCTCCTCGACCTGATGACAGGAGATGCACGCCTGTTCGCCGACGTAGGTCGCACCGGCAAGCACCGCCGGCAAGCCCCCGGACGCGCGCGCTGCGCCACAGAGCACCAGAGCAAGCAGCGCCAGCACCCCAAAATGCATGAAAACCCGCCTGCGCACATCATGCTGTAGGCAATCCATTGACACCTCCCTGCTGCGCTATCCGCCGTCCGCAGGACGGCCTGATCCGCTTCCCGGCTCGCGCCGGAAAGCATCGACCACATCGCTGATACGCCGGGATGACGCCCACAGGCCTGCTGCCGATCGATCGCACCCTTGCGGTGCGCAGCAGCACGATGCCCCGGAACGCTCCTCCTCCTTGCTGCCTCCGCCAGTCGTGTCCGCCTTGCAATCCGCGGCACGATCACGGTCAGACGCATGCTGTCCGAAACCCTGGATTCAGTCTAACACCTGGACCGGAAGCAGCTTTTTGCAGGAACTACACCGGAAATTGACTCTGCGTACTCACAACAGGATGCCCCGCCGTCCTTCATGCAGGGCGGCTGGCCCTCGCGGGCCTCGCGCGGAGTAATGCCGAAACGCCCCCGGAAGGCGCGGCTGAAGTGGGCCTGGTCATCAAAACCCCAGCTCCCGGCAACCTGGTAGATCGGCCGGCGCTGGCCGCTGCGACAGGCCAGTTCGCGGTAGCAGGCATCGAGACGTTCGGCGGCGATCCACTGCATCAGCCGCATCGGCTCGCGGGCAAAGAGCTTGTGGATGTAACTCGGCGACAGGCCAACCGCGGCGGCAATGGCGGCGATGCTCAACGCAGGATCCTGGAGATGCTCGCGCACATGCGCCTTGACGCGCTCGATGTGGAAGTTCTCCATCCGCGAGCGTTCATTGCCGGCCGGGTCGATGTTCGCCGCCAGCACCGTTCCCAACATGCCCGCGAGCGCCAAGCCCAGCGCGCCACGGTCCGCCGGCGACAAGGTGGCGCAGTGGTGGAAAGCCGACTGCACGATGTCCTGCATCACCGCTGCGGGGCCGCACGTGGTATGCAGCGCCCGCCCGCAGAAATCCTGCCACTGCGGAAAGACCTCCGCCAGCCGCCGCATCGGCACGACGAGGGTACACAGGCGGAACTCGCCTTCGAAGACGATGCCGGTATCGCGACGCAGATCGACCAGCACCATGTCGCCGGTACCGAGCGACGCCCCGGCATCGCCGTTGCGCAGGGTCGCCGCGCCCTCGCGCAGCACATAGGCTGCCACCGCGACGCTGCCGTCCCGCCCTCGCTCATCGAAGGACGCTGCATTGCCAACCGTCTCCGCAACGCTCAATGCCCCGAGGCGCAGCAGGCGAATGGCCATGTTCAACGGCATGCCACCTGGTGCGCTGACGGCAAAGGCGCCGCCGAACAGCTGCGCCAGCGTGGCAACCCAGAACGCCTCGCGTTCGCCAGGCGCAACATCCTCGGTGGAAATGCTGATCGACATGTTTCCTCCCGGACTGAGTTCAGTCCGCACCTGCACGGTTGCAGGGCGTTTGGGGAAACACGGAAAGGTCGGACGGCCACGATCGGCCACCCGCCAGGGGGAACCCGCTTACCTCTCCTCCACGAGCGACTCGCTCCGCTCATGCGGGCAGAGTGGCCGCTTCTAGCTCTACGCGGGACCTGGCAAGACCCCACGTCGTAGAGGGAGATTTATCACGTCACCCCGGCAGATGTAAATAAATACTTCAGCAAGCTTGTGGCCTGCCGGCACCCGGCAGGCCACAACGGCAGGTCTCGACCCGCTTAGTTGGCACGCGGCGGATGGAAGACATCGGGCGCCACCGCCGGACGCTCCAGGCCGATGTCCTGCTCAATCGGCGGCAGCGAGTGGGCGATGCCCTTGTGACAATCGATGCAGGTCTTGCCCTCGGCCAGCCCGCTCTGGTGGGCCTGGTTGGAACGGCGTCCCTGCACCGAGTAGTCGAAGTACTCGTAGCTGTGGCAGTTGCGGCATTCCTGCGAGTTGTTGGCGCGCATCCGCCGCCATTCGTTCTCGGCCAGACGCAGACGGTGGGCCTCGAATTTCTCCGGCGTGTCGATGGTGCCCATGACCTTGCCGTAGAGCTCGCGGGTTGCCTGGATCTTGCGGATCATCTTCGGCACCCATTCACGCGGCACGTGGCAGTCCGAGCAGATCGCCCGCACGCCGGTGCGGTTCTGGTAGTGGATGGTGTTGCGGTATTCCTCGTACACGTTGTCGCGCATTTCGTGGCAGGAGATGCAGAACTGCTCCGTATTGGTCCACTCCATCACGGTGTTGAAGCCGCCCCAGAAGATGATGCCAGCGGTAAAGGCCACCGCGATGGTGCCCAGCCCCAGTGCCCGCAGCTTCTGCCACAGGCTCTTCTTGTTGTCGTCGCTCATGTCGTTCCCCGCTTGGTCTCAGCGCACGCCGGTAGCCGGACGGAAGGTGTTCTCCACCAGCGGACGGGCATCGGTCTGCGGCACGTGGCACTGCAGGCAGAAGTAGCGCCGCGGAGAGATGTTGGAGAGTTCGCCGCCGTCACGATCCTTGAAGTGGGTCAGGCTGACCTTGGTGGCGCCGGCCTCCAGGTAACGCGTCCAGGAGTGGCAGTCCATGCACTTGTTGAAGTTGACGGTGACCTCGTAGCCCTCGACCTTGTGCGGCACCAGCGGCGGTTGCTGCACGTAGTCGCGCGGGATGGGCGGGCTGTCGGGCAACTGGCGGAAGTTGCCGGGTGCCGGCTCGGGCGCCGAGACATCGACGCCACGCATCGACGAGACGGTTTGCGCCAGGGGGGCGCCGGCAGCGCCGAGGCCAAGGGATGCAATCAGTGCCAGCACGAGATTACGGGTCTTGCGGTTCATGACTCGCTCCTGTCAAATCGGGTCGTAATGCGAAACACGTCCTTGCTGCACACATCGACACAGCGGCCGCAGGTGGTGCAGTTGGGGTCGAGAATGAGGGGGTGGTCCTGCCCGGCAGCCTTCAGCGCCGGACGGATCACCTGGGGCTCGGGACATACTGCAAAGCAGTCCATGCAGTCGTCGCACAGGCGGCGCTTGTCGGCGCTCACCCGCGCCAGGGCGACGCGGCCGAGGAGGCTGTAGCAGGCCCCCATCGGGCACAGGTGGCCACACCAGCCGCGGCTGGCGATGAAGAGGTCGTAGAGAAAGACCGCCAGCACGATGCCCCATGCCAGCCCGAAGCCGAAGATCAGCCCGCGGTGCAGCATGGAGACCGGATTGACCCATTCCCAGGCCAGCGTGCCGGTCACCGCCGCGGCCACCAGCACGAAGGCGAGCAGCCAGTAGCGGGTGTGCGCGGAGGGCTTCTTGCCCCCCTTCAGGCCGAGGCGGCGGCGCAGCCAGGCGGCGGCATCGGTCACTAGGTTGACCGGGCACACCCATGAACAGAAGGTGCGCCCACCGACGAGGAGGTAGAAGGCCAGCACGATGCCGCCGCCGAGCAGGGCTTCGCGATACGGCCACTGGCCGGCGGCGAGCATCTGCGCGAGGAGGAAGACATCGGTGAGGGGAAGGATCTCCAGTGTCAGGCTGGAGGACAGGTTGCCCTTGACGATCCACACCCCGAACCACGGCCCGATCAGGAACACTGCGAGGATGCCGAGCTGGGTGAGGCGGCGGGCCAGCAGCC
>WPCG01050925.1_pt1 | contig 15287 bp, 24 predicted proteins | sample 5403311 | NCBI WGS metagenome assembly WPCG01 (sample SAMN12869467, study PRJNA574797) | sludge metagenome | isolation source: wastewater treatment of Control | place: China:Beijing | collected 2019-05-17 | reverse complement strand
GCCAGCCGGAAGTTGCCCAGTTCGCCCTGCCGCCAGAAAACTGAACGCCTCCGGAAATCAGGATACACACCATGCGCGCCGCCGTTCTTCAGGGCAAATCCATCAGCATACGCCAGATGCCGGATCCTTCACCCGCCCCTGGTCAACTCCTCGTCCGGCCGATCTTCACCGGCATCTGCGGCAGTGATCTCAGCGCGCGCAAGCAGATGGCGGCCATGGCCGATACGCTGCCGCCGGAAGCACAATCCCAGATGCCCGCGATCATTCCAGGGCACGAGTTTTCTGCCGAAGTCGTCGGCATTGCGCCGGGCACCGAAACGCAGATCAAGACTGGCGACATCATCACCGGCCTACCCTTTACCCATACGCATGAAGGCCCGCAAACCATCGGCCTGTCGCCCGGCCATGGCGGCGGCCTGGCGGGCGGGTTCGTCGGCATGGCGTTGGATGCCCTGGGCGAGGCCGGCGGTCACATCGCGGCCGATATCGCGGAACACGCGGGAGGGCGAGTTAGTCTGGAACAGGCCCTTTACGGCACCGATGGTGTTACGGGCCATGTCACTGGCGCGGTCGGCGGCGGCGCTGGCGTTGTTGCGCACGCCGCTGGCCACGCCGGTGGCGGCGCTTTTGCCGGCCTCCACGGCGGCGCCGGCCCCTTCACGCACGGCGCGGCCGGCGCTTTTGGCGCCTTCCCTGACCCCTTCGCCGATGCCGGCGGCGATCTCCTTGCCAGACGCCCAGGCGCTACCGATGGCGTCTTTCATCCAGCCGGCGATGTCGCCGGCCAGGCCTTTCACCTGGTCGCGCAGGGCGCCGGCCATGCCGCTGATGCCGTTGATGATGCCCTGGACGATGTTGCCGCCGAAGCCCTCGAACACGCGGGAGGGCGAGTTGATGCCGAGCACGCCCTTGAACCAGTCGGCGATGCCGGTGGCCAGCTCGCGGATGGCAGCGCGCACGTCGGCGAAGCCGTTGCGCACCCCGCCGATCAGGCCGTCGATGATCCAGCCGCCCAGGGTCTGGAACTGTTCGGGCACCTCGATGCCCAGGGCCTCGAGGCCTTTGACCAGGCCGCGGTGCAGCAGCCCGGCGGGGGACCAGTTGATCAGCAGACGGCCGACGCCGGCCAGGCCGTCATCCACGGCGGCGCGGATCTCCTGCATGGCGCGGCCGGGCAGGGCTTTGATGCCGTCCCACAGGGCGGCGAACTTGGGGCCTATCCAATCCCAGTTCTTCCAGACAAAGTAAGCGCCCGCCGCCACGGCGGCGATACCGGCAATGATCCAGCCGATGGGTAGCGCTGCCATCGCGGTGCCTACTTTTGTCATCGCGCCCGCCAGCTTGGGATTCAACATCGCCAAGTCATAGACCGCGCCAGTGGCGGTGCCAACCGCAGATGCAAAGCTGATGACGCTGATGATTGCCTTGCCGGCAAACAGGGTGCCCATGACCATCGCGAGGTTATCGAAGCCACCCACGGCGGCGGCAACCCGAGTTGTGATATCGGCCAGGGTTCTGGCGAAGCTTGCGGCACCGCTGGCGAGCTCCATGATCACCGGCACGGCGCCGCGCAGGCGCTGGCCGAACTCGCGGGCGAATGCGGCGACCTCGTCACGATTGCTGCGCATCCAGCCGGTGAACTCGCGCATCAGCTCGGTGACGGCGGGCATCAGCTCGGCGCCGATGGTGTTCTTCATGCCCTTGAGGCTGAGCTGGGCGTCGAGCAGGGCGTCCTTGAAATCTTCAGCGCCGCGGGCGGCGTTGTCGCTGAGGACATAGCCAGTGTCACGCCCGGCGCGCATCAGGCTATAGAGCTCATCGCTTCCGTTGCGCAGCATGTTGACCATGGCTTCGCCGCTGTTGCCAAAGATGCCGCTGAGAATGGCGATGCGAGCGCCGTGATCCTCCACCTTGAGCAGGGCGTCGCTGATGGCTCCCAGGGCTTTCTCGGGCGCCATGCGATTGAGTTCCTGCGCTGAAAGGCCGAGCTGCTCCATCGGCTTCACGGCCGCGCCCGTGCCCTGCGCAGCACGGCCGATGCGACGAACCATGCGCTGCATGCTATCGTCCAGCCCCTCGGTGCCCACGCCGGCGCGCTCGCCGGCATAGCGCAGCTCTTGCAGGGTGCCGATGCTGATGCCCATCTTGTCGGCGGTCTTGGCGACGTCGTCACCGAGGCTGGCGGTGGAGTTGGCCAGGGCAAAGATGGAACCGCCGGCGGCGGTGCCGGCGAACATGACGTTGCGGCCGAACCGGCGTACTTCGCCAGTCATGTTGCGGAACTTGCCGCCAACGTCAGCGCCGGCCAGGCGGCCCATTGCGTCCCGCTGAGCATGCAATCGCTCGTTTGTCTGGCGAATCTGCTCCTCGAGCGCGGCGTTCTGCTCCTTGAATCCCCGAGTGCCCTCAATGCCTGACGGGAGCTCGCGTGCCAGCTCGCTGACACGGTCCCGCTGGCGATGGTATTGCCCAGTCAGCTTCTCTACCTGATCTCGTGCCTTACGCTGCTGGTCCTTTAGTCGCTTGGTTGGCCCCTCTGTGGTGGCCAGCTTGTCTGTTAGCTGCCCCAACTCCTCCCGCTTATCCCGAAGCGCGTCTCGTGTTGCATAGCTCTGCTTTGAAAGGTCGCGGAAGGAGGACAGTTTTTTTTGCTGATCCTTCAGACCGCGCAGTTCATCGCGGGTATCGCGAAGAGCCGCCCCGGTCGTGCCGAGAGCATCTCGGACCTTCTTCAGCGGCCCGGTGGCCTGGTTGACGGCCTGTAGCGTCAGGCGCAGGTTGAGGTCTCGTGACATGTCATTCCCCTGAGATGCTGGCCAAGGTTCTGGACAGATTGGTTTTTGTGAAGGTGATCATCGTTAGCGACTGACCTTCGAGCTCATCCCCCTCCCATTTTTCAGGCGATGGCAGCCATAGGCCTTCCAGCTGGCACTCTGCTCGAGCCTCCCAGGCCTCCGCTTGCAGCAAAGCCATCCGAAGCGCGCTCTTCCTTTCCATGGCGTGAGCCCGGTCCATCTTCAGCATCTGGCACCAGAACTGCTTGCAGCGGCGGCGCCGCTCCATGTAGTGCGATATGGCGCTGCTTGTCTCATAGCTGGACATGGCGAGCGCCTCATCAAGCGGCGGGCTCTTTCACCTTGGCCGCCAGTTCCGCCCGCCGCCGTGACAGCGCCAATCCTTCCGGCGCCTGCTCTGGTGCCAGCTCACAGCCAAGTGGCTTGATCTTCTCCAGCCCCGCCGCGCTGGCTGCGTCATCCGCCGGCGGCAGATACATCGCGAACAGCTCGCCAATGGCAGCCATCCTGTGCAAGCGAAGGTCATCTTCCAGGCGTCCCTGGTCACTGCTGTTTATCCAAGCTGCCACCGCCCGTCCCGCCTCGGGAGTGGGGGTATTCAGTGATACTCCATAGGAGTCAGCCATATACACGGCATTGCTGTAGAGCTGGTCTTCAGCCCGCCGAGTTAGCAGGGGGAGGGCATCAGCCAGGGCCTTGCCTGCCTCGCTGCTGGCCAGTGCCTCGCGGGCGCTGGGCGACAGTGGAAGATTCACGGTCGGGTCTGGTCTTGCGCTGGGTGTGAGGGTGTGAACGTATCCGGTGCTGAAGGTGCCACGCCATCCACACTCGGCAGCCTGGCACTCAACTATCCCTTCGCGGTAAAGCTCACTGACCCGGCGTGAGTCTCGGATTCTCGCCGGACCCTTGCAGTGTGGGCAGGTCAAGGCGTTTCGGTGTCGGGCATGCCGGCCTGCTCTGGTCTGGTTACTCATTCACTTCTCCTTCGCTCAGCCTTGCCGGGGCCAGCGGCTGGCCCCGGCCTTGTGGTGTTACCTCCAGTCACCGAACACGACGTTCTCCAGCAGGCAGCCGGCGCCGAAGTCCTCGACGACGTAGGCGTCGTTTGAGCTCTGGTAATCCTCGATGCGGTTACGCCTGGGGTTGTCGACCACGTACCGCCGGCGGCTGCCGCGCTGCCAGTAGAGCGACAGGTTCTCAGGCATGGTGATGAAGATCTTCCCAGCAGGCATCGGCCCGGTGCGAACGGCTTGCAGCCGGCCAAAGCGCGCATTGCTGAACATGGAGTTCTCCAGAGCGAGCATTTCAGAAGGTGTTTTTCCGTGCTCCGATATCATCTGAAAATACTTCGCGGGCAGCAGGCTCCGGCCGGCAATCACTTTCATTTCCAATGACTCCCGGTGCCAGGGGGCGATCATCTCGTTCACTGCATCGAAGATCAGGGCGTCCAGGTTCTTATAATCGCCGCCAGGACCGACGCGCAGCTCTCCGGGGGCTTTGCTGCCTTCGAAGAGCACGCGCTCCGGTGCATGCTGACGGTAGAGCTCAAGCCAGCCTTTGTTGACATCCTCGAGACCAGGGAAGGCTTCGCTATCAGTTGCGGCGGCGGCATGCGTGCCCCCAAAGCCGATGGCCAAGCGGTCGAGCCCCTGCTGGCGAGCCACCATATCCGTCACGCGGCGCTGGAAGTCGGGGAACTTGGCCCAGGCATCCAGCTTGGACCAGGGGATAGCGCTATCGAACTCGGTATGAACACACTCGTAGCGCATTTCTGCCAGCTCAGTCACATCGCTTGGCTTGCGGTCGCTCTGGCTTGTATCGGTGCGCTTAGCGATCGGTCCGGCAACGCCTAGGGCCAACCGATCGCCTTTCATTTGATCAACGCCAACCACGTTGATCATCCGGAGGAACGCATCGCTCTCCTGAATTTTGCTTTCCAGGCGCTGCTGAACGCTGGGCTCGACGGTGAATTCTTGGCTGGCGGTCTTTACGCCGTTGAGCTTGGCCACTTGCTGTGACCAGGCATCGAATGCTTCGCGGGTTTCATTTCTCATGATGACTCCAGTGCAGCTGTGGTGGATTACTTCTCGCAGGCCAGGGCGGGCGGCATTGCCGCCAGCTCCTTGAGAGCTGCGCTCGGCTGGGCGGCCCTGTCCATGTGGACGGCCATGATCGACGCCAGCCTGGCGCTCACGCGGCGAGTGGACTCTCCTTGAATCCGCTGGCGGTCTGTGTCGGTGATAACTGCCATGAAGCCAGGCTGGCTGGGCTCATGCCCATCGAACCCAAGTCCGGCCATGAAGGTGGTATCTCCGAGAGCTTCGGCCGTGGCGCACTGCTTCTTGGCGGCCAGGGCGGCCAGGAAGCGGGCGCCCTGGTCGGTCCCGAGCATCGCAGCGGCGCTGCTTTCGAGCTCGCCCTCCACCAGGGCGGCGCGGGCGGCCGCTTGGGTTTGCTGATACTGCTTGCGGGCGGCAGCCGTTCGGAACTTGAGCTTCTCGACGTGCCCGGCCAGCTCCCTGATCAGGATCTCAAGCTGGTCGGCCTCGTCGGCGAGCGTCGCTTCCTGGTGCTGAAGCTCGCGGACCTCTTTGCCGGCCGCGCCGTGGTTCTGCCTGAAGACCTCCTTCCAGCGCTGGCCGGCCTCCTCGCTGCTGGCCAGGGTTGACTCCCGCTGATCCTCGAGGCGGGCCATCTGCGTTGATGCCTCCTCGAGCTCTTGCCGGATCTCGAGATAGATCTTCTCGGCATCCCGGTAGCGGTCCATGTGCTGCTGCTGTTGCTCGGTCATCGTGCTGCTCCAGTGGTGGTCATGCGTGCTGCTGGTGGGGAAAGGGTTCGACGGGGGCCGGCGCCTCCCACAGCGCGTGGGCTGTGGCGAGGGCGCGGGCGGCATCAAGTTGGCCGCGGTTTGCAGTAACCAGCAGGTGGGCCCATGCCTGCCGGTCTTGCTTGGTCGGCGGCGGCTCGAAGAAACGCCAGGCGAGGCGGGCGGCCTGATCGCCATCGATGCCGGCGGCGCGGCGCTTCTCTGCGCAGGCGCTGGATACCAGGAACCGCCAGGCGCGCTTAGATTCGGGGGTGACAGGGTTCTGCCGTGCGGGTTCGGGCGGCCCGGCGGCGGGCGCTGGCTCGTCGAAGCCGTCAAGCTCCGGTGGGAAGTACTCGGGCACGGTGATAGCGCGTTGTGCCCTCAGTTGCTCCAGCGCTTCCCTATCCAGGCGAATGCACTCTTCGATGTCGGCCAGATTGGCCTGATATTCGGTGCTGGACCGCCATTCATCGAGGCGGCCTTGCTGCTGCTCGGCCACCTCGGGGGGCGGTGTACGGGGCCGGATATCGGGGCCCGTACAGTTATTGTCACGAGTCCAAGGCTCCGCGGCTTCGCCGCTACGCTGACCCTGCGCTGCCGCGCCGGGCTTCACTTCCCAGCGGTAGAAGCGTGTCAGGAACTCCGCCTGACCGGTGGCGCTGGTGACGACGACGCCGAAGGTGGTCATAACGGCTTCGCCGTAGATGCCCCGCTTCTCGATGTCGTCTCGCTGCTCGCCGGTCTCGGGGTCGATCTCGGGGTCGATCTCGGGGGCTTGGGTATCCAGGCGCGGGAGCCGCCACGGGCGGGCCGGGCGCTCGCTCGCCGGCACGCCGACACCCCCCATCACGTCGAGATACCCGTACCAGTCGCCGGCATCGGCGGCGCGGCGAAGGTCCTCCAGGATGGCGAGGGCCTCGGGGTCGGGCTTGGTGATCGCCACCCAGTCCGCGAAGCTGGCGGCCGCATAGGGGTCGGCCTCCTTGTCGCGCAGGCGGCGAAGCTCCCGCCACACGGTCACGCTGGGGGTGCCCATGAATTGGAACTGGCGGATGCCGTGGACGGATGCCCAGGCCACGATCCGCTCCGAGGCCACGTCCATCGGCTTGCCATAGAGATCCACGTCGTCAGGGTGTGCAGCGCCGGCAATGGCCTTGCCGATGTACTTGGCCACGTAGGCCGCGGCGCTCCCCTTGGCGGGATCGATGTCCATGAACTTGATCCGGACAGCCTCGCGGCCGGCGACCTCTTCGGGATCGATGGAGAGGGCGTAGCGGCGAATGACAGCCTTGAGTGCGTCGAGCTGGTCAGCAGCGACGAGCAGCATCAGGTGCCAGTGGGGCGTGCCGTCGTGATGGGGCTCGACGACGCGAAGGCCGTAGCACTCGATGCCATCGCGCTTGAGCTTGGCGCGGGCCCGCGCCCACAGCTTGCAAAGCATGCGGTGGGCCTCACGGGGCGTGGCGCCGGTGTACTTCGGGTTGGCCTGGCCGGTCCGGCTCAAGACAGCGTGATAGGCGCTCGGCAGCGTCCAGGTGATGAACACGCCACAGTGACCGGCGCGGCGGCCGAAGTCTTCGGTCTGGCGAATCCTGAGCTGCATCTCGGCGAAGCGGTGCTTGGGGTTGGCCTGGCCGCTCTGAGCGAGTTCGGCGAGAGAAACCTCGTGCTCGAACTGGTTGACGGCGGTGGTGGCCTCGAGCATGGCGCGGCTGGCGGCCTGGCTGCTACGCCAGCGGTCGAACGCCATGTCAGAGAGGTAGATCTCGGCGCGCTTGTGCACCCGCCTTACCAGCCGGTGAAACTGGTCAACCCGGCGAGTGGCCTCGGTGCGCAGCTTGCGTCGCCACCAGGGCGCGGCGCTCAGCTTCTTCAGCAGCGTGGCGCGCTGGGAGCGGCTTAGCCTTTCCAGCTCCGCGGGCGGGTCGACATCGAGACAATGGGCATGGGCCTTTCGGAGCGCCTCTTGGAGCGCTTCCAGCTCGGCATCCCGGCGGCATGGCCAGGTGTGGGGACGATAGGCCAGGCCGGCCAGGCGGATGCCGGCAGGCCGGGGCGCCTGCCAACAGTAGCGGCGGCGGGTCTGGGCGAGGGCGGCGTCGGCCTCCCTCCCCAGGCGGCCAAGCTCGGCGGCGACCCGTTCAGCCTTGACCAGGGCATAATCCTCGAGAGCCTGATCATCCCAGGTGGCGTTGAAGGGGCCGAGCGAGAGTTGCTGCTCCATGGCGCGAAGCCAGGTGTTGGCCTTGACGTTGCCGCGGTTGCCGCCGCCGGCGGCGGTGTTTACCGCGACAACCCCGCAGACGAGATCGTCGGCGACGAGCGGGAACTTGGCGAAGATCGCGCGGCGGAACTCGCGACACCAGGGCGTGCCCATGGACTGCTCCAACCGGCGGGAAGAGGCCACCGCCATCGGCAAGGCGAAGCGGGTCATGGCGCGCCCCCTTGGCGCTGGGCACGCTCTCGCTCGTCGAGAATGCGGAGGGCCGCTTGCTCGAAGCCGTCGACGATGCGCTGGGCATGCATGTCGGCGCCGAGCAAGCGGTCTTCCTGGGCGAGGGCGCCGGCCTCGAGGATCAGCTCGAGGAGCTCAGGCTGGCCGCCGATCAGGGCGGCCGGCTTGTGCACCGCCGGCGCTGTGCTATCCTTACCGACGGTGATTTTTGTAGTGGGCCCCTCGGGATTGTGGCGATCCCTGGGGCCTTTTCCGTTTCTGGCCATCCTCAGTACACCCTTTCCCCTGTCAGGCGGCTTTCCTCGGCGACACTGAAGCCGATGGCCTGGGGCGTGGCATGCTCCCCCTTGGCGGTCTGCCACCCCTCTTTGGCAATCGCCTGGCTTACGGCGCGCTGAATCGCCGGCCAGTCATTGGCGTTGAAGGTCAGGCGCTCGCTCTGAACGTTGATCGTGATAACGCGATGGGTCATGAGAACCTCAGCAGTCTGTGGGCAGGTGGCTGAAGAAGGCGACCCCAGGGGGCGTGGCCATCGTGGCCTTATCGACCGGGCGGCTGTGCTTGGCGCTGAGCCCGTCAGCGTCGATCCCGGCCGTGGCCAGCCCCTCCCGAAGTGCCAGGTAGAGCTCTACCGCCTCTTCCTCGAGGAACTCGTGAGGCAAGCCCCCCAGCGTGGCGTAAATGAGTTTCATGATTCTTCTCCTGTGGCTTGGCTATCAGGGCGGGCGCCCTTGAACTTTTTCTTCGTGCTGTACTGGACTCGGCGGCTATCCAGCCCGTCGAGCCACTCGTAAACCTCGTGGCTCAGGAAGGCGGTGATGTGCACTGATACCTGAACCGGGCGGGGGAAGAGGCCGTTGGCCGCCATGCTGGTCAGCGACGAGCGGGATATCCCGGTGAGCCTCTCCACCTCTGGCCAGCGCATCAGGCGCTTTTGCCGGGCTCTGGTCTCTTGCTGTGCGTCATGCGGCATGGCGTTCTGCTTCCTCTTCCTGGTGTAGGCCCCGGGGCTTACGGGCCACCCGATTAGCCGGGCCCCGGGGGTGCCAGCCTGGCCGCTACAACCACCGACGGTTCCGAGATGCGGCGCTTTTCTGGCTGGCACTGAACATGCTGAACGCTTCCTCAACCCCTTGCTTGGCCAGTTGCCCTAGAATCCCGGTTTCTAGGGCAATTCGTTTTCGAGGGCCTTTTCTCGGGCGTAGAGACCCCCAACCCGTGCTCCGAAGGTGGTCACGGGGTAAGACTTCTTACTGGCGCTATCGGCTGGGCAGTTGGGGACTCCGCGGCTTGCGCATCGTCACCCGGCCATGGCTCTCCCTGAGCAGCTCAAGGCGCTGGTTGATGACCTCGGCAATCTCGATGCTCAGCATCCCGACCGCACCCCGCACATTCGGCTCGAGCCTCCTGAGCTTCCTTGGCATGCTGCCGGTGCGCACGACCGCCACCCATTCCTCGGGCTCTTCCTCCTGGGCGGGCACAAGCATGATCCAGCCCACATGCCGCCTGATGCTGATGGGCCAGCCATCGAGAAACATCTCGGGCCACTGGAGTTGGTATCCCTGCGTCCGCCACAGGTAGCTGAGACGCGGCCTCGGCTTGTAGACCGGGCGCCCCACCTTTCCGGCCTTGCCCTGCGCTGATCCTGCCCTCAGCTCGCCGAGGCGCTGGCTGATCAGCTCCCTGATCAGCTTTCCCAGGGGGCCCGGGTCGTCTGGGCCGTAGCCGAAGGGCACCTCTACCCACCCCATACCCTCTACCTCTCTGAGGTGCACGAACGACGAGACCTCAATGGGCCAGCCGTCGACGGTCAACGCGAGGTGCTGCGAACCGTCACCCGCCTCGACCCATTCCCACTCAGCGGCGCTGAGCATGTCGAACTCCTTCTCGATGGAGTAGGCCGAGGCGCCGCAACCAGGGCATGACCAGTTGACGGATCGATGCCCATCCGAAACCCAGCGGGCTCCCCCTCTGAGCTCGAGGGGGTCGCCGCACTCCTTACAGAACCGGATCAACCCATTGGCCATGCTCAGCGCCTCCTTGCCGGCCCGCGGGCAGCGATCTCGAGCGCGCCGTCGAGGGTGTCGGCACTGCCCCACCAGGTGGAGCGATCCCAGGCGCCGCCATCCAGGCAGCGGACGTGATAGGCGGTGCCGCTGGGGTAGCGCTCTTCAAGCTGCTGGCGGAGCTGCTGCTGCTGTGCCTCCCAGTCCGCCTGGGCGAAGTGCGGCTCCATCCCGTCGATCTCGCAGCGGGCGGCATAGGACTCGAAGTCCTCGAGCTGGTCCTCGATGCGGCTCGTCTCGATGAAGGGGCGGCCCCACCAGCGGGCGAGCTCTTCCTCGCTGCGTTCGTCGTTGGGGGTGTCATCGAACCCCTCGGGCAGGAAGGGATTGATCAGCACGCCGATATCCGTGCAGTCCTCGGCGAGGAACATGACCTCGCGGCCGCCGGCCTCGAGGCGAAACCGGTGGAGCGTCTTCTCGGGCGGCGCCGGGTCGGCGCGCAGCTCGGCCAGGCGTTCGGCTACCAGCCGGCCCACCAGTTGATCGAGCGGGCCGCGGCCCCGCTGTGGAAGCTCGTCACCACAGCTCAGGGTGCCGGCATCGACGTACCAGCCGGCGCCCCTATGCTCGCGGTCGGGATCGAGGGCGTAGTCGGCCAGCTCGGCGCTCAGGTAGCGGATGACGGGCGCGGGCTCGAGTCGCCAGCCGTCGACGTAGACGGCCAGGGTGTGGCGCTTGTGGTGGTATGCCTCTTCCCAGGTGGCCACGACGCTGGGCGCGGCCTCGATGCTGTAGCGCTTCATGGCTCTTCTCCCAGATCCTCGGATGCGGAGAGCGCCGGGTCTTCGCGCATGCCCCCGGGGCGCTCTTGCTCTTGCTCTTGCCGCCATGCCTCGAGCTGGTTTGCCAGCTCCCCCAGGCTTGAAGCTGCCTTGTTCAGCTCTTCGGCGCGGTCGTTCTCGCCGCTCTCTGCAAGCCGGGCTGCCTCCATGCCGATGACGATGCCGCCGGCCCTGACTCCCCTGGCCATGGCCTTGAAGTCGATAGCGGTGCTCTGGTGCATGGTCATGTCACTCCCCCTGGCCGTGGCCGAAGTGGTGGACGGTACGGGCGCCACGGGCGGTGGCCCGCTCGTGGGCCAGGTGGAGGGCGTTCACCAGCTCCAGGGCGTCGGCGGTGAGTATCTGGGCGGCCTGGGCGAAGCCGGCCAGGTCCTTGCCTTCCAGTTCGTGGGACTCAGCGGCGAACGTGGCGGAGAACATCAGCGCTTGCACGGCGGCGAGGCGGCGCTCGGCTTCCTGGTGCAGCGACTCGGGGCCGGCGGCCTCGTCTACCAGCAGGGCGGCGGCGCCGGCATGGCAGGTATCGGCCAGCGGGCGCAGGCGGGGCGGGTCGATCATCATGGGGTGGCTCCTCACTCGTTGACGGCTTTCCACTGCTGGCGGGCCTCGGCCTTGCGGCGGTCGAGGTACTCGGCGAGATCGCCAGCGCTGACCAGCCACGGGGACTTCTGCGAATCCGTGGCGCGATAGGTGGGCACGGGCAGGGCCTGGGCAGTGGCCCGGGCGTTGGCGGTGCGGGCGTTGATGCCGAAGTACTTCGGCGCGACCTCCACGAGGGGGATCTCGGCGCGGCCATCGAACTCGGCGAGCAGCCCGAAATAGGTAGGGGTCATCAGTGCACCCCCAAGCCGGCCGGGCGGCAGGCGGTGGCAGGTGTTGCGCCAGGGGAAATGAGGTCCAGCAGGTGGGCGTGAGTCGCGGCATCGAGGGCGCCCAGGGCGGCGGCCATCTTGGCCATGCCGATGATCTCGGCGCGCTGCTCGGGGTAGCCGTTGACACGATAGGCGACCAGCAGCCGGCCGATATGGATCACGGCGGCCTGGTGCGGAGTGAGGTCGATTGACCGGGAGCGGGCGGCAGAATTGCGTTTCTGCTGCAAATTGATAGGATGCATGGTGTTCTTACCCTTTGGTGAGCGGTGAGACATTGAGGCCCTGGGTGTTGCAGCACCCGGGGCTTCGTCATTTCTGAGGGGCGGCCTGCTGGTCATGGCGCATGGCCTCTTTGATGGCATGGTTGACGAGCCAAGTTCTGCTCAAGCGCATTTCCTTGGCCTTGGCGTCGAGCCAGGCTTTCACTTCAGGCTCGAGTCGAAGATTGAACTGCGGGTCTCGCTGCTGCATTGGTCCTCCTAGCTTTTAGGTAGCTATAAGCTACGTGTAGGAATGTAGATAAACGCTACGTTGCCGTCAATGGCCTGAGGCTATATTTTTGCTACATGGATACAGACACCGAAGTTCAGACGAATCTGAAAATCCCTAAGTCGCTGAAAGAAAAGTTGAAAGCGGCTGCTAAGGAAAACCGTCGTTCTATGACGGCGGAGCTTATTGCGCGCTTAGAAAGCACCTTTGAGGAAACCAGGCTCTACGGCCACAAGCTGAGCGACGAAGTGACGGCGGAAGATGCCAACGACCTTCAGGCCCGCGTTGAGGCGGTTGAGGCAGCCATTCATGCTTTGCTGGGCGAGGGTGAGGCGCTGCACATAGCCCGCAGACGTGCACAGCAAGCTGAACGCCGGGCGGATGAGAAGAGGCGGGAGAGCGAGGAGGGCGATAGCGACTAATCGCAGGTTTCGCTGCCCAAGCAAAAGCGCCGCCCAGTTGGGCGGCGCTTTGCGTAGGAGAGAGGAGTGGCCGGGCGGGTCAGTGGCTGGGCTGTAGGCCGCTCTCGGCGGCGGCGCGGGCGGTGCCGGCCACTGCCTTCAGGTCATTGCCCTGGGCCTCGGCGCGGCGGCAGCTTGGCGACAAGCGGGCCGGCCATGCCCTCTTTTGCCACCCCGGCCGGGGAGCGAGCGCCCGGCGGGTCGAATTCCAGCAGCATCGCGGCGGCCTTTGCCTTGGCGCGGGCTACGATCTCGGCATTCTCTCGGGCTATCAGTTGATCCAGGGTGGGGGCCATCGCCTTCGCCTCGCTTCATCGAACCCGGGCGGGCGGGTCAGTGGCTGGGCTGTAGACCGCTCTCGGCGGCGGCGCGGGCGATAGCGTCGGCGGCCCACTGATTCAGGCTCTTGCCGGACGCCTGCGCGGCGACGTTGGCCGCGGCGTGCACCTCGGGCGGGATGCGCAGCAGCACCCGGCCGGAGGCGGGCTTCAGCGGGTCGCGGCCGGTGGCCCGGCAGTCCTCCAGGTAGTGATCGATAGCCGCGTGGAAGGCGTCGGTCAGCTCGGCGACGCTCTCGCCGTGGAAGCTGATCCGGTCGGCGATCCCCAGCACATGGCCGACGAACACCTCGTCCTCGGCGTCGAACTCGATATGGGCGGCATAGCCCTGGTACTTGATCACGTTGGTCATGGTCTGATTCCTCTCTCTTCCAACCAGGCCCGCACATCCTCGACCTGATACTTCTTGGCCTCCTTGCCGGGGTGCGGCCGGTGCAGATAGAGCCGGCCGCCGGCGCCCAGCTCGAAGGCGACACGCGACCCGTCGCCTTCGCGCACCTCGCCGCCCAGGGCAACGATCAGCGACTCGATATCGGTGAACACGATCCCGCTGGCCGTGGGGTGACGGTAGATGGCCGCCAGGGTCTTGCGGTGCTTGGTTTTCATGCTGGGATGATAGCTTTGAGTGATATCACTCGACAAGGTTCCGGAGGAGGAGAGGAGGGCGAAACCGCTTCGCCTTGCTGCGAATTTGCTACCGAACCGATGGAATGCCCGTCATTGCTGGCGTGAGTTCCAATCCATCATGGGGGCCACAGAAAACCGGCGGGCCGCGTCTGCAGGTTTTTTTCCTACCATATCAGGCTTTTAGCCTCCCTCCTTTTGGGGGTTGTCGTCACGGTTCGGCCTGCAGTTTTACCAGTTGCACCGGCCTTGGCCGCCGGTCAATGCCCGGGCCGTAAACTGCTCTCGGCGGCGGCGCGGGCGATGGCCCGGCAGTCTTCCAGGTAGTGATCGATAGCGGCGCGGAAGGTGGCCGGCAACTCGGCGGAGCGCGCGCTGTGGAAGCTGATGTGGTCGGCGATCCCGAGGGCGTGGCCGACGAACACCTCGTCTTCGGCGTCGAACTCGATGCGGGCGGCATAGCCCTGGTATTCGAGGACGCGAGTCACACCGAGAACCCGTGATGGGTGCCGTCGGGCAGTTCGATGTCGAGACGCACCTTGCCGCCGATGGCCTCGACGTAGCGCTTGAGGGAGCTCAGGCGGAGATCCTGGCCGCCCTTCTCCATGCCGGCGATGGTCGGTTGCTTGACGCCGAGTGCCTCGGCCATCTCTGCCTGCGTCATCTCCACCAGGCGGCGAACCTCCGACAGGCGCAGCTCGAGCAGCATCTCGTCGGCCTTCTCCTTGGCCCGGTTGACGACCTCGGGTCGCTCGCTGGCGAGCAGTTGGTCTAGGGTGCGGGTCATGGCTATCACCTCACTTCAAGGATTCCAGGTGGGCGGCGTATTCCCGGTCGGCCACTGGGATCAGGTCATCATAGAAACGCTTGTTGCCGGTCTTGTCTCCGGCGCATAGCACGATGCCGGTTCGCCGCGGGTCGAAGGCGAAGAAGGCCCGGAGCGGCCGGCCCTGGCTCTGAATCCTCAGCTCTTTCATGTTGCGATACTGCGAGCCGTTCACCGTGTCGGCATGCGGCCGGGGCAACATCGGCCCTCGCTCCCTCAGCATCAAGAGCGCGGCCAGCACGTTCTCCCGGTCGGCATCGTCGAGCGAGAAGTACCACTCTTCAAACGTCCTGGTCTGCTCGATTTGCCACATAGGGTCATCCTTCGGCTATAGGGTAAAGCCTATATAGGCGGTGCCCTATAGTCAAGGCGGGGCAGCGCCACCTAAGAACCAGGGGCTGGGCTCGGTTATGCTCTGATACGCCATGCCGTCGGCGGCAATTTCGGCTTCATGTTGCTGCGAATTTGCTACTGAGTCGCTGAAATGCCCGTCATTGCTGGCGTGAGCTCCAATCCATCATGGGGCCACGGAGAAGGTACGGTCGAGCTGGGGCATCGGCATCACGGGGGTGTCGGTCGGGGAGGCGGGCATTCTATCAGGACCGGTCAATTTCTGGTCAATGTGGCCATCCGGGCTACGGGGCCATCGCCGTTACCGACAGGGAGAGAGCCCCGGGGGAGGGGCGCGGTGGCTTGACCCCGGTCACCCGGGGGAGGGCGCGATGTGCTATCTAGAAGTATGCGGGGCATTGCCTCTTCGGCACTGT
>WPCG01098064.1_pt1 | contig 15325 bp, 13 predicted proteins | sample 5403311 | NCBI WGS metagenome assembly WPCG01 (sample SAMN12869467, study PRJNA574797) | sludge metagenome | isolation source: wastewater treatment of Control | place: China:Beijing | collected 2019-05-17 | reverse complement strand
ACCAATGGTTGGCAAGCTAATGAGGCTGGTAGAGCATATGGTTGGTTCTTAAAATATTGTAGCGATTTTGATTCTAGCAATTTTAAAGAGGCTATAAAGGATTTTCATAAACTCTCTTTTAGAATCGAGCAATTTAAAAACGCTATAAATAATAATATAGCAGGAAGAAAATAGTCTGTAGAGGATATTATCTCATTTTATCTTAGTCGTGAAGAGCAGCTAATGCAAATTGAGATTTTGGCTAAATCTGGAGATATTCCAATTAGAGTAGTTCATAATGATACCAAGATAGATAATCTTCTATTTATTCATAAAAAGGCTGTAGCGGTAATAGATTTAGATACTGTTGGGCCTGGTTTGGTCTTTTATGACTATGGAGATGCGTTGCGCACGGGGGCTAACAGTACAAAAGAGGATGAGCGTGATTTAGATAAGGTTGATTTTAATATAGAATATTTCTATGAGTTTACTAATGGATATCTTTCCAATACTGCTCATATTTTAACAAAATATGAGTTGGAGTATCTACATATCTCTCCTATTTTGATGACCTACATTATGGGAATAAGATTTTTAACGGATTACTTAAATGGAGATGTCTACTACAGAATAGAGAGTGAAGATCATAATTTAGTGAGAACAAAAGTTCAAAAAAGATTGATAGAATCTATTGAATCAAAGCAAAGCATGTTAAAGCAGATTATAAAATCATTAATTCAATAACTTAACTATGAAAAAGATAGTCGGTAATTTTCTATATTTTACTTTTATTGTGGCATTACTCTCATCGTTTCTTTTACCCTCTTGTAAAGGGAGAAACCAGAGAGAGTTTAATTTTACTCCGGTTGAATACTTTTCTACTCCTCCAAGAGAAAAAGGAGTCACTGATGTTTTGGAGCTTAGAACAGAGCCATTAGAGGTGGTTCGTATAGCTGTTATTGGTCTAGGAATGAGGGGCCAGGGAGCAATTCATCGGCTTAGTTATATAGAGAAGGCACAGATTGTTGCAATTGCCGATGTGGTTGAGTCTAATGTAGAGAAGGCAAATAGAACATTGGACAGCTTGGGAAGAGGTAGGGCAGATGAATATACAGGTGCAGAAAGTTGGAAGGATATCTGCCTAAGGGATGACGTTGATTTAGTATATATCTGTGCGCATTGGGATTTACATACTCCAATTGCTGTATATGCTATGGAGAATGGCAAACATGTTGCAACGGAGATACCTGCAGCATTGACTATAGATGAGTGCTGGCAGCTTGTAAATACAGCTGAAAAAACCAGAAGACATATGATTATGCTAGAGAATTGTAATTATGACTTTTTTGAAATGGCAACACTAAATATGGCTCAGAAGGGTCTTTTTGGAGAGATTGTACATACAGAGGGGGCATATATTCATGATCTTAGATTTTTACTTTTTGATGAGGAGAATGGTTATTGGGATATGTGGCGCTTAAAACATAATGAGAAGAAGGATGGGGCATTGTATCCAATGCATGGCTTAGGTCCTTTGGCACATCTTTTGAACATACATAGAGGCGACAGAATGGAGTATTTGGTATCGGTATCTAGTAATCAGTTTGGCTTAACTGAGTACGCAAAGGAGAAATTTGGAGAGGAGTCAGATTATGCCAAGAGGAGTTATAAAAAGGGAGACATAAATACTACAATTATCAAAACTGTAAAGGGTAAAACAATAAAGATTCAGCATGATATTACTAGTCCAAGGCCGTATAGCAGAATTCATATGATTAGTGGTACAAAGGGTTTTGCTCAAAAGTGGCCTAGAAAAGGAATTGCACTTGAGCCAGATGCACACCATTTTTTATCGGACCAGGAGATGGAGAGTCTATTAAAGGAGTATGAGCATCCAATTGTTACAGAGATAGGAGAGTTGGCTAAGAGAGTAGGGGGGCATGGAGGTATGGATTTTATAATGGATTATAGATTAATATATTGTCTTGTTAATGGATTGCCATTAGATATGGATGTATATGACGCTGCCGAATGGTCTTCAATTATTGAGTTATCTCAGGTTTCTGTTGCGAATAGTGGTATGCCAGTTAAGATTCCAGATTTTACCAGAGGTGCATGGAATAGATTAAAGCAGGTAAAATATTATAAATTAGAGACAAATTAGTATTAAATAAATTTGATTATTATTCACATCCGCAGAACCCACCACTATTAATAATGGTTTTCATGTCCATTAGTTTAAGTGATTTAGTTTGAGGTTAATAAATTCTTTTTAATGTGGTGGGTTTTTACTTGATTAAAAAAAGGTTTCTAAAATTTAGAGACCTTTTTTTTGTTATGACATAAACTGTCAAAAAAACTTATTTTATTTGTAACCGACAAGTGATAAAAACATATTAATTATGTTTTTTGTTAGATTACATAAACCTGAGTGTAAAAAGAAGCGTAGTATTAAGGGGTTAGGATATGCTGCTTTTTATATTCGGGTTTTATCTTTAACAGAAGTATTTATCTTGGTATGGTAAAATAGAATGTAGATCCAACTGAAATAGTTGATTCATACCAAATTTCTCCTCCTAATAATTTCACTAGACCACTACATATTGCAAGACCCAACCCAACACCTTCATATCCACGAGTTGTAGATACATCAACTTGAGAGAACCTATTGAATATTCTATCTTTAAACTCTTCTGATATTCCAATTCCACTATCTTTTACAAAAAACTCTATATACTTTTCTCTTGGTACATAGCCAAATTCTATCGTTCCTTTATGTGTGAATTTTATTGCATTATTGATTAGATTAGAGAGAATCTGATTAATTTTTAGTTCATCTGTAAATATACTGGACTCTTCATCAGAAAGAGGAGTATATATTTTTAATTCTAAATCTTTATTTTTTGCAAAATTTTCAAATTGTGAGTATAAATCACAAATTAAAATATTTATTGATATTTGGTGGGATTGAACATCAATTTGATTTGCTTCAATTTTAGATAGATCCAAAACACTACCTATTATAGATACCAATTTGTCGCTGCTACTTAAAATTACTTTTGTATATTCATTAATCTCCGCTTTTGTTATAGACTCTTCATTTAGTAATTTACTAAAGCCGATAATTGAATTTAAAGGAGTTCTAATTTCGTGGTTAATATTCTGAAGGAAAGCCGTTTTTAATTTATCACTCTCCTCTGCTCTCTCTTTAGCAATAATCAACTCTTTTTCTATCTCTTTTCTTAGTGTGACATTGCTTAACATTTGAGCAAAGATCTTTAATAATAATAACTCTGTATTAGTGTAGTTATGAATTTTTTTCACTGAATCGAATCCTGCAAAACCAATACAATAGTCGTGTTTCATTAATGGTACTGTAAGAAAACTCTTAATTCCTTGAGATAATAAAACATCCTTTCCTTCTCCCTCTGGAAGTTCCATAACATTTGACGTAAGCTTTGCCTCACCTTTTTTATGTGCTACAACCCACTCTTTCATTACATCTAAAGAGAGGTTTTGAAGATTATCTATCTGTGAATCAACGTCTATATTGCACCACTCATGTGTATTACTACAGGTGTTATTATACCAATTGTATTCAAAAATGTACGATCTATCGGCTTCAACAAAAAGTGCAATTTTCTTTAGAGATCTCTCAATAGATTTATCAACCATCTCTAAAGGAATATTGATAAATTCAGAAGATATCTCCATTAAAAGCTCTCTTAACTGTGTCTCATTTTTAAGCTCTTGTTCAATTTTTTTGCTCAATGTAACGTCTCTTGCAGAGCCAACCACTCCAATAACGTCTCCCATCTCATTATATAGAGGAGCTTTTCTCACATCCAAAAATAGAAATTTACCCTTAACATTTCCAAATTCATCAAATTGCATTGCTTTGCCTTCATCCAGAGTTATCTGGTCTGAATCTCTGCATATTTCTCCAAATGTGTGCCAAGAGTTGTCTTTAGGATATTTATCTCGTTCTCTTTGAGTAAAATAAAGATCTGTTTTGCCGATAGGCTCAGAGGTATCTTTAGCAGAGAGCAGATTATCACAAATAGCTTTATTGGCAAATATATACTCCTTATTCAGGTTTTTTGCCCAAATCATATCGGGCATATTATCTACCATTAATCTAAAAAGGGAGTACAATTCTCTATACTCCTTTTCTCTTTTTTGCAAAAGCATCTCCAACTCATTACTTATAGATTTTCTAGATTGGTCCATAATAATGATGGTTTAAATTAATTTAATTTGAGGTTTATAAATATAAAAAAACTATTTTATATATACAACGTTCTTGTTCCGTAACATCTTACCACTACGAACATAACTGTGGGCATAATTCTCTATGTTTCTACAGCCTTTCCCTCTATGTGTTTCTTCAGCTTATCCACTCTCGGCTTGCATTTGTTCCTGTCTTATTTTAGACCTTCTCTCCCTATCTTTCCTCTCCAAGCCTTTCCCTCTATGTGTTTCTTCAGCTTATCCACTCTCGGTTTGCTTTTGTTCCTGCCTTGATTCCAGTCGCTTCTGTTCTGTTCTTTACCATGCTGCTTCTCCCTAGCTCTCTGCCCCTTAGCCTCTTACTCTGCCGCTGTCCGTTCCTCTTCTCTGGTTTCCAGTTCTTTGCAGTTTTGTTTTGTCTCAGCTGCTATCTTTCTGGCTTTTGCCTTGCTTCTTTGCCCTGTCTCTCTGCTACAGCTTCATGCTCTCCTGCTGCAACGAAGTTTTTTCTGAGGCACCTATTTTCTTTTCTGTTTTTTCGGGGCCTGCGGAACTCCTCACTGTCGTTCGTCAAACAGTCCTTTTCCTCAAAAACTATCAATAAAATTGGTAAAAACTTATGTTGCAGTGCAGATAGCGTTTGAAGCTGTAATATGTAACATGCAAATGGATGTTTCTTCGCAAAGTTATTTACCTAGTCTGTTATAGATAGGATCTTTTCTCCCTTTCTGTTCCTTTTGCCTTGCTGCTTTGCCCTGGCTCTCTGGCTCTTAGCCTCTCACTCTGCCGCTGTCCGTGCCTTCTCCTTAGTTTTCAGTCTCTTGCTGTTTTCTTTTGTCTCAGCCCCGCCTTTTTCTGCTTTTTCTGCCCCTTTTCCTCTTTTTCCTGTCCTTTTTCTTTTCACAAGCATCTAATAACCAATACTTTTGCACGCACTCCGTCAGAGCCTCTCCCAACCACCTCACAACCAGGTCACTGCTGTCGATATGTGACAACCGCCTAATAAACAATCATATCTGTTCCACTACCACACGTTTCTCCTCTCTTTTTAAGCGGTATTTTTGTTTTTCTCTCCTTTTCGCTTCCTTTTTGTTTTCACAAACCTCTAACAACCAACACTTTTGCACGCACTCCGTCAGAGCCACGCCCAACCACCTCCAAACCAGCACCTTAACCCAATAAAGAGGCAACACCCACATAAACAAGACCTTACAAACCAATAAACCAAGCTCTAATTGTATTTATAAGCAAAAACCTCCAATAGATACCCCATCAAAGCCCATAACCAACCCAAAACTGCCCATAAGTACCGTTGTCGGACCCTATCCAACCCCATTAAAGTTGAAAACTTTGATGGGGGGCGTGAGCAAGCCTCCTGTTCCAAGGCTAAACCTTTTCAATTCCACAACCATCTCATATCCAACACTTTTGCACGCACTCCGTCAGAGTCCAGCCCCAAGCCCCTGTGCAGCAACCAAATAAATGGTAGATTGTGCAAGCTTTGCAAGCAAAGCTGCCTCTAGGCTGCACCCTGCCTGTTACCAACCCCGGGTAACCCTTTTTCTTTTCACAAACCCCTTACAACCAGCACCTTTGCACGCACTCCGTCAGAGTCACACCCCAAGCCCCTAGTGCCTAGGCTTTTGCTATTAGCTATTTTTGTTATATTTGTTTATTAAATTATAAATAAATGTGTAAATATTGTATAGCTATTTTAATTACATTGTTATCAATAACCAATGTAATTGCTCAACAAAAAAAGGTTGTAAGGCCTTTTGAATATGAATTGTCATTTGGAACAACTTATGGAAGTGATACTTATGTGGGTTCACGAAAAATTGGACCAGCAATATCCATGGAAGGAAGATATAATATTAATAACTCACCATACGATATTGGACTAGAGATATATTTTGGATCGGTTATCAGATCATATCAAGGAGATGATCTATCTAACAGAATAGCATCTATATCTTTATACTCGGACTATAACATAAATAGAGGATGTAATGTATCTTATTTTTTGGGTGCAGGTATTGGAATAGCTTCATTTGATGTTATTCTAGGAGACTATGGAGATGAAGGGTCTGGATTAGTTTTCTCCCCTAGAGTAGGAGTAGAACTACATCGGCACATAAGAATTACAGCATATTCAAAAATGGCAAAAGAGGGCTACAATAGTTTTGGTCTCTCAATAGGTTTCGTATTAGGAGGAGGCTTAAAAAAGTAAATACCCTATTGTCTTATTGATATAGTGTTGATCCCAGCTTTTGTGGCTTGAGATATTTGAAACTTTCTCAATATTCGGTACACCTTGCCATCTTTAAGAAGCTTAGCACCAGTTTGATGAAACCTAAATGGTATTTTATTATTTATACATTGATTCCTAATATCTAATACCCAATTGTAGTCACAAATCCTGGCATCAACTCCAGACTCACCACTAACCGCAACCTCTTCAATCTGGCTGTTAAGGTGTGCCGATAGATCTATAGACTCCAAAATAGGAGCAACAATTATAACTTTATGCTTAATTGGTAATCTATTAAAAATAGGGAGCCTGTAGTCTGCCATAGCTTGATTCTCTACAGTGCACCCTATTATAACATTCTCATAACCATCACCCCAGTCACTAGGTAAATTCTGCTCTAACCTATCTATTCTTTTAGTGAAAAAGAAGAACATAAGATCTTTTCGACAATTTATCATCTCCCATGCCTCAGCTCGCCAAAGATCTGCACCTTCAACAAGAAAATCAGAAGTGAAACAGGTGAAAACAACACTATTAGAAGGTATTTTATATGATTTATCCCTCTTTAATTTAAGAGGTAGACTGAAATCGGCATTTCTTGTGACCTCGCTACTACTTTTTTCAGAGCCATACATCTCATCTTGCCGATATACATAGCAATACTTACAACCAGGACTAATTTTTGTGCACCCATGCCATGGATTCCAATTTGCATAGTTGGTTTTGTCAGCCATTGTGAAATTTAAATTTTAGTATATTTATACCCTAAAAGGCTTAATCCCAATGATACTCCCAAAATATAAAAAACAGAAATAGTCTCATAAAAAAGATTCAATGAATCCTTTGTCATAGGCTCCACATTTTGATTTTTCATAATCTTTAAAGAGCTATGAGCAGTACTCAAAAAAAGATCCTTAATCTCTCTGTACTTCTTAGAATCAACCTTAAAATTGTATAACCCCTCAGTAATAAAGTCGTCCATCGCATCAAACCCCCTTTTCTCTATCATAGAGCAGTAAAACTCCTTTGCCGATATTTCTGGACTCCAATTCTTATCCCACACATGAGCTGCACCCAACCCCAAATATGCAGCCCATGCAATAGAAACCTCTGGATAATCATTAAACTGTCCAAGAGCATTCACCAAGTACAATTTTCCCAACTCTGTCCATAAATTACTAAGATCTTCTGACTCCAAAAATTTATCAATAATTAAACCCTTAGATGCTGCAATCTCAATTATCTTACTCGCTAGAATGTGTTGATATGGACTTAGTGTTGTTATTGTTGTCATCTCTTTTTTTTGCAAAGATAATTAAAACATACCAGCATCTCTATCGGCATTTCTTAGCTTGCTAGCCTTTTCGTTAAAACGCTTTCCTTTAAAAAAGTTGTAACTAATACCAATAACAATCATAGATTTATTATCATTAATATAGCTGTAACCACTATATTTTACAAGACTCTCCGGAATAGTTGACGTTCTGTACTTAGCCTTGGTCAAAAACCAGTAGCAACTAGTATATAAAGTAAGATCACCCTTTGTATAACCAATGCTAATATTTGATTGATTTTCATTACTGTTTAGATATGGACCAGAAAGAGATTTTCCAACAATATTGCCTTGATAATTAGCCCACCAGTTTTTGTGTTGAAAATTGATTTGATACCATAAAGGAGAGTATATATGTGAATAACTACCAGCTAAATCACTAGAAAGCTCGGTTTTGATTACTTGCCCACTAAACCTCACCGAAACAATATTATTAGAAAATGGCTTGATTGTTCCAGAATACGCAATGCCATAATTTTTAGAAAAGTCTCCATTCTCGGCAGCAATTGTAATGTACTCATCTCCATTTGAGAAATATCTATTAATAGGCCTATCTACATGCTGATAAATGGTCATTAATTTAAAATCTAGATATTTACTACTTCTACTCCAATCAAAAATTAACTCATTAGTAATGCTGTGTCTTAGATTAGGATTCCCTTGACGAATAATATGCTCTGTAACATAGACTTTATTATTGCTCAAAGAGGCTAAAGAAGGCTCTGTAGAGAACATTCTGTATTGAAAATTTAATGAACCCGCCTTTTTTAGATTGTATCCAATCACTACCGATGGCCTAAACACCCAATCATTAAACTTATCGGTAAATGTCTCTCTAACAATATTTGTTACCCCAAAACTAGCCTTATAATTGAACCTATTATAGTTACCAGAAATCTCTGAATACAGATAATTCTTTAAGAAAGAAGTATTGTAATCAACATTTTGAAAACTATTCTCAACCTTGGAGTTAAGTTTGTTTGTCTCAATTGAATACCCTGTATTAAATCTAACTTTGTTCATATCAATTGAGTAGTTTGCCTCTCCAATAAATGATATCTTTCTATTTTTCTCCAACATATTATCCTCTAATACCAGAGTGCCATCTTGTTTGTACTCCATTTTTGAGTGCTCATTCTTTGTGTTGAACCCCGTTCCAACTAAATTAACCGCCAACTCATGCCCCCTCTTTACCTGTTTCCAAATATATAAATCGGCAGAAGGACTAAGAACATTTGCTCTCTGTTTTTCTGTTCCTGTCATTAAAAATTGATTTTCACCCTCATTGTACAGAATCTCAGAACTGTTATTTGTATGACGAGTCATGTAGTTTGGTGATACTTTTAGCTTAACAGCATAATCACTCTCTTTTTGATTGATATATGTGATATTGATATAATTATCATCATAACCAAAAGCAGAGTTAGAGAACTGATCTCTTTGCATTCTAGTATCATTAAAAATATAATCGTATGAACTCTCTATCTTATTATTCTTATAATTTCTATGATAAAGAGAGTAGTCAACACCAATTTGACTTTTGCCCTTATTATACTTGAAGTATAACATATCGTTGCCAAATCCAGTAGTAAAAGCCGTTGATAAATTACCCCCTGCAGCAAATCCATCCTCTGCTACCTTAGTTATAATATTTATAACAGCATCAAAATCGGCATATCTCGCCGGAGGAATATCATAATGCTCTATTTTAGAAATATTATTTGGCTTTATGGTCTTTAACTCAATCTCAGTAGCATTTAGACCATTAACCAAAATTTTAACAGCCTTGCCATTTGCCGATGATATCTTATCATTTACCGGATCATAAAGAATCTGAGGAATTATAGTCGTTAGATCAAGAGCATTTCTAGATCTTTTAATATCAGAAGGAAGAATAGTGTATGTGCTTTTGTCTCTTTGAATTGAGACTCTACTCTCTTGAACAGTCACAGAATTTAATAGCTTAACATCGGGCTCTAGATTCAAATTTAAAAGTAGAGGAGTGGCCATGTCGCTTTTAATTTCAATAACCTCTTTCCTGTTTTTAAATCCTGTAAAAGAAGCTATAATATAATAACTATTTGCCGATACATCTGGGAAAGTATAATTACCATTAAGATCTGTTATTGTACCATATTTTACACTAGTAGTATCATCGGTACTATAGATAGCAACATTTGCAAAGGGTAGAGGAACTTTTTCGTTGTCCATTATTATGCCCTTAATGCTAGATTGAGCAAAACAGATTTTTGTTAAAAATAAAAGTACAATAAGTACAGTAGAGAATAGTCTAATATTATTCATGTTTAAAGTTATTTATCTGTTAATAGACGAAATAACATCAAATAAAGTTGCAGATAAGCAGCAATAGAATCTGTTTTTAGCAACTAAAAATACTTTAAACATGAATAATAAAATTAATGATTATCTATTTATTGGTATTTGAATCTCTGTTAGCCATTCGTCGATAGACTCTTTATTCCAAATACCATCGATATAACAGAATCGAGGATGGTCAGATACTTCGTAACCCTTAGCTTCTGCATATGAAAAAAGATCGGCAAATGTTTCGGGCATCTTTTCATAGGCTCCATAGTGATTAATGCATATAGCTACAGGTACTTGAGGTAGTGACTTAAATTTAATTAAATCTGAGTCTACCCCAGCTTTTTCTACTGCCTCAAAATACTCAATGTCAATATCAACTCCATACTCTTTATTGTATTCGATTGTAAAACAATATTGAGGATCAGGGCATTTACAGCCAAGGCGTTGCATCTCTGGACCTATAATGTTTGGGCACAGATTAAAAAGATCTTGATATGATTCTATTTTACGCCGATGTGTTGCAAAAACTCTAGCAGGAAGGGACTTTTCAAAAATTTTTTCCATAACTTTTTCTTGTTTTTGGAGAGTACTTTCTAGCTCTTTTAGTCTATTTTTTAACACTTCTATTTGGCTACTACACTGTTCAATCTTAGATTTAATTAGTTCTTGATCAATAAAATTTCCATTAAATTCTATTTGGAATATTATTTCATCTAAGCTGAATCCTAATCTTTTAAGATGTGATATTCTAGCCATCTGTCTAAGTTGGCAGGTATCGTAATACCGATATCCTGTCCATTCATCAACCTCTTTGGGAGCTAGTAATCCAATCTCTTCGTAGTGTCTAAGTGTTTTAACAGTAACTTGACAAAGCTTTGAAAATTCTCCTATTTTAAACTTAATTTTATTTTTCATAAACTAATGCGCATTTGTTTATAGTGCAAAGATAAGCGTTGCCCCAAGGGACGAGTCAAGAGATTTTGATTTTTTTTTATTCTACCTTTGTGCATATTAAAAATATTCATAACTTTCAAATCATAAGGTAGAACTTAATTTTTAGATTATGAAGGAGAAACAAACAATTTCTGTTTTAGTAGTTTTAATAACAATATTTGCTGCACTTGCTGCAGGCTTCGGAATCTTTTCCAACTTTGGACCAGGCGTATTTGAATATGAAACAATACGAGGACAAACTATAGAGATTTATGGTATAGGGATTTACCAACACATGTCAGCAGATGTAGCCATACAGGGTATTGCTCAAGATTATATAACGCTTTTATTAGCAATACCACTTCTTATAATCTCTTTAATTGGTTACAGGAGAAATATATTACAAGCAAAATTTATTTTAGCTGGCACTTTGGGCTATTTTTTAGTAACCTATCTGTTTTATTCTGCAATGGGCATGTATAATATTATGTTTTTGCCCTATGTTATTTTACTTTGTTTAAGTTTCTTTGGCCTATTCATAATCTTGAAGAGCCTAATAAAAATTGATATATTAAGTCTATTTTCATTAAAATCTCCTAGTAAATTTGTTGGTTGGTTTCTAATAATTAATTCTGTTTCTATTGCTTTTTTATGGCTAAATATCATTGTACCACCTTTATTTGATGGCACAATATACCCAGCAGAGCTAAATCACTATACAACACTAATAGTTCAGGGATTCGACTTAGGATTGTTGCTTCCAATTTGCTTTGTTTCAGGGTTTTTACTTCTCAAGAAAAAACCAGAGGGATACCTCTATGCAACTATATATCTTGTTTTCCTTTCTCTTTTAATGACTGCGTTAACAGCAAAAATTATTGCAATGGCCTTGAATAATGTGAATGTAATACCAGTGGTTGTAATTATTCCTTCAATAAATATTATTACTATTGTGAATGCTATTTTAATGATAAAGAGCCTAAAAGTAAATAATATTAAGTAACGTGAGGTTAAATATGATACAACATGACAGCACAGGATATTGCCGATTTACTAAATAAAGAGTTCTATGAAAATTATTCGGTTTCTGTGGGTAATATTATACTATCAACAGGGAGCGGTAGTAACCTTATAGCCCTTCTATCAGAACTTATAGAAAATAGCTCTCGTACAAGTTGTAAATGTGAATTTAGAGCAGCATATGTTGTAGAGCATCTTTACTTTAGAGATAATCATTTTAAAAATGAGTTCTGTAATATTCTTTTAGATATTTTCCCCAAAATTAAGAATGAAAGTACAAAAAGACATATTGGCAAAGTCATGGCTCATGCACTTAAGAAAAAGGATATTTTGCCATCTATTCTTGATTGCGAAATGATTGCATCGGCCTGTGTAGATTGGTGTATCAAACCTAAAGTTAGAGTTGCAGTTGTAATATGGGCTATGGAGTGTCTATTTCAGCTAAAAGATAGGGTAGAGTGGCTTCCATATATTATGGAGGATATGATAGAAAAACTTAGTGCAGATTCCACTCCTGGTATGGCAGTTAGATTGCGAAGATGGTCTCAGATATCAATTTAATTTGCTATTTTTGTAAAGACCTTAAACTAAAAAAATTGACAACTTCTAATAAAAATAGTAATAGAGATAAGACCAAGCAAGAACTTCAACAAGAGCTTGACTTACTACGTTCAGATTATGATCATCTTAAAGCTATATACTCTAATGATATAGCTCAACTTAAAACTATTAAAGAAGCACTTAGAGAGAGCGAAAGTAAGTATCGTCTATTAGCAACTAATAGCTCTGATGTTATTTGGACTCTAGACAATGATTACCGTTTTACATACATAAGTCCTTCTATATTTCGATTACGTGGCTTTACTCCTGAAGAGGCGATGAAAGAAACTATTGAAGAAACAATGACGGAAGAGTCTAGAGAGACCGTTTATAAAGCTATTATTGAGGGGAGGGCAAATGAGCAGAGAAGAGATTATAGACCTGTTCAGGTAGAAATAGAGCAATATCATAAAAATGGGAGTACAGTTTGGGTCGGAATCTCTCTAATTGCAATGGTTGACGATAATGACGAAAAGTGTGGTTACATTGGAATATCTCGTAACATAACCCAGAGAATAATATCCGAAAAAAAATTAAGAGAGAGTGAAGATAAGTTGCGTGAACTAAATTCCCAAAAAGATAAGTTTTTCTCTATTATTGCTCATGATTTAAAAAGTCCATTTAACGCAATTTTAGGATTTAGCGAATTATTATATGAACAAATAGAAGATAAGGATTACAACCAAATTGATAAGTATGTTAAGATAATATCAGAATCATCTAGACAGGTGGTTGATTTACTAACAAATCTATTGGAGTGGTCACGAGCACATACTGGTAGAATTTTATTCAATCCAGAGCCTATTTGTTTAATTGATATAATAGATGATAATATATCTCTATTTGAGGCACTTGCAGCACAAAAGAGCATTGTTATTACAAAAAACATAAATATTCCAAGTGAATCATTTGCAGATAAATCAATTATAAGTACTGTTATAAGAAATCTTATATCAAATGCTATAAAATTCACTAATAAAGGAGGAGAAATTTCTATTTATGCAGAAAAACAAGGAGATAAAACAATTATCTCAGTTTTAGATAATGGGGTTGGTATATCTCAATCTAGATTAGATAAATTATTCTGTTTAGACAATTGCGACTCTACTTATGGTACAAATAAAGAACATGGTACAGGATTAGGCCTAATTCTTTGCAAAGAGTTGATTGAAAAACATGGCGGAAAAATATGGGCAGAGAGCCAAGAAGGTAAATACTCTAGGTTTTATATTCTGTTCTAATTATTAATTATTTAAGCTAAATCAGAAAAGCTTTTTAAGAGAAAGAAAATTTAAACTATGAATATAATGAAATCTATTTTTAATTTATTTAACCTTATTGTAGTAATATCATTACTAGGAATATTTACTTCTTGTAAATATCAAAAATCTACATCTAATGAAATTGATCCATTTGATAATGGAGGGAAAGAGCGTAACTTGGTTGTGGTTATAAGCGACATACATCTTGGAGCAGATCTGGCTTATGCAGAATGTAATAAAAATATAGAGTTGCTTGAAAAATTTCTTTTAAAAGTAAAAAATTCACCCAATATCAAAGAACTGGTAATTGCGGGAGACTTACTCGATGAGTGGTTTGTTCCAGCAACAATTGATACATATCAGGGAAAAGATCAAGCCGATTTTGTACAACGTATTGCAGCTACTAACAAGGGCGTAATTGATGCGTTAAATAGTATTATTAGTGAAAATAAGATTGTAGTAACTTATGTGCCAGGTAATCATGATCTTACTATTACTGAGGAGAGTGTAAGATTAATTCTTCCAGAAATAAACCAAAAAAGGGACCCTCAATTGGGTTTGGGAACATATTCACCCAAAGATATGCCAGAAGTAGCAATCGAACATGGACATCGTTACAATTTCTTTTGCGCTCCAGATCCATACTCTAACCAAGATATTGCTCCAGGAACAATAATGCCTCCAGGTTACTTCTTTACAAGATTAGCTGCTCTTCATGTTGCTCAAAAACGACCAGAAGCTACTGATGTTATCCCTGAAGTTACTAAGAATACTAATGGAAATGAAAGCCAAGATTTAATTTATGAATACTGGAAACTATGGGCTTGGACAGTGAATCTTTTTACTATAGAAAATAAATTTGATGAGAATATCTTTATTACTAATGTTAATGGATTTACCGGAACATACTCCGTTAATGATGTAGTACCATTTCAAAAAACAGCTGGCGGTTATATTGATGTTAATCTTTATAAAGGTATTCAAGACACATGGGACCAAAGACAAATGCATAATAATGTTAGTGTTCCTGTTTCTGCATCACAAGCGATTACCAATGCTGCTAGCGATACTGAAACAGATAATCAGGCAAAGATTCAGTATTTCTTGAATCCTAATTCCAATGTAAGAATAGTTATATTTGGTCACTCTCATGTTCCTGTAATGGTAACTTCAGAAAGTGATAAAGGACAAAAGTGTATATATGCAAACTCAGGAACTTGGATAGATCATAATCCTAATAGAACCACATGCAATTTTGTAGTTATTACACCTCAAAGCAAAGATACTTCATCAAGTACTCATGTTAAGCTATATAATTTTGAAAATGAAATAGTAACGTTGATGGCTCAAGATTCACTACGCTTTTAAAAATTTATAAAACATACAAAA